>Ga0209946_1000303_pt1 | contig 20634 bp, 20 predicted proteins | sample SalPon2_A_H2O_MG_FD_185704 | JGI IMG/M metagenome (GOLD analysis project Ga0209946, IMG submission 185704) | Salt pond water microbial communities from South San Francisco under conditions of wetland restoration - Salt Pond MetaG R2_A_H2O_MG... | ecosystem: Environmental > Aquatic > Non-marine... | reverse complement strand
GGCGGCCCCGAGGGAGCCACCCCGTCGGGAACGACGGCCCCGGACGAACGGCCCTCCGACGAAGGGGCCCCCTCGGACGGGCCGCTGGCGCGCCACCGGGGGCGGTGGTACCGCCCCGACAGCGGGACCTACAGGTTTGCGGTTCGGACGCCCGACGGCGACCGCCGGTATCTGAAGACGCGCTCGGGCGCCGAGGCGGCGCTTCGGCGGCTCTACGGCGCGGGCGATGCCGACGGCGCGGACGACGCTGACGACGCTGGCGACGCGGAAAGTGATGCGGACAGCGACGTGGGCAGCGTGGACGACGCGGACAGCGACGCTGACGACGCGGACAGCGACGCTGACGACGCGGACAGCGACGCTGACGACGCGGACAGCGACGTGGACGACGCGGGCGATGCGGGCGACGCCGACGCCGAAAACTGACGTTCGATCCGGGGTCACCCCTCGTCGGGGGACGCCTCCGGCGGCAGGTAAAAGTAGACGTCGTTGCCCTCCCCGGAGCGTTCGAACCTGACCTCGCCGCCGAGGGACTCCACGCACCACTTCATCACGAACAGGCCGATTCCGGTGCCGTGGGACGTGCTCGTCGTGATGTCCGGATCGAACAGCGCGTCGAGTTCGCCCTCGGGTATCGGCGGGTTCCCGTCGCTGATCCGGATCTCGACGCGCCCGGTGTTCGGCGAGGGGCCGACGGCGACCTCGACGGTCGGCTCCGCCGACTCGGCGTGAACGACGGCGTTTTCGAGGGCGTGTGAGAGCGCGTCGGCGAACGCGTCGTCGACGCGGATCCACATCCCCTCGCGTTCGACGACGGCGATCTCCGCGCCGGGGTGCTCGGCCGAGACCTCCCTCGCGACGGTTCGCACGGCGACGGTCGCGTGCTTTCGGACGCGCCGTGTGTCCGTCCCGACGACCGCCCGCTGGATCTCCTCGACGGAGTCGGCCATCTTCCCGAGCTTCTCGGCCCGCAACCGGATCGTCTCGCCGGCCTTCCGCAACCGCTCGGCGCCGGCGCGCTCCGCGATGGGGGTCGCGTTGCCCGAGATGACCGTCGCCTCGTTCCGGAGGTTGTGTCTGAGGACCCGCCAGAACAGCTCCGCCCGGTGGTACGTGTCGTAGTACTCGGTTATGTCCTGTAGCTCGGCGTACACGCACTCTCGTCCGTCTACGCGCCGGCGCGAGGAGCGGACCTGCACCCAGACGAGCTCCCCGTCCGCCCGCTTGGCCCGCCAGGTGAACCGCTGTGGACGCCCTCCGGTGCTCGCCCGGAGCCGGGCCTTCAGGCCGTCTCCCGACCGCGGGTAGGTGTTCGCGGTGTACGCCTCGATCGGGAGCCCGCGCAACTCCGAGACGGCGTAGCCGAGTATCGTCTCAACCCAGTCGTTCGCGTCCAGGACGGCTCCCGCCTCCGGGTCGAACAGCGCGACGCCGACGTGGAGGTCGTCGTACTCCGGCGGCAACGTGACTCGTTTCTCGGTCGCCATGCGATGGTCGTCCGTCGACACGGTGCCACCTGTGGCTTGCTAATACCGATATATATCCCTCCGGTCGACTCAGTAGTCGATCGCCGTCGCCCGCGTCGCCGTGGTCTTGAACGACGCGACGACGTCCGCCCCCGGTTCGATGCCGAGGCGGCGTCGGCTCTCCCGCGTTATCAGCGCCAGGAGCGACGCGTCGGCGCCCACGTCGACCCCGACGCGGACGATCGACTCGCCCGACTCGACGTCGCTGACGCGTCCGGAGAGCCGGTTCCGGGCGCTCGTCGCCCCGTCGTCGGGCGCGTCGGCGGGACGATACAGCGTGACGGCGTCGGCCTGGATGCTCACCTGTACCTCCGTGCCGACGTCGAGTGCCGCCGGCCTACCCCCGGACGCTCCCCCCTCGTCGTCGCCGTTCGCGAGCACCCGATCGACGAGCAGCGCCCGAACCACCCCGGCGTCGGTCTCGACCGACCCGAACTCGCCCTCGCGGTCGCGTATCTCCCCGGACAGGACCGATTCGGGGACCGCCGCCGTCCCCGAGAGCGTCGCCCGCAGGCGGTCGAACCGGGCGAGAAGCGTCTCGGCGTCGGCGGTGAGTCGGCTCCCCCCGCCGTCCGCGCCGCCGCGCTGGCGCTCGACCAGCGGCCCGAACCCCTCCTCCAACGCCGCGACGCGGTTCAAGGCTCGCGCCCGGGAGCGTCCGAGCGCCTCGGCCGCGCCCCGGACCGACCCGTGTGCCCCGATCGAGCGGAGCAACTCGGCGTCGGCCGCCCCGAACGTCACGTCGCTGGCCCGCAAGCGCGCTTCGACACCGACGTTCATGCCGTATCTCGGCCGACGGAGCACAAAAACCGTTGTGTTCGTTCCGGCGGCCGCCGGGGCCGATCGGCCCGACGCCCCGACGACGCGGCGACACCGAGCTCGCTCCCCGGATCAGTACACCAGTTCGCCGGAGATGAACTTCCGCGTCCGGTCGTCCGTCGGGTCCTCGAACACCCGCTCCGTGGGGCCGACCTCGCTGAACCCGTCCCCGAGGAGCACCCCCACCCGATCCGCGATCCGCTCGGCCTGATGCATGTCGTGGGTCGCGACCACGACGCCGATGCCGCGCTTGCGGGCCGTCCCGATAGCGTCCTCGATCACCCCCGTGTTCCGGGGGTCGAGATCCGACGTCGGCTCGTCGAGCATGAGGTACTTGGGGTCGTACGCCAGCGCCCGCGCGAACGAGACCCGCTGCGCCTCGCCCCCGGAGAGCGAGTCGGCGTCCTGTTCGAGTTTGTCGCCGAGACCGACGACTTCGAGGGCCTCCCTGACCGCCTCGGGCGTCCCGTTCGCCCCGACCACCGACCGAAACTGGCTCCGGAGTCGCTCGCGCCACGACTCGCGGACCCGCAGGCCGTACTCGACGTTCCGGACGACCGAGGCGTCGAAGAGGCTCGCCTCCTGGAACACCATGCCGATGCGCCGACGGAGCGCCAGCCGCTCGCTCTCGCTCGCCGACCACACCGCCCGCCCGTCCAACTCGGTCGTCCCCGAACTCGGCCGGACGAACAGCGCGAGCACCCGCAGCAGCGTCGTCTTCCCGACGCCCGAGGGGCCGATGATCGCGAGCACCTCCCCGGGGTCGACGGACATCGAGAGGTCCTCGAGCACGGGTTCGTCCCCGTAGGTGTGCGAGACGTTCGAGAGGCGTATCATCGGCCCATCCCCCCGGTGTCCCCGAGTCGGACGACGACGGCGTTGACGAGCAGTACGATCGCGACCAGCACCGCCCCGAGCACCATCGCGGTCTCGTATCGCCCCTGGCGGGCCTCGAGTTGGACCGCGGTCGTCAGGGTCCGCGTCTTCGAGATCCCGTCGGAACTCGTGATGTTCCCGCCGACGATGAGCACGGAGCCGACCTCGCTGATCGCGCGCCCGAACCCCGCGAGCACCGCCGTTGCGATCCCGTAGCGCGCCTCCTTGATGACGACCAACGCCACGTCGAGGCGGGTCCCCCCGAGGACCCGGGCCGCGTCGCGGACGTTTCCCTCCACGCCGGTGACGGCCGCGAGGCTGATCGCCGTGATCGGCGGCGTCGCGAGCACGAACTGCGACATGATCATCGCCTCCTTCGTGAAGATCAACTCCAGGGAGCCAAGCGGCCCCTGGTTCGAGACGGCGAACAGGACGAGCAGGCCGACGACCACGCTCGGAAACCCCATTCCGGTGTTGATGACCGACTTCACGAACTGCTTGCCGCGGAAGTCGACGAACCCCATCACGATGGCGACCGGAACGCTGACCAGCGTGCTCAGCGACACTGCGATGACGCTCACGTACAGCGAGACGTAGACGATGCTCGGAACGTACCCCTCCCTGAACGGCGAGTCGAGCAGCGCCGGCAGCAGATCTACGGCTGGCTCGAACGGCACGTTCTATTCGTCGCTGCTCCAGCCGTCGGGGACGTACTGCTGGAAGTCGGGGTTCTCGGAGACCGCCTCGGGGAAGAACAGCTGTTCGCCGTTGGATTCGTACTCCGAAATCATCTCCTGGACTCCCGGGCTGGTGATCCAGCCGATGTAGGCCATCGCGAGGTCGTAGTTGGCGTTGTCGTGGACGCCCGGGTTGACGGCCATGACGCCGTAGGGGTTCGCGAGGATCTCGGGGCCGTCCCCGATCGGGCCCTGGACCAAGATCGTGAGGTCGATCTCGGAGCGCTGGGAGATGAACGTGCCGCGGTCCGAGAGCGTGTATGCGCCCTGCTGGTTGGCGATGTTCAGCGCCTCGCCCATGCCCGAGCCGGTCTCTTGGTACCAGTCGCCGCCCGGATCGGTGCCGGCGGCCTCCCACAGGTTGAGCTCTTTGGTGTGTGTCCCGGAGTTGTCCCCCCGCGAGACGAACGCCGCCTGCGCGTCCGCGATCGCGGTGAGCGCCTCGGTCGCCGACCCCATCCCCTCGACGCCCGCCGGATCGTCCGCCGGGCCGACGATGACGAAGTCGTTGAACATCAGATCGCGGCGGTTGACCCCGTAGCCGTTGCGCATGAACTCGTCCTCGAGGCCGCGGGCGTGGACCATCACGATATCCGAGTCCCCGTTGCGGGCCGTCTCGAGGGCCGCTCCGGTCCCCTGTGCGACCGCGTCGACCGAGACGCCGTACATCTCCTCGAAGTCGGGGTGGATGGCGTCGAGCAGCCCCGTGTCGTAGGTGCTCGTCGTCGTGGTGAGCGTCAGCGTCTCGCCGGCGACGCCGGGCTGATCGGAGCCGTCGTCCGACGAGTTCGACCCGTCCATTTCGCCGGAGCCGTCCGAGCCGTCCGAGCCGTCGCCGTTGCCGGACTGTTGTGAGCAGCCGGCCACGCCCGCGAGCGCTCCCGTCCCGATCGCCGCGATGAACCGCCGTCGTTGTATCGACATGGACACACCATAGATCCGACATCTTTTATACTTTTTGACGCACGAGTAACCGGTGACGCTAACCGTTCGAGTCGTATCGCGATCCGCGGTATCCGACGCTCGTCCCCGTTAGCCCCGTTTGAACACTGCTTCGGGCCGTTCGAGTCGGTGCGTTCCCGACCTTCGTGCGGGCGTGGCGAACTCCCGTACTAGCCGAAGTCGTCTAGCTCGATCGTTCCCGAACGCCCCGTCGTATCGCCGACCGCACCCGCTCTCCGTACCGAATGACTAACACCGAGGCGGCCCGATCGATCCCACATGAGCGGACGAGAGGACGGCAGCCGGACGGATCTCGAGGGGCTGTCGCTGGCGGCGGCCGTCGACAGCGTCGACGACTCGGCCGACCGCGAGACGGTCCGGGAGACGCTCGCCATCGTCTCCGACGAGGGGACCGTCAGACGGACGGCCGTCGACGACGCGCTCGCGAACGCGTCGAAAGTGGTGACGACCGCCGAAACGCGGGCCGAACTGGCGGCCGGGAAACTGGAAGACGTCCGGGAGACGGCTGCGCCCGTCTCGGATCTGGCTCCCGTCGCGGCCCGGCTGGATCGCTTCGAGGCCCGGCTCGAATCCATCCGGGAGCGAACGACGACTCTCGGCGAGCGCCTCCGGCGGATCGTCGAGGACAAAGACGAGGGCGGCCTCTACGAACTCGCCGCGGAGATCCGGCGGCTCACGGCCACAGCGAAGGAGGTCCAACGCGACGCCGACGACCTCCAGTTCGAACTGGATCCCGTCGAGGCGTGGCTCGAAACCCCCGACCGTCGCGTCGAAGCGCTCCTCGAAGACGTCGACGCGATCGAGGCGTCGCTCGGGAGAATCGAAGCCACCGTCGAGACGCTATCGGCGGACGACACCGACACCGAGACCGACCCGGCGGTCGCGTGGGCCGCGGCGTCGATCCAACACCGCGTCGCCGCGCTGTTGATCGCGGATCTGCGGGCGGAACTGGCGGCGCTCCGGGCGTGGGCCGATCGGGAGGGCACCGAGCAGCCGTCGGACGTCGACCCGCAACTCGACGAGTTGGCAACGCGCCGCGACCGCGTCGGACAGCGACTCGCCGAGGTCGCAGACCCCGCCTGGCGCGACCGGTTCGGGGACCGGATCGGGTCGTTCGAGGACGAACTCGACGGCGTAGAGCCCCCCGTCGAGCGGGCCGACCTCGAAGACACGATACAGCGGTACCGACCCGATCCCGGCGGAGAATAAACGTCCGACGACAGCCGGGGGTATCGACGGCCGACGCCCCCGTGATCCGATATCGGCACGACGCGGGACGCCGGTGCGGAGACGACTCCTCGGGGCGGTCGTCACCCGAACTTGCCGCTGATGTAGTCCGCGACCCGCTGGCTCTCGGGAGCCTCGAAGATCCGCTCCGTGTCGTCGTACTCGACGAGTTCGCCCCCGGTGAGAAAGACGGCGGTCTGGTCGGAGACGCGGGCGGCCTGTTGCATGCTGTGCGTGACGATCACGACGGTGTACTCCTCCGAGAGCTCCGCGATGAGGTCCTCGATCTTCGAGGTGGCGATCGGGTCGAGCGCCGACGCCGGCTCGTCCATCAGGATGACCTCCGGGTCGACCGCCAGGCATCGCGCGATACACAGCCGCTGTTGTTGGCCGCCGGACAGCCCGAGGGCGTTGTCGGACAGTCGATCCCTGACCTCGCTCCAGAGCGCGGCCTGCTTCAACGACCGCTCGACGAGTTCCGCCTCGCGTTCGGACCCGTCACGCCCCGTCAACCGCGAGAGCAGCCCCGTCTCGATCTCGCCGTGCTTTCTCGGGCCGTAGGAGACGTTGGCGCGAATCGACTTCGGGAACGGATTGGGGCTCTGAAACACCATGCCGACGCGCTTGCGCAACTCGACGAGGTCGACATTGCCATCGTAGACGTCCGCCCCGTCGAGTTCGACGGTCCCGTCGACGCTGGCGCTCCGGATACGATCGTTCATGCGGTTCAGACACCGCAAGAACGTCGATTTGCCGCAGCCCGACGGGCCGATGAGCGCCGTCACGCTCCGTTCGGGTATCTCCATCGAGACGTCTTTCAGTGCGTGGTCGTCGCCGTAGTGGACGTCCAATCCCTCGACCGCGAGTTTCGTCTCGGCGTCGGCGTCGTACTCGGTCCACTCCGAGCGGGTCTCCTCGACTGTCTCGCCGTCGGTCGTCGATATCGACTGCTCGTCGGCTCGGTTCTCCGCGTCGGCAGCGTCTCTGGAATCTATCTGACTCATTGGTGGAGCTTCCTCCTGAAGTAGTATCGCGTCGCGATGCCGCCCGCGTAGAACAGCAACACGACGAGCAGCAGGGTCAGTGCCAGCCCCCACGCGAACTGCTGGGGATCCTCGATGTTCCCGCTCAGCCCGGCCGTGATGAGCGCGTACAGCTGATACGGGAGCGCGCTGGTGGCCTCGAGCAGCGCGGGGTTCGTGACGAACGGCGGAGACGCGCTCAGCTGAAACCCGCCGAGCACGTTCGGGGCGGCCGATCTCCCCGGAAGGACGCCCCCGCCGGTGGTCAACAGGATCGGTGCCGTTTCGCCGGCGATCCGACCGACACCGAGGATGACGCCGGTCGTGATTCCGGGGACCGCGGCCGGCAGAACGACGCTCCGGATCGTCTCCCACTTGGAGACGCCGAGTGCCGCACTCGCGTCACGGTACTCGTCCGGGACCGCCAGAATGGCCTCCCGGCTCGTGATGAGCACCAGCGGTAACAGCATGAACCCGAGCGTCAACATCCCCGCGATCAGCGACTTCTGGTTGCCGAACCGGGGGATGAGGAACGCGGCCCCGAACAGTCCGAAGACGATGCTGGGCGTGCTCCAGAGGCCGTTGGTTGCGACTTCGACTACTCCAGTGAATCGCCCCTGTTCCGCGAACTCGCTGAGGAACACCGCCGCACCGACGCCGGTCGGCACCGCAAAGAGGACGGCACCGATAACCAGCCAGACCGTACCGACCAACGCGGGGAACACGCCGGGGATCTCCGCCAGTAGCGAGGCGCCGTTCGTCAGGAACGGCCACCTGAGGAGCCGATCGCCGCCGACGGTCACCCCGTTCAACAGCCCCGGAAGTCCCTTGATCGTGACGAACGCGAGGAGGCCGACGAGGACCCCCAGAATCGAGAGGACGACCAGATAGATCAGGACGTACGCCCCGACGTTGCGTCCCCGGGCACCGAACCCCCCGTAGGACTTCGCGGCCGCCCATCCGGTCAACAGCGACGCGACCATCGTGACGGTCGGGACGACCGTCTCCCCGAACAGCGTCGCGTTGTACCCGACGAGAACCCGTTCCCACCCCGGTCCCACGGCTCCGGTCACGAGTGCCCCCCCGACGAGGACGGCAACGCTTCCGGCCGGGAGCGTGGATCCGATGTCCTCCCGCCGCAGCGCAGTCACCGAGAACGCGGCGGCACCCGAGGCGAATCCGACCGCCAGCCATCCCGGCGTCCCGAGCCCCGCCTCCTGTGCGGTGAAGGCGCCGATAGCGAACCAGACGCCCGCGAACGCGGCCGCCGCGACGACGCCCGCAGTCGGCTGGGGACTCGTATCGACGTAGCCGAGCCGCGATGCGAGACCCAGACCGCCGGTTCCCAGACCGAGTCCGAGAAGCGCCGTGCCGAGTGCCGTCGACAACGTGCTGTTCGCCACCGCGGCGGTGATCGGGACGATGTCGACGAGCGCGGCCAAGCCGACGGCGAAGGCCACCCCGGAGAGCCCGACCGCGGACGCGGCGACCGCCTCGTACCCGCTTCGGTCCTCGCGGACGAGCGCGTTCTGAGTCGCGCGACTCACGTTCGCTCACCCCCGAGACGCCGGCGCATGCGCGCCTCTATGTACTGGGAGGCGACGCTGAGACACAGCACCGTCACGAACAGGACGACGCCGGCCGCGAACAGCGCGCTCTCCTGGACGCCGCTCGCGTTCCCGTAGTTGGCGGCGATCAGGGACGTGAGCGTCTCGTAGCCGTAGAACACGTTGGTTATCGGTTCGGGGATCTTCTGTACGCCGGCCAGCATGACGGTCGCGGCCATCGTCTCGCCGATGGCTCGGCCGACGCCGAGCAACACGGCCGCCGAGACGCCGGAGAACGCCGCCGGCAACGTGATCGACGTCATCGATTGCCACTCCGTCGCCCCGAGGGCGAGCGACCCGTCCTTCATCGAGTCCGGCACGCTCGTGAGCGCGTCCTCCGCGACCGAGACGACCGTCGGCAGCGCCATGAGCCCCACGACGATCCCGACGAACAGGTACGTCGAGCCGCCGTTCAGGGCGAACTCCTCGCCCGCCCACGGGTTGATGATGGTGAACCCGATGAAGCCGTACACGATCGAGGGGATCCCCGCCAAGATCTCGATCCCGGGTTTGACGACCTCGCGGACGACCGGCGGGGCGATCTCGGAAATAAAGAGCGCGGCGGCGACACCGAGCGGTGCCGCGACCAGCGTCGCGATGGCGGTCACCATCGCCGTCCCGTGGACCATCGGCAACAGCGAATACCGGACCGGATCCGAGACCGCGTCCCACCGCGTCTGAACGAACATCCCCAGTCCCGGAACGGAAACGCCGAACACGGTCACGCTCTCGTACCGGAAGGCGGCGACCGATTCGACGAAGATGAAGACGATGATCAATCCGAGCGTGACGAGCGTCACTGTCGTCATGGCGAACGTGACAGCCCGGGCGACGAGCGCCTGATGCCGTACCCACCCGTACCCGGTCGAGAGGACGAACACGCCGAACGGCACCGCTGCCAGGGGCGACGCCAACAGGAATCCGGCGAAGGCGAGCAGCAACGACCCCATCGATAGGGCGACGACGGCCAGCGCACCCGGGGCCGTCTCGGTGATGAACGTCCGAACGCGGCCCGAGTATCGTTCCGCACGGGCCTCCCAACCGCCGACCTCTGTATCAGTGGATAAATCCATTGTGTACCACCCGTCGGAAACGGGGTGTGTCGCGTTCGATCGGCCTACACCTGCTCGGGGAGTTTCTCGCGTTCGGCCTCGACGTCCGAGGTCGGCAGCGTGATGTAGTTGACGTCCTCGACGAACGTCTTCTGGCCGAACTCGGTCAGGAACATATTGAGGAAGGCGGCCTCGCGCATGTCGGTCCCGTCGGGCGTCTCCTCGTTGATCCGGGTGTACATGTGCAGGTCGCGGTTCAGCGGGTACTCGGAGTCGAAGATGGTGTTCTCGGCGTCGGGGTCCGGGCGGAAGACGGTGCCCTCGAAGTCGATGGCGATCGCCTGAATCCCCGACCCGGAGAACGCCAGCGCCATGTAGCCGATGGCGTTGTCGTTGTCCTGGAGGACCTGTTGGACCTGCTGGTTCTGCCCGAAGCGCGTGTCGACGTCCATCGGCGCGTCGGCGTCGCCGAGCATGTTCAGCCGGAACGACGTGTCCGTACCGGAGCCCTCGGCGCGGCCGACCACGTAGATCTCCTGATCCGGGCCGCCGACCTCGCTCCAGTTACTGATGTCGCCCTGGTAGATGCCGCGGATCTGCTCGCCGGTGAGCTGTTCGACGCCGGCGTCGTAGATCGCCTGGCTGACGAACACCGGCTGGCCGTCGCGGCCGACGACGTGATCGACGTAGTTCTCGTCGCGCTCGTCCTCGCTGATGTCGAGTTCGGCCGTGATCGGCCCGGAGGAGTTGCCGATGTCGACGAGCCCGTCTCGCACGGCCTTACAACCGGTGCCCGAGTGGCTCAGCGCCACGCGGGTCGCGAACGGCGGGTTCGACCGCTCGCCGGTCGCTTCGAAGCCGTACAGACTGGCGAAGTAGTCGGCGATATTCATATCGGTCTCGATCTGGTCCCACCCGACGACCGACGACTCGTCGTTCGAACCCCAGTACTCGCCGTCGCTCGCCGGCGAGTTCGAGTTCCAGTAGGAACTCCCTTTGTTCGAGATGGGGTAGACCGTCGACGACCCCTCGGCCGTCACCGTCGACGGCCCCGACGATCCGGAGCCCGAACCGTCGCTGCTATCGGCATCGCCGTTCCCGCCGCCGCTGTTGGTGTTACCGGTGTCGCTGCTGCTACACCCGGCGAGGCCGACGCCGCCGACGGCGGCGGCGGACGTCAACAGATACTTTCGCCGCGATACTCGCTCACTCTGGTGCTCCGCATCGCTTGGCATCACGAGGACTCAGATACGAGATATTAAAAGAGATTTATATGAGTGGTACGGAGAACACGGGGAAGATATGTCCGCTACGGGCCGCTATCGGGCGATACGTTTCGGAACCAGGTGGGTTTGAACGGTACGTTTCGGTACGGAGTTCCGACAAGGGATATATATCCTACCGAGCGCTCCTGATCGCTACGTTACGGTACGTTCGTCTCGCCCCGGATATGTACGATAACGTATACTAAATTTATATATAAGAAAACAAATATATAAAGGATGTCGAGCCCCGGGGCCGTCGGGGACATCTGTCCACCGTCTCGAACCCGATATTGGGGGGTTAGAGCACTGAATGGCAAAAAGGGGCGGCGTGTGGCACCAAGCCACCCTTCTCGTTTGTCTCGCTGGCTGTTGGCCACGGTTACTGACCAACGAAACATAATTTATTCCTATCCTACATAAACTCTTCGCAGCCGACGCAGGCGCGTGCCGTCGACCGACGCTGCCGACAGGGTGCCCCTGGGCGGCGATTCGGTGTCGCCCGGCAAAGCCGTGGATTCTTGTCGTCGAAGCGCGAACTGCCGGTGGTGGCGGTGACGACAGTTACCCCCTCTGAGCCCCTTGTGATGAGGGCTTTTCCCGAGCCACCGTTTATAAACGCCGAGCGACGGCACCGGCCAAGAGAGCCGGGCGGACGCCCCGGTATCGCGCTGTCGGCCGCCCGGGTGCGCCGAACACCGGGCATGCCGGACGGGCCGCACCCGTCGCTACTGTGGGCGTCGCAATCGGAGCGAAAAGCGGACGACGGGGGCCGTTCAGTCGTCGGAGGCCGCCGCCTCGCCGGCGCCGTCGACGGCCGCCTCGCCGGCGTCAGTCAGTTCGTAGAGGTTCTGGCGCGCGTCGGCGAAGTACACGTCCTCGGAGACGATGTCGATGCCCTCGAGCCGTTCGAGCGCGTAGCGGACCGTTCGAGCCGAGAGCATCGACTCCTCGACGATGCTCTTTTGCGTCATCGCGCCGTTGTATTCGAGGACCTTGTAGACGAGTTTCGCGCTGGGCGGGAGATCGGTGAGTGTTTCCCCGTCGGAGTGAGCCATCTCTACAGTATAAAAAGGCCCCCACGGGTATAAACGTTGATCCAAACATGTCGGGTATCGCCCGGACCGGGGGCGCTGGCGGCCCCCGACGGCGTCGCGGGAACGAACCGCTTTTGACGGCGGATGGCCCAACGGTAGGTATGGCAACCGATACGGCCGAGCGCCGGACCGCACACGTCCGTGGCATCACCGTCACGGCGATCGCGTGTCTGGCCGGCGTCGTCGCCGCCCTCGTCTCGTCGGCCGTCGCCGACGGGGCCGGGGACACCCTCGGCGTCTACATCCTCGCGAGCGCCGTCGTCGTGCAGTTCCCCATCCACCGGCTCCTCGAGACCGCCGGCATCGACCTCGACACCGACGACTTCGGGGCGAAGGACTACCTCTACGTCGTCTTCATGACGTTCTCGCTTTGGTTCGTCTGCTGGGCGATCCTGCTCACAACCGGGGCGGGCCTCTGATGGCCGACGACAGCATCGCCGTCGTGGACCTGGATCGCTGCCAGCCGGACCGGTGCAACTACGAGTGCGCGAACTTCTGCCCGCCGAACCGGACCGGCGAGGAGTGTATCGTCACCCGCGAGGAACGCCACGACGAGGGCGAGCACTACGCCGGCGGCCCCGACCAGATCTCGATCTCCGAGGAGCTGTGTCTCGGCGAGACCTGCGGCATCTGCGTCGAGAAGTGCCCCTTCGACGCGATCGAGATCATCAACCTCCCGCAGGAACTCGACGAGGAGCCGACCCACCGCTACGGCGAGAACAGCTTCGCGCTGTACGGCCTCCCCGCGCCCGAGGACGGCCGCGTCACCGGGATTCTCGGCCCCAACGGGATCGGGAAGACGACCGCCGTCCACATCCTCGCCGACGAGATCACGCCGAACCTCGGGGACTTCGAGGCCGACCCCGACTGGGAGCGAGTGCTCGAGGCCTACCGGGGCACCGCGCTTCAAGGGTACCTCGAGGACCTCCAGGAGGAGGCGGTGACCGTCGCCCGCAAACCACAGTACGTCGACAAGATACCCGATTCCTTCGACGGGAAGACGAGCGAACTGCTCGCGGGCGTCGACGAGCGCGGCGTCGCCGACGACCTCACCGAACGGCTCGGGATCGCCGCCGTCGTCGACCAGCCGATCGACACGCTCTCGGGCGGAGAACTCCAGCGCGTCGCCCTCGCGGCGACGCTCGCCCGCGACGCCGACTTCTACTTCCTCGACGAGATCACGCCGTATCTCGACATCGGCCAGCGCGTGACCGCGGCGCGGCTCATCCAGGAGCTGTCCGCGGACGACCGCTCGATGCTCGTCGTCGAGCACGACCTCGCGGTGTTGGATCTGCTCGCCGACGCGCTCCACGTCGCCTACGGCGAACCCGGCGTCTTCGGCGTCGTCACGCCGCCGAAGTCGACGAAGGGCGGCATCAACCAGTATCTCGGCGGGTATCTCGAAAACGAGAACATGCGGATCCGTCCGGAGGCCATCGAGTTCGAGGAGCACGCCCCCCGCGTCGAGGGCTACGGCGAGACGCTCGTCGAGTACCCGGAGATGCGGAAGTCCTACGGCGAGGGCGAGTTCGCCCTCGAGGTCGATGCCGGCGAAATCAGACACAACGAGGTGCTCGGCATCGTCGGCCCCAACGGGATCGGCAAGTCGACCTTCGCGAAGCTGCTCGCCGGGCGCCTCGACCCCGACGAGGGCAGCTTCGACGCCCGCCTCGACATCTCCTATAAACCGCAGTACGTCGAGATCGACCGGCCGATGCGGGTCGACGCCTTCCTCGCGTCGATCACCGACGACTTCGGCAGCTCCTATTGGAACACCGAGATCGCGGGCCCGCTCCAACTCGATCGGATCATGGAACAACAGCTCACGGACCTCTCGGGCGGCGAGCGCCAGCGCGTCGCCATCGCCGCGTGTCTCTCCGAGGAGGCCGACCTCTACCTGCTCGACGAGCCCTCCGCGCACCTCGACGTCGAACAGCGCGTCCTCGCGACGCGGGCCATCCGCCGCTACACGGAGACCCACGACAAGACGGCGATGGTGATCGACCACGACATCTACATGATCGATCTGCTCTCGGACCGCCTGCAGGTCTTCGAGGGGACGCCCGCCGAGCGCGGCCACGCCGGGACCCCGGTCGGGATGCGCGAGGGGATGAACGCCTTCCTCTCGAATCTCGACGTCACGTTCCGCCGGGACGAGCGGACGGGCCGCCCCCGGATCAACAAACCCGGTTCCCAGAAGGACCGCGAGCAGAAAAACGCCGGCGAGTACTACTACGCGCCGACGGACGCGAACTGAGCGTCGCCTCGCCGACCCGGGCGTGAATCGCACACAGTACGGCGCGGCTCGGATTCGCCCCGCTTATCGGGGTGAAGAAACAACCGCGACTGATGGTACAGGAGGACCGCCCCGGACCCGACGACCAGGGTGTATTGGCCCACATGCAACAGATGCCGTCGGCGGCGGTGCTGGACTCGCTGATCGAGGACGGGCTCCACGAGATGGAGCGCGAGCGGTCCGGACTGTTGCTCTCCGCGTTCTCCGCCGGACTCGATATCGGCTTCGGACCGCTCCTCATGGCGGTCCTGTTGACGCTGTCGGACGGCACCTTCGGCGATCTCTCGACGGAGCTCCTCCTGGCGAGCGCGTACGCCGTCGGGTTCATCCTCGTCATCCTCGGCCGATCGGAACTGTTCACCGAGCACACGACCCTCGCGGTGATCCCGGTACTCGACCGGCAGGCGTCTCTCGGACAGCTGGGGCGGCTGTGGGGGCTCGTCTACGCCGGCAACATCGTCGGCGGGGCCGTCTTCACGTTCCTCGCGGTGTTGCTCATGCCCGGCCTCGGGGTGGTGTCGCCGGAGGCGTTCGGGACGATCGCGGACAAACTCGTCGACCACGACCCCTCCTGGCTGCTCGTCGCCGGCGTCTTCGCCGGGTGGCTGATGGGGCTGATGGCCTGGCTGATCACCGCGGCCCAGGAGACGACAAGCAGACTCGTCATCATCTGGCTCGTGGCCGCGACGATCGGCATCCTCCATCTCCCCCACTCCATCGCCGGCAACGTCGAGGTCCTCTTCGGCCTCTTTACGTCCCCGGCGGTGACGCTGAGCGATTACCTCGTCTTCCAGGTGCTGGCCACGGTCGGCAACGCCGTCGGCGGGGCGTTCTTCGTGGCGGTGTTGAAGTACGGCCACGTCGTCCGCGGCGCGAAGTGACGCCGCTTTTCCCGTCTTCGCCCCAGTGTCCTCGATACCTCCGGGCTCCCGCCTCACGTACTGGGCCGCGGTCAGCGAACAATCCTCCGGCGGCTACCACCCGTAGGCCTCGTGGATCGCCCGCCCCTCGTCGTTCAGGACGGGGCCGACGACCTCCGTGATCCCCTCGAGGATCTCGGCCGACCGGACCGACGGTCCCCGACCGGTGAACTCGCCGATCTCGTCGCCGCCGACGCCGTAGACGACCCGCCCGAAGCCGGCCCGGACCATCCCGCCGGCGCACATCGGGCAGGGCTCGGTGCTCGTGTACATGACCGTCTCGGCCCGCTCGGCCGCCGAGAGCTCCCGACACGCCCGGTAGGCGAGGTGGAGTTCGGGGTGGCGGCGGACGTCGTCCTCGGTGACGATCCGGTTCGAGTCGGTCATGACGACCGCGTCCTCGCGGACCAGGACGCTGCCGAACGGCTCGTCGCCGCGGCCGGCGGCCTCGCGGGCGAGGTCGAACGCCCGCCGCATGTGGGCCTCGTGATCGAACGCGTCGAATCCGGAATCGGACATGTCCGCCCTACGGCCCGGCAGGCGCATAAACCCCACAGCCGCCGATCGCCCCGCTTAAATCGCTCCGCCCCCCAGAGCCGCCGATGGCGAACCCGAACGCGAAGGGCGACCGCCGCGAGCGCGAACTCGTCACGGCGCTGGACGGGGCCGGCTTCGCGGTGATGCGCGCGCCGGCCTCCGGCAGCGCGACCGAGCGCGAGCTCCCGGACGTCCTCGCCGGCGACGGCGAGACCTTCTACGCGATCGAGGCGAAGTCCTCCGCCGGCGACCCGATCTACCTCTCCGGCGAGGAGATCGAGGCCCTCGTCTACTTCGCGCGGAACTTCGGCGCGAAACCCCGCGTCGGCGTCCGCTTCGACCGCGAGGACTGGTACTTCTTCCATCCCGGCGACCTCTACGAGACCGCCGGCGGCAACTACCGGGTGAAAAAGGAGACCGCCCTCGCCGACGGGACCGATTTCGCGGAGTTCACCGGCGACTCGGAGAAGGTGACTCTCGAGGAGATCGCCGCCACCGAGGACGACGAGGACACCCGCGAGATCCTCGGCGCGCTCGAACGCGGCGACATCTCCGTCGACGACGCCGTCGAGATGCTGTGAGTTCGGGCCACAGGCTCCCTCTCGACGGGAGACACGCCGCTTATACGTGACGGCGCACAAACGGGCGTATGCACTTCGAAGACCTTCCGACGACGCCCCGGTCGGAGGAGCTGGTCGACAAGGCGTTCTCTCGGGCGGCGCGTGCGGGGCGGGCGAAGTCGGGCAAGGAGGCCCAGGAGTCGATGCTGCAGACGGCCTCGAACATCCTCTCGGACAACCTCGGCAACGTCGTCACCTCCTGGCCCGACTTCGACCTCGTCGACCGCTTCTACTACGAACTCGCCGACGCGACGCTTTCCGACACCGACGTTGGGGGCGTAGACCGGCTCAGACAGCACCTCTCGGAGGTGATGTGGGCCTCCCGGCGGACGGACGAGATCCGGGGGGAGTACCACGGCCGGATCAGAAACGCCGACACGGACACCGCGCGCAAACTCCGCAAGCAGGCCTTCGCCCGCCTCGCCGACATCACCGAGCAGGTCGAGGCGGACCTCCTCGCGATCGGCGCGGCCCGCGACGCCCTGAAGACGCTGCCCGACATCCGCGCCGACGAACCCGCGATCGTCGTCGCCGGCTACCCCAACGTCGGCAAGTCCTCGTTCGTCAACGGCGTGACGAACGCCAAAAACGAGACGGCCGCCTACCCCTACACGACCACGAACCTCAACGTCGGCCACCTCGAACGCGACCACATCCGGTATCAACTGGTCGACACGCCCGGCCTGCTCGATCGCCCCGCCGAGGACCGGAACGCGATCGAGTCCCAGGCCGTCTCCGCGCTGACGCACCTGGCCGACGCCGTCCTCTTCGTGCTCGACGCCAGCGGCGAGTGCGGCTACCCCCTCGACGAGCAACTCGAGTTGCTCGCCGACGTCGAGTCGACGTTCGAGGCCCCCGTCCTCGTCGTCTGCAACAAGGCCGACCGCTCGACCGAGGCCGACGCCGACCACTACATGAGCGTCGAGACCGGCGAGGGCGTCGAGGCGGTCCTCGACGCGGCGATCGAGGCCGTCGGCCACGAGCCGGAGTTGCCGTTCGAGGGCTGATCGCGCCCCACGAGCTGGGGGTGCCGATCGAGGGCTACCCGCGCCGGCGGAACTGTTAGGTGGCCCTCCGAACGAACGGCGTACGATGCCGAGACACTTCGAGGACATCGAACCGGACGAGACGCACGAGCTGGGCGAGTGGACGGTCTCCGAGTCGGAGATCGTCGAGTTCGCCGAGCGGTACGACCCCCAGCCGTTCCACGTCGACCCCGACGCGGCCGAGGCGTCGATCTACGGCGGCCTCATCGCCAGCGGGTGGCAGACGGTCGCGCTCACCATGCGGACGATGGTCGACGGCTTTCTCGCCGACGTGGCGTGTATGGGGGCCCGCGGGATCGACGACCTCCGGTGGAAACGGCCGGTCCGGCCGGGGGATCGGGTCCGGACGCGGCTCCGCGTCCTCGGGACCGACGCCGGCGACGGGAACCCGACGCTGGGCGACGTCCGCGCCGAGACGGTCGGCGAGAACGGCGACGGCGAGGTCGTCGTCTCCTGGGTGAACAACTTTCTCGTCCGGCGAGCGGAGGCCGAATAGGGCGGTTCAGGCCGTCGCGTTGTACGTCACTTCCACCGCGTACTCGACGGCGACGTCGCCGGTCTCGACGCTCGTGTCGGCCGACTCCGGCGTCGGCGTCGCCATCGCGGCCGCCTCGTAGCGCACCGGGCTGACGTTCCGCTGGGTCGCGTCGACGCTCGCGACGCTCGTCACGTGGAGGTCGCCGTTGCGCGCGATGGCGTCGGCCTGCGCGCGCGCGTCGCCCATCGCGTTTGCGATGGCCTCCTCGCGGAGATCGGTTCGGACGGCGTCAGAGAGCGTGAACTCGATGGTATCGACCTCGACGTCGGCGTCGGCGGCCGCGTCGACGACCGCGCCGACGCGGTCGGGGTCCTCGAGGGTCACCTCGAAGCCGTGGACGCCGCGGAACGCCGGGACGTTCTCCGCCTCGCGTGGCGGGACCCGCGGCGAGCGGACCCGGTACTCGCTCGTCTCGTAGTCCTCGGCGGAGAGGCCGAGCCCCTCGAAGTTCGACCGGAGCGCGTCCGTCTCGGCCGCGAGTTCGTCCCGGACCGCGCCCGGATCGTCGCCCTCCGCGACGGCCCGAACCCGGACGACGGCCCGGTCAGGGGCCGCCGACGCGCTGCCGGTCGCGTCGACCGAGACGGTCCGGTCGGCGGCGTCGTCGGGTGACTGTGCGCCGATCGGCGAGACGACCGCGACGCCCACGAGCGTCATCGCCAACAGGGAAACGAGGATTATCAGTGCTGCGAGTCCTTCGCGTCGCATACCTTCGCCGACGCCGGCCACGCTACTATACTCGCCGAAAAGTCAAACGGCCGTTTGACCCACCCGCCGCTCCGAGGGGGGAGATCGATCGCCGCTCCGCTCGATCTCGACGTAGAGGATCCGGACGTCCACCTCGATCCCGTGCTCCGCGGCGAGCCGCGTCCGGATCCCCTCGGCTAACTCCCCCTGCGTCTCGTCCGGCGGGGTTCCGATCGTCCCGACGACCGTCGTGGGGCGGTGAAACAGGAGGCGTTCGGTCTCGGTCTCGACCTCGAGGTCGACGAGTTCGTGCCCCGAGTACGCCGGCTCCTCGAGTTCCGTCGCCACGCCGTCTCTGATGTCCTGTTCGGTGCTCGCCATCCGGTAGGAGTCGTACGTGACGCCGCCGAGGAACACCGACAGCAGCGCGATGGCCGCGACGAGGACGCCGATCCGCTTCAGCGTCGCGACCCTCGCGCGGTCGCGTCTGAAGAACTGCTCGGGCCGGTAGCCGGCGTACCACAACACGACGAGCGCGGCGAGGTTGATCGAGAGGACGTTGACCGCGACGAGGACCGCCGAGCCGACCGCCAGCGCCGGGTCCCCGTAGGCGACGCCGATCCCGACCGTCGCGGCCGGCGGGATCAACGCGACGGCGATCATGACGCCGACGAGCGCGGTCGAGACGCCCGTCATCAGGCTCACGGCCCCGGCGACCCCGGCACCCAGGGCGACGGCCAACGAGAGGACGCTGGGGGCGAGTCGCTCCTCGACCTCCGACAGCGACAGGGGATCGAGCCCCGGCGGGACGAGGTTCGTCGCCTGGACGAACGCCGCGAACAGCGTCGACGAGACGACGGCGAGGGCGACGCCGAACAACTGGAGGCTCACGCCCCGCCGGAACAACTCGCCGTCGTCGATGACGCTGCCGACCGCCGCCGCCATCGCGGGACCGATGAGCGGCGCGATGACCATCGAGCCGACCACCGTCGCGGGCGAATCGAGGAGGAGTCCGGCGGTCGCGATCACCGCCGAGACGGCCGTCATGACCACGTACGTCGGAAGCGCGGAGGCGAGTTCCTCCGCCCTCGCCTCGAGTTCCTGTCTGGCGATGCGCTCCTCGCTTTCGCCCGTCTCGGCGTAGCTCTCGGTGAGCGCCTCGAAGCGCTCCGATTCGACCGTTTCGGCCTTCAGAACGACCGTGTAGGCCTCCCGTTCGAGTCCGGCCTCCCGAAGCGTCTCGAGGATGGGCTCGACGGCGTTCGTGGGCAGCGGGAAGTACGCGACCGCGGTGTACTCCCGGCCGCTGGACTCGTCGGTGACGACGTAGTCGATCCCCTCGTCGTCGAGGATCGAAAGCACGGTCTCGCGTTTGCCGGTCGGGATCGTCACCTGGACGAGTCGCACGCGGTGACCGTCGCCGTCCGGGCCGATAAACCCAACTGTTGAGCCCCCCGTCAGCCACAACTGTTAGGTCCCGGAGCGCTCACTTTCGGACCATGCCGATCGAGTTCGAGCGATCCGTCGACGACGCGCGGTTCAAAAGCCCCCTCGAGGAGTTCGAGACGGTGACCGAACCGATCGAACACCGAACCGACCCGCTGACCGACCGGACGGTCCGGATCGCCTCCGAGGTCTTTCCGCACCCCGAGGAGGCGACGGCGGAGGGGGCTGACGACCCCGAGGCGGGCGACGACCGGGCGACCGATCTCGAACGCGTCGTCGGCGACGGCGAGGGCTGTTTCTTCTGTCCCGACAGCGTCGAAACGGCGACGCCGGAGTACCCCGAGGCCGTCGGCGGC
>Ga0209946_1000302_pt1 | contig 20692 bp, 21 predicted proteins | sample SalPon2_A_H2O_MG_FD_185704 | JGI IMG/M metagenome (GOLD analysis project Ga0209946, IMG submission 185704) | Salt pond water microbial communities from South San Francisco under conditions of wetland restoration - Salt Pond MetaG R2_A_H2O_MG... | ecosystem: Environmental > Aquatic > Non-marine... | reverse complement strand
GTTGATACCAGACAACCTGTACACATCGATAGAGAGGTGTCTATTGGAATCGAGCTAACGAACGAAGCCAAGCGCGGCTACGATTGGTTCCGAATTTGTGCTTTGACGACAGACTCGACTTCCTCATCCGAGACCATCTCAATACGTGAATCCTCACGGAGCGTCTCTAAAACCGTGTCTGGACGCTCAGCGAATTGGAACTCGAGGAACATCCCTGAGCTCGGGCCGTGACTCCGACGTTCGAAGTCGACGAGGGAGTACGTCGTGAGCTCTTTCATTTTGTTCACATATGTCTCCTGATGGTACTGATCTGCGTCGATCGCGTCGGTCAAATACTGATACACGCGGTATCCGGTCGTACTCCGAGCTGTCCCGTCGGTCGTTTGGGCGGCAACTGCGGCCGTCGCGTACAGGCAGAGCTTCTTTTGAGTGCTGATCCAGCGGACCACTTCCAATACCCGGTTCTTTTCGACTTTTGCTTGTGCCTCGCGAACGTGTTCTTCGCGAACCCGGGCGTCGCCTTCCCGTTCGGTGAGTTCATCGGCAACACGCATCAGATCAATCGCCTTTCTGGCGTCGCCGTGTGTCTGCGCTGCGAACGCGGCGGCAAGCGGGATGACATCGTCGTCAACGTCGGGATCGGGCGTCACCCAGATGGAGTCGACGATGCCGTGGACGACGCGCCAGCCACCGGCTTCCAAGCGTTGCTTCGCCGTCAGCAGAATCTCGCGAGCAAACGCGTTGCTCGCCTCTTAGCACTCGATCCGCCCGAACTTCGCGTTGCTAAACCCTTGATAGCCGAAGCAGGCGACGAGAATCCACTTCAGCGCCCCCGACCGTCCCTTGAGTTCTGCCAGTCGGTCCTCGTCGGTGTTTTCACACTGCTGTTCGCGACGGATGGCCGCCTTGATCTCGTCGCGGGCGTCGATGATGGGGTGGAGGACGTCGACGAGGTAGCCCCGCTCGTCGCAGATCGAGTACCCGAGGCCGGGGACGTCCTCGCGGTCGCTGCGGCAGTCACACCGGATGACATCCGGCGAGACGTTTCGTGTACAGATGATATTCGGGTACAACGAGGAGAAGTCGAGTTCGTGGACGTCCTCGTGGACGCCGACCTCGGGGGCGAAGATGAAGCCGCCACGGTCGGAGTCGTGGAAGTGTCCCCATCAGCTTGTGAACCGCCTCGGGGTCAAACCCCGATGCTTCCCGTGGTTTAGCACTGTTGCATAGACTTCGAGCGGACGGACAGACGCAAGATCACGGTTCGTGACGTCCGCGGCAGTCGGTGGTTCGTGGACGTGGAGCCGTGTATGGTGAAGGTTCGGGTGTCGATCCCGCCGGCATTCCCAGGTCCCGTTCTCTCCGCGGGACCCATCCACGGGGGGAGCAGGTGCCCGTCGTTTTCCGACAGCAGCCGGGCGAGTTCATACGATCGCAGAGCTCGACTCACGGCGCATTGACTCGGTGTGCAGGGTCGAACGCAGTCGCCGGCGAACACATATCTGTCTCGCTCTCGGATCACTGAGTATGTCATCTAATCCCACGCCCCGAGATATGACCGCGGTCGCTGACATCGACAGGCTCCGTGACGACGGACGGACAGTCACGATGGTGGAAGGCCGCCCGGTCGCGCTCTTCTACCACGAGAGTGAGGTGTACGCCGTCGATAACCGGTGTCCGCACATGGGGTTCCCGCTCTCGAAAGGCAGCGTCGAGGACGGGCTGTTGACGTGTGACTGGCACCACGCCCGATTCGAACTCGCAGAGGGCGACACGCTCGACATCTGGGCTGACGACGTCCAGACGTTCCCCACCACGGTTCAGGACGGGACCGTCTACGTCGACCCGGACCCGGATCCTGACGTGCCCCCGGAGACGCACTGGCGCAACAGACTGGCCGACGGCCTCGCAGAAAACCTCTCGCTGGTCGCCGCGAAAGCCGTCATCCACCTCGACCACTGCGGTGAGGGGTTCACGACGCCGCTGGAGACCGCGGTCGATTTCGGGACGCAGTACCGCGCCGACGGGTGGGGACGAGGGATGACGACGCTCGGTGCGATGGCGAACCTCTACGAGACCGTCGCCCACGACGAGAAACTCCGGGCGATGATCGTCGGCGTCACCGAGGTCGCGGACAACTGTGACGGCGCCCCACCGCGATTCGAACAGTACGCGCTCGGCAACGATGACCTCTCGAAGCCGCGGCTCAAATCCTGGTTCCGCGATACCTGCGATGTCCGCGACAGTACCGGTGCCGAGCGGTGTCTTCGCACCGCAGCGACCGCCCTCGGCCGCGAGGACCTCGTTGAGGTCCTCGTCGCCGCTGCCACCGACCATATCTATATGAACAACAGCCACACGATCGATTTCCTCAACAAGGCCATCGAGACGCTGGATCACGTCGGCTGGGATCGCCGGGAACCCGTCCTCGCGACTGTTGTCGACGCCATCGCCGACGCCTCACGCGGCGAAGAGACCAGCACGTGGACCCGGCCGGTCGACGTGGCCGGGCTGTGTTTCGACGCTGCCGAGGACCTACCGGAGATGGTCGCTGCCGGAACCGGGAAAGCGTGGGACCGCCCCGACGACTTCATCGACAGACTGCTGTCGACTGACCCCCACACGATCGATGACGCGCTGCGGGACGCCGTCGCCGGCGGCGCGAGCACCGAGCAACTCGCCCACGCGGTTGCGGTCGCCGCACTTCGACGGGTTGCACACTTCGGGACCGGGAACGAATTCAGCGACTGGAACACGGTCCACCACACGGTCTCGTTTGCAAACGCCGTCGACAACCTCGCCCGCCGCACGGACGCCCCGGATGTTTACGAAGCCTGCTGGCAAGGCGCGATGTCGGTGTATCTCGACCGGTTCCTGAACCAACCGCCAGCCACCATCCCTGACCCCGGCGCGGGCGCGGAGGGCACACCGGCCGACCTGCGGGACCGCCTACTGGCGGTGTTCGACGAACAAGGCGGCGTCGACGAGGCGGCCCGGATCGTCGCTGGGCATTTCGACGCTGGCGGCGACCCTACCGCGCTCAAACGAACGCTCGGTGAAGGCCTGTTGCGCGAGGACGCCGACTTCCACACCCTGCAAAACGTCGAGGCTGGCTTCCGACAGTTCGAGGTGGCCGAAAACGACAACCAACGACGACTGGCGCTGCTCGCCCCGGCACGCTATCTGGCCGCCCACTCCCCCACCCGCCGCGAGCGCGAGCAGACAGTTGCGATCGCACAGCGACTCTTCGACGGCGAAGCCATCCATCAAGACATCGAGGGGTGACTCCCACGCACAGATGCAGCGCGGAGCGTCCGAAGGTCTTTGATGTCTGTCTGTCCGATCAGATAGCCTTGATCACAAATCCGGTACAGCGTCACCGCTGTGGCGTGGTCTGGAAGCGATTGCGAGTACGGGGAGAACCGCCCATCGAGCAGTGATCGTGCTCTCTGGACTAGGTGTTTGCGTCCCAACTTCGAGCCTTGCTGATAGCAGTGAGGAGACCGCGTGCTTCATCAGGCGGTAATTCCCCTCTTCGGGCGAATATCGAGAGTAACGTGGGCGTCGTCGCAACTCGCGTGTCGGCGAGTGAAACGTGATTAAGCCCGAGTGAGTTGAATTCATCACAGAGCAAGAGCGCAGCATCAATCTCGTTTACGAGTGTCACGGCAGCGTTTTCGCCACCATCGAGCGGGAATTCGGCAGCAAGCGCCACTGAGTGCACCGTGAGTTCAGCAGTTCGGTCAAGCACGATGGGCGCCGCCTACCCGTGCGAGGCATCGTACGACGCAATCTCTTGGAGTTCAGTGATGAGGGCTGTCGGAACGACCACGTCGTACTCTTCAGACGGAGTGAACGAAAGTCTGGAGCAGCATCCGAAACGCTCCCCAGACTCACGAGTACAGAGATGTCTGCGACTAGTATTTCACCGATTCCGTACCGTCGTCTCGAGTACTCAGATGTCGATGAGCCGATCGAGCGGGCGGTCGCCCTGTCGACGGGCGTATGCGTACGACGCAGCCAGTAATGTGGCTCCGAGGACCAGAAACGAGATGCTTCTGGCGACCGTGCCGAGTCCCTGCGTGTCGAACAGGAACACCTTCGCCGTCGTTACGCCGAAGACGGCGACACCCTGAGCCCGGAACGAGCGCAGATCCGAAATGAGTCCGCCACCCAAGAGCACCGCGCCAAATACCGCCCACGCGATGGACAGGCCGAACCCGGACAGATCGAGCCCGAGTCCGACAACCGTGAGTGCCGTCGCCGTTAGAAGGTACGGTAGTGACAGTCCGATATGGTCATCCCGAGTTGGGACAGTGAACGTCTCCTCGCGGAACCACCACGCGAGCCCGTAGAGGATGGCGATCACGAGGAGAAACGCTGCGGGCCGACCGGTGGCGGTTATCAGCGGGTCCGACAGAGTAAGGCCCGGTAGTTCCCTCGCGTCGACCGCGAGCAGTTTGAGTACAGTCCCGACGGCGACGAGGTGTGCCCCCGTGTGGACAGCGTCTAGGTCGGCGTATGAAGCGACCGCGACTGCCACACAGAGAATCGCGAGCAGGCTCACCGTGGCAGCGAACGTGCCGGCCGCCAGCACCGCGCTCAGTCCCAAAAACACGGCGGCAGCGGTTCCAGCCGAAGTATCGTGGGAGACGTCCCGATGGGCCGTGAGCACGTAGACACCGATGAGTGCGACGGCGACTCCCCCGACTCCGAGCCCCGCGACCGATAGGTCCGGAACCCACCGGCGGACGGTCCACTCCAGAAACGCTGCGGCGAGGGTTGCGTTGAGGGGCGTAAGGGCTGTGAGCGTCCACGACTGCTGAACGCCGGGGGCGACGCGTCGTCTGAGCGCATAATTCCCACCGACGTAGACGGCGAACAGGGCGACGACGACTCCGGCTACGATGCCCCACGCGGGATCGAAGTCGGCCAGCCACGCGCCGACGAGTCCGTACGTCAGCGGAACGCTAGCCACCACGTGCCGACTCCACGGCCGGAGGCTTGCGACGCCCACCAGTCCGAGCGTGAGTACGAGTACGTACGCGGGCGTCACGACGAAGCTTCCGGAATCCAACGCGAGATACGCGGTTGCGTAGCCCAGCAGGAAGGCTTCACCCGCCACTAACGGGGCCGCATCAGAGACGGAGACGGCGATCGTCGCACCGATCAAGGCTGTCAATCCGACAAGGACGGTCCAAAGTGGCGTTCCGATGGCCACACGGTAGGATGTGAACCCGTAGGCCGCATAGATGCTGAAGAAGGCGATCGCGAGACCGGTGCCAGCCGTGAGACGCCCCCACCGCTGGTAGCCCCGATGGGACGCCGCATACCGCCCGCCGGCGAGTAACGCGCTACCGCCGACGGTTCCGGCGATCACCCGGCCGAGCGGCCCGAGGATCCCGGCCTCGATCGCCACGCGAATGAAAAAAACGACCCCGACGACGAGCGCGACGCTTCCGACACGTCCCAGCCACGTGATTCCGACGTCCCGTTCCCAGTCGTCAAGGGTCCCGCTCAGTCTGTTCTTCTCGGCCGAATCAGGCTGTGGCGGTGTGGACCCGGGGTCCTGTGCTAGCCGGCCAGACGACGGCGCCGTTTCGGGGTCGTCATTATCACTCTCCTTCGACTGGACGCGACCCTGCGTCGAATCGAGAGTGGCCGCCGCAGACGCATTCGGCAGCGCCTCGTCGTCGATCGCCGACTCAAGAGTGTCGATGCGACGATGGAGGGCGTCGACCTCCGATCGGAGTTCACGGATCTCCTGTCGGAGGTTGTCGTCAGGCATACGCGTGCGTTCGGCTCGTATGGACAAAAAAGGCACAAATACTACAAAACCGATTGTACTCAAAGCAGCGTGATCGGGGTTGGCGACCAGTGGTGTGGCGAACGCTGCGGGAGTCTGCGTGAGGGTCCCAAGGCGAACCGCATCGGCTCGGTCCTACCTGCTGGCGAAGAGCCGGCGGAACGGACGAAGGACCCGTCGCGGGAGCCACGAAGCGGTGCGGACGAGTGGTGTGGCTCGGCCCCACGTCGGCGGTACGACTCGGTACCCGTCTCCGATTAGTTCAACCCGACCTCGATGCCGCAGGTACTCGAGGGCCGATGTAACCCGCGAGTCGGTGAGATCGCAGGCCGCGGCGAGATCCGCAGGCGTCTGTGGGTGGTCCGCCTCGCGAAGCCTCCGATGGACCGTGTGTATGATCTGCATCCGGAGCATCGCCTCGGACTCCGGGCCGGAAACGAACCGATGTGGCGTCCGGGCGGGACCGTGTCGGACCGCCACAGCGCCGTCGAGAGCAAACCAGAGGCCGGTGAGGAGCACGGCATACCCGAGCCAACCCGCGTAACTGAGTGTCAGGAACCCCCCGGCAGCAATGAGTCCCGAACCGTATGCGATCCGGTTCGACCCCTTTGGGAGGTCATAACTGTCGTTCGCAGCGGTATACGCCAGCATCCCCGCAGAGAGGACCAGGATGGGTGCCAAGGATCGGAGGGTATACTGCGTGAATACGACGAGGGCGGCAAATACGCCGGCCGCACCGACTGCTGTCCGGAGGGTTTCGTCTTCGACAGGGGTATTCATCTCATCCGACCCCGTGCAGATCAGGCTGCACTCACGTTGTAGACGCGCGTTCCAATATGATAGACCATACTGACTGCATAACTCAATACACCGAGAGTGGCAAGTGTCGCTGCGATAAGGATAACCGAGTCGCCGGTGCCGAGAATCCTGCCACCGCTTGCGGCAGCGAGGGCGAATCCGAGCGCTGCCACCCCCGCTGCAAGCGCTGGCGTCCGTGCTCCGACCGTCACGGCACCGAGGGCGGTCGCCGCCGCGATAGCCGCGAAGACGAGCGACGTATCGAGGCCGAGCGGAACGATACCCGCCAGAACTGAAAAGTACGCTCCAGCCGAGAGGACGAACAGTCCGAGCGGTCGGAGTACCGTTCTGAGCTTCGACGTTTCCATACGCGCTTTTGTGCGTGAGAACTCGCTAAAGCGTTCGGATAGCTAAAAATCCAACTACGGTATCCCTGTTATCACTGTCGAGCGATCGTTCCTGCTTTGCACACGATCGCAATACGTGCCGAACGGACACGCCACTCACAGCGAGGAAGGTTGCCGTCGTCAACGGCACGATCTTCCGTATAGCGGCTTCCGGAACTCACCGTAGCTCTGCGATGCTGGCGCCGGATTCTACGGCCCGCGAGCCGGCTGTCGAGGACAGGACCGATCCCAGTCGGGACAGACAGGAGTACGACGCAGCGTCCGAGGCGTGCGACGATCCGTAGTGCAATCCGCGTCCGGCTGTCCCAACTTCCGGACCTGAGTGATGCGCATCCAAACGAATGGGTTTCTCCCGGGTTCATCGACTGAAGTCGGACAGAACGCTTGGAACGGCACAACACATATTGACGCAACAGGAGATGACCCAGTACCCGTGTCCGACGTGCGAGACCCCGAAGCACTCGCGGATCTGCTCGGCGACGAGTGTGCGCGTACGATCCTCGTCGAGGCGAAGAAGGAACCCCGCTCGGCGGCCGAACTCAGCGACTGCGCCGACGTCTCGGAACCGACGGTCTACCGCCGACTCGAACGGCTCCGCGAATACGATCTCATCACCGAGGACATCCAGCCAGTCACGGACGGGAAGAACTACCGGCTCTATCGCACGGAACTCGACGGCATCGAACTCGATCTCAGCGAGGACGGCTTCGAGATCACGGTCTCACGTCGGGAACGGATGGCCGATCGGTTCACGCGGTTCGTAGAGGGGTCCTGGTATGCACGACCTGCTACTTCAAATCGACCTCGAAACGCTACGAACCGTTCGTCAGGCCAGCGAAGTCGTTCCGATGATCCTCGGATTGGCGATCAGTTACCTCGCCTACACGGCATACCGGCGGAACCGGAGCCGTCCGATGCTGTACGTCGCGGTCGGGTTCGTGTTGGTGTTGTTCGTGCAGGGACCACTGGCCTTGGTATTCGTCCACATCCTGGAACTCCCCACCCCGGTCGTCAATATCCTCGTTCAGATCCCCGAGTTCGTCGGCTTGGGGCTGATTCTCTACGGGTTGTGGACCCCACGACGGGAGTGACACCGTCTGCCGAACGGCGAACGCAACGCCTCTCGTTGCGGCGTCAGTCGGATGGGTCGGTCGCGCGTCGATTGGTGGAAGGGATACCGGACACTGGTCCGTCAGTCGACTGTGGTGCTGTCCAGCGCGGCCGAACGGCGAACGCAGCGCCTCTCGTTGCGGCGTCAGTCGGATGGGTCGGTCGCGCGTCGATTGGTGGAAGGGATACCGGACACTGGTCCGTCAGTCGACTGTGGTGCTGTCCAGCGCGGCCGGACGGCTTCCCGGTATGAGAGCGTCTCGGACCCGTAGCGGACGATGAGCAAGGTAGCAAAGACCCCGAACGTGCCGGCCAGGATCGCTGCGTACGGGATCGGCACCGCTGCCGCGCCACCGACGGCCTGCCCGGGAACGTTCACTGCGGCATTGAGCGTCCCGTGCAGCAACACGGCACCGAGAACGCACCCGTCCGACGCGTTGTAGTACCACGTGAGGATGATCGCGAAACTGACCACGCTGGCGGCGTACAGGAGCGGCGAGAGCTGGTACACGCCGTAGACGAACATCGGGAGATGCCAGAGCGCCCAGACGCAGCCCACAAGCACACTCGCGGTGAGCGCACCGACCCGCGTCTGGAGGTGTGGGAGCGCGAACCCCCGCCACCCGAACTCCTCGTTCCCGCCGGTGAACAGCGTCGTCAGCACCAGATTGAACAGGAACAACGGGGCCAGTTCCCCAACGGCACTGCCGTCGGGGAGTCCGACAAGCGAGAAGACGACGGCGGCGACAGCGAGGGTTCCGACCACCGGGACCGCGACCGCGAGTCCGTACCAGCGGAGCGGTCGTCGCCAGTCGAACGCCGTCGCGAGCCAGGCACGGACCGAGTCACCACGGAACCGCGTCACGACCGCTCCCGCGGTGCCGGGGCCGAAGGCTCCGAGTGCGATCCCGATGACTCCCAGTCCCGACCGCGGAGCAACGAGTGAAAACGTCGCGATCCATACCGTCCAAGAGAGTCCGATTGCCAGCACCGAAAACGCCACAACCGGATAGTCTCTACTGAGCCGTGCGAGCAGTGTTCGGTTCAATCGCATCACACCCGGACGGACGGGTGGGATACCTATCAGGGCCGCCGACCAACTTCATTGGCTGAAGTTACCGGCCAGTACTATCTTTCTTCAAGGAGAGAATCCCGCCGTTCACGGCGGGAGTGGATCCGACAACTCCGACACGAACTACGCTCTGCTGATACGGATATTTAAGTAGCATCGTGGAGTAGTATGATAGACACCGAGGCGATTCGTCGCCGTCGTAAATGCACAGTATCGGGACTCCGAGACCCAGTACGTTTGAGACACCCTCTCGAACCGCTGTGCGTGTCTCGGTCACGAGATAACTCCGAGTCCCCCTGCCGGGGATAAGAGTAACGGCGGTGTGGCCCCGCCATCGGCCCGTCATACCGACGAGTCGTCAACCACCAAATATCCCAAACCAGCGGTACGGTGCCGTGGGAAGCCCCGTCGTTTACGACGGGGAGGAGGTCACGTACGTTCGTCCCAGCAGCGCGGTCGGTCATCGCCGGCGAGTACAGTCTTCCCATAGTGCTTCTGACGATTGGTGGGAGTGGAATGGCCACCGGTGCTATCTTCAGATCGATCCGAACCGATCCGGAGGAGTTCACACTCCCCGCGGCCAGACTCCTGTTACTGATCGCTCTTGCCGGTTTCAGCGTCCTTGTGACCGTTATCTCGACGGCCTGAGTGTACTTCAACTGAATCGAGGGGTGACCGTGTTACAACAGCAATTGAATGGATGCTGTCCAACCGGTCACTAAACCGCGCCTTTGGCTGAACTGGTGGTATCCTGATACTGGTAGTCACCGAACCCGAGAAGCGGATAGAAGATGAACGAGATAAACGTGAGTCCGAGACCAAACAGGATTCCCCGATTGAACTTGCCAGCAACGTCTATACCGATCTTCAACGTGGCGAGGAAGTTAATCAACGGAATGAAAAACAGAATAAACCACCACCACGCGTTTCCGCTTATCTTGACCAGAACATAGAGGTTGTATATCGGAATGATTCCAGCCCATCCCGGCTCACCGGCCTTTTCAAACACCTTCTAGAACCCGGCGAAAATCACGACAGTAAGGGTCAACGTAACGAACAGTTCGATACTGCCACTTCCACTACTCTGTAACGGAACGGACAACGTCATTGCTGATGGCATCAATCAAGCTATTTACCCCCAACATTAAGAAAACCAAGTAAAAGTCAAATCGCGATTTCATGTTCGGAAACGTTACGCTTAGCACAGTGGTCTGCTGAATCTAGCCGCTACACTTTCCACACCGTTTCTGACAGCAATTCAGTAGGTCGTCAAAACACTGCAAGACGGATAGCGCATATCGGTCACGACCACCGACGAGCAATCTCATAAGCAATGGGCGTTGGAGTAGAGATACCTAACCCGACAAGTAGAATCCCCTCAACTGTCAGGCTGGGTTATGCGAGAGAACTGTAAAATACGAGAGCGCCCGTAGCAAGGACGCCGACGACGGTTGCGGCGTACTCTGGGCTTGTCCAACTGAACTTCGGATCAGAGGAGGGCATACGCTATGCTGCCGACGGTATGGTATTGTGACTTGGGAGTTCTCGTATAAACGTGGTGTCTCAGTGCTGAGTTCACGCTCTGTGTGACGGCCGATCTGTGACAGGTGATATATAAATAAACTAATACGATCGAATGCAACACCCGAACCTCGCACGACAGTCTACCTGGACAGCAGGCGAAAAGAATCGGTCAACACAGATCGCAGGTATCTCAAATCTAACTTTGAGTTTTGAGGTACTTTTTGCGACTACGCTACGGATAACAGCAGCGAACAATGACTCGTCTCATCGCAATCAAGCAGAGAGCGTCTGCCCGTCCAGTCGAGACCTTTCTAGCCGTACTAGTCACGTACTCCGTCATCGTCGCGGCGGGCATTTTTACTCTGCTGGAAGGGATACCTCAGATTCTGCAGATAGCGGTGTACGCCTGGGGACCGATGGTTAGTGCAGGTGTGACCGTCTGGTTGTTAGATGAGAGCGTCCGAGGCTGGCTCGGACAACTTCGAAACGTGCGGGTTGGCCCTCGTTGGTACCTTGTCGGCATCGGGATTATGCTACTTGGAACCGAATTCGAGACTATTGTTGCGGTGCTTCTCGGCAGCGATATCGTGTTCCCGGCATATCCACTTATAACGTATCTTATCCCGTTCGCCGTCACACTCTTTCTGGCCGGCGCATTAGAAGAGTTGGGCTGGCGTGGCTTTCTGCAACCCCGGCTTCAACAGCGGTTCGATGCAGTATGGGTAAGTGTCGGGATCGGCGGTCTGTGGGCAGTTTGGCACGTTCCGATGATGGCCGCTGATCTCGGTGAGTTCACTGTCTTCTGGGAATATACGCTGAATATAACGGCAATATCGATCGTGTATGGCTGGCTGTACAATACCACTGACGCAGCGTTGCCGGCTGTGATGATCGCTCACGCATCCCACAATATGCCCCCTATCGGTATGCCTACCGACGACCTGCCCGCTGTGTTCAGTGCATTGTCGGGAGATACAGTCGTATATGTCACTTGTGCACTACTTATTATACTATACGCCGGATCACAGACACTAACGCGGGACAAAACTCTCCCTAGCATTCCCGGACAGGTCGAAGAGCGTTCACACCAATTCCGGAGTTCTTCCGAGTGAGTATCCCTTGTAACCAGTGCAGGCCCTAAAACCCGCCGTTTACGCCGGGGAGGATGTCACGGAGTCATCGTTCAGTAGGCCACCTACTGAGCGGCTATTGAACTCACCACTTGGGTGAACAGAACTCAATTTCTACGATCATTGGCGTCCTCCTGCGCCTCAAGACGCAGGCATTTTCGTTGATTCTTTATGATTGACCGGGCTCGGCATTAAATTACCGCGACCGCTTGGATCACCGTCGGACCCGTGATAAGATGAGGATACCGATTCCCACGATGATGCTCATCTTGGCCGGCATATGACGCCCTTTTCGGTTTGATTTATGAATCTCTACCGTCCAGAGGGCACGTGATCCGAGAAGTTATTGAATATAACTCAAGCAGCCCTGTTAACATTCCCAGCGGTCGAGTTTTATAATCCGGCCGAAAGGAAGACTTCAGCCCTGCTTCCAAGTGAACGCTCTTGTGTAGTACATTGTTGATGTAGAACTATCCTGCGATTTTAGGGTAAGTTGTGCTGTACGAGAACCCCGCTATTACGCCCTCAATCAACCAGTCTCTGTTTCGACTCTCCAGAGGAGAGCGATATCAACAATCTCCTTCACAAGAGCGTTCTTTAGTTGGAGTCGTTATGACTGTGATCGGTGCGTCAATAATCACCGAGTCGACGCAGATAGGTAGCGTACTTGTCGTCGTCGGGACGGTGTTGGTAACTGTCTCACGACTCTCGCTCTACCGCTAATTGAGCGACATCAAGGCTCGGGACACGATCATCTGACGTACAATCCGAGGATCATAGAACAATATAACCGACTACCAAGCAGACAGGTAAGTGGATGACGGAGCGCGGTTGGGAGCGAGTCACAGAAACGGTGCCAAGGGCACTCAGAGAGTCCCGCGACTTGGTTTACGGGCTCGTCTTGAACCTTGCTCTTATCACCGGTGTGATCGCATTTGGATGGAGTCTCATCGAAATCACTCTTATTTATCTCATCGAGATAGTGATTATCAACGTGGTATTCTTTTCTGTCGCGTTATTCACACCGCAGCCAGTAGATGGCATTGATGGGGACTCGTGGGACAAAACGCCTACTCCACTTCAGCCGGTTGCTCTGATCCCGCCAGTGTACTGGCGGAATATCAAATTCATTCTGGGCAAGGCTATTCCAGCTGGTATCCTCATAGGGGCGGTTATGAGGCCCGTCATTTCCACCTACGGTCTAAAATCAGGACTCCCCGTTTCGGTAGGGCTCGCGATCGCTAGCATTGGGTTCTTCCAATTGGCCCGCGTCTGGCGTCACTTCATCGCCGATCGAGCATATCGACAGAAGTCACCGGGAGACGCGATGGACTTTGCGTTCGCTCCGGTCGTTGAGTTGTACCTGATGCTGATCTACGTGGTCGCTCCTATCACCGTTGTGCTTGCGAGTATCGCGTTCGTGGTGGGTATCGATCTCAATGCGCGAGCCGTGTTGTTATGTTATTTAATTCCGATGGGAGCGATCAGAGCATGGATAGGGAGTCTCGACCCCCACACGGATGACTTTGAGATCAGTATCAAGTGATTATTGAGTTTTTCCACACAGATCCACAGGCGGGTTAACAACGTCACTCAAAGATCGATATTCGATCATATATCTGATGGGTTACCGGTGTAAGAGACAGCGAACGGCGTTATAGTGGTGACATCCCCCAGCCGAGTAGCACAGAGTCCTGAACGCGTAGCCTATGACGGCGATCACCAGTGCTTTCGGGTCAACTGATCCGAGAGTGGGCCAATAAATTCTGGCGGCATCACTCACTCCGACGCTGCGTGTGTAGAACCTCCGGTCGGGAAGTTAGCCACGCATCCGTCTTTAGTTAATACTCTCTGTAATACTGTTCTGGCCCAGTTTCTGCTCGAATTCTGCCGATTTCCCCCGCTACGGCGAGAAACCCGTGTTTATATGGTCGGTTTATCGCTTGGTTTCAGCGGATATGATATCTGGCTCGTTTAATTAGTACGCTTCAATACTACACGGTATGTTTCTATCTGTGTATATTACTGTCAAGCTTAAGTGAACTACCCCACCCTACCGCTCGCCTGACGGCTCGCGCTTGAGGGTGGGGCTTCCTGTTTCAACGACGCGCTTTGCAGATACGGGCGTATCCACAGGGAGCGCAGTCTCCACAGGCGTTGATTCGGAGTATCCCACTCCTACATCTTCGAGACCGCGAGAAAGAATGTTCCACGCCGCGTTCGCGTCCCTGTCCGCCTCAAACCCGCACGACGGACAGGAATGTTCACCGACCCACAACGGCTTCTCCGTCGAAACGCCACACGACGCACACTCCTTGGTCGTCCCTCTCAGGTTGACCGCCACGAAGTGTGTCCCCTCTCGCTCGCATTTGTATTCGAGCAACGAAAGGAACGTTCGCCACGCCGCTGATGCGGTGTTGCGGCTGTTCGACGGCGACTCCACAATCCCCTTCACGTTCAGGTCTTCGACCGCAACGAGGTCGTACTCCCGAGCGTAGTACGCCGAGAGTTTATACAAGAAGTCGCGGCGCTTCCGGCGGAGGTCGCCGTGACACGCCGCGACTCGTCGCCGTTGCTTCTCGTAGTTGGCAGAGCCGTGCTGTTTACGCGAGAGCTTCCGTTGCTCGCGTTCCAAGCGTTCGCGTTCGTCCGAGAGGTCGAGTGACCCGACGGCTGTGCCGTCGGTGTCGTGAGCGTACTTGAGAATCCCCACGTCGATACCGACGCATTTCTCGGGATTCTCAGGTCGCTCAGGTGGTTCACGGTCCATTTCGACGCCGAACGTGGCGAACCACTCACCCGTCGGTTCCTTCTTGACCGTGACCTGCTCGAGCGTGGCGTCGTCGGGGATGGCGCGGTGGAGCCGTATCGGTATGTCCGCGAGTTTCGAAAGTGACAGCACAGCCTGACCGCCCTTCTTGTCAAGCTTGAAGCCAGACTGACTGTAGAGGGTGTCATAGAACGAGTAGCACACCAAAGAGCAGGGTGAACGCTGAGGTGGATGAGTTCAGCGACTCTGCAAGATGATCCTTCGGGAGAGTCGTTCTTTAATGTCGCGGAAACCGAGACGCTAGCGTTGTTTGAGCATCTCTCGTTCAAGTTTCTTGAAAAATTCGACGTGTTCGCCCCGGCGGAGACGGGGCGAACACGAGACCACGAACCACCAGAGCTGATGCGTGGCTTCCTCCATTGCTACTACCACGACATCTACGGCATTCGTCCAGTTGAACGAGAACGTCGGAACACGGTCGTCTGGCTGAGCTGTGGGTTCGATCGACCGCCGTCGAGAGACGCGGTCGATCGCTCTCTCACCGACCTCAAACACGTCGTCGACGAAGTCTTTGACCGACTCGTCAAGCAGGCCGCTGCCCGCGGCCTGCTAGACTTGACCTACTGCATCGATTCAACGGACGTGAGGGCGATGCCTGCCGATCAAGACGCGTCGAAGTGCTACGATCCGACCGACGACGAGTACTACTACGGCTACGGCTGTACGATTGTCTCGACCGGGCAAAAGATCCTGATCGCGGCGGAGTTCACAGAGAGCAAGCAAGCGCCAGAGGAGACGGCGATGCGCGTCACGCGTGACGCGCTCGCCGTCGCCAAGCCGATCTGGATGGTCGGTGACAGCGCCTATGACACGCTCGACTGGCACGACCACCTGCTGGCTGCAGGGGTCGTGCCAGTTGCCCCGTACAACGCGCGAAACACTGACGATCCGAAGGGCATCGAGTACAGGGTCGAAGACCGCATCGAGGAACACAGCGAAGACGTTCAGCTGAAGCAATCGACGCTGGACGAGACGTACAATCGCCGTACGGGAGTTGAACGAACCAACGAATCAGTGAAGGACTGTGGCCTCGGGCGAACGCACGCCCGAGGCCGCGTCCACGCACGAGCACAGGTGTTTCTCGCCCTGTGCCTTCGTCTCGTCGTCGCAATCACCAATTACGAGCGCGGAGACAATCCGGGAAGCACGATCATCACGGTGTGAGAAGAGTTCTATGACACCCTCGAAATGTAGTTGCTGAGTCAGCGAACTCGCATACCGGTTTATTGTTCTCTCCTCTGTAGTGGAATCCGTGGCCGCAGATTGCCCTCCAGACGAGGTGTTTGCCCTGCTTGACGATGAGTACGCACGCTCACTGCTATCGGCCACGAGCCATCAACCTATGACTGCACCCGAACTCAGCGAGCAATGCAATATGTCCAAATCCACTGTGTACCGTCGATTAAACACACTCGAAGAGTGTGGCCTTGTCAGAGCGACCCACGTTCCGGATCCTGATGGGAATCATAAAAAGCGGTACAAGTCACAACTTGACGAGTTAGTTGTTAGTCTTGACGAAGGCGAATTCAACGTAAATCTACAGACTGCCACGCAAGTCCAAGAGTTTGCAGATGCATTCACCGATCTCTGGGAGGGATTATGATCGCCTCTGCCAGTATTCAAATTACGCAGTTCCTCACAGCTCTGGAATTACTTTTGAGCGCTGTGATTGTATTCCTCGCGTTCTACGGCTACCGGCGTAACGCCAGCCAACCAATGCTCCTCCTTGGTAGCGGCATTGCAACAATGACCTTGCTGAGCACAATGACAACGATTCTTAGTAGCATTCTCTTTGGTGTCTCCTTTGTTGCACCACTAAGTATGAGTGTTGAGATCATCGGTATGTGTCTGATACTGTATGCAATCGTTCTCGCACGCAAAAAATAGAATCAAATTTTCGGAAGAAGAACACTATACGTATTGTCATTTATGACCCTACGTACAATCGCGTCAGTACGACACGGCTGTCGCGTGTCTGCCATACTATTCAGTCTTGACGAGTGCTCTTTCTGTGGTAACATCGTGGAGATCATCGGCACCGCCACGAACTGATGTCTGCTTACCGGCACAGTCGGGACAGTAGAAATTTCGGTTTTCCGACGTCGTCCACACGGGGATGCCCGCGATGACGAATTCCTCCGGATATCGCCGTACGAGCCCCTCAGTTAGAATTGAGCCGCAACTGACACACGATTCACGCTGATTTTCGGCTGCTGAGAGAACTCTGCCGTCGACAGTCCTGTTGCGCCCGAACCGGGTGCTCTCGTGGCGGCGATCAAATCGACGACGAAAGCGTGGGTTGACGAAGATACCGACGCTGATGAACACGAACGCGAACCCGACTACGAGAAGCGGAACACCCATTTCGGCTGTTCTGACAGTCTGAACAAGGCCACCGGCACCGATCAAGAACGCGAGCCCTCCGAGTCCAATCAAGAGCCACCCGGCGACGCCATACATCCGCTTTGAGACGGTGTCCGCGAGACGGATACCGGAGGGCTTGTCGGACATTCTCACCGAATACGTGAAACTGCCAAATCAAAACTATACCGCTCCGGAAAGAGTAGGCTGGTCGGTCGGATCGAGACGAAGTGTTGTACCGGTCGAATTCAGGTTATTGCGGTCTCTCAGATGCGGCGTCCCGTCTTTGCGGTCGTCCTCACGTGGAATCACGACACTGCCAGCGGGTGGCTGCCCGGTACGATACTGTTTCACAGCGATATCAATGCATCCTAGAACGCCCCTCAATGGGCACTTGGAAGCGGGGAAGCCGTCGAGTCGCTTGCGATCCCAGAGCTTTGTGTGAGAGGTGTCGTTGGATGCGGTCGGTCGCACCCACCTGATACTGATTACTCTCAGTATCTACTGCTGATCGGTGTCTATCGTTGGCGACGGTTATAACCGGTGCAGGCGCTAAAACCCCGCCGTTTACACCGGGGAGGATGTCACTGGTGAGAGACTGGAATAACCAGTATTAATAGAGAGCTGACAGGTACGCTTGGGTCCGATCGCTCGGAGTTAGTAGTAGAAACGCCGGAATTGCTGTGCAAACCGTTGCCATTTGCTGCAGCGGGTGTAGGCAGAGACTCGACGGGTCCAAATCCGCTATCTCGGCGGTTATCACGGTCAATACTGGAATTACACGCTTGGGAGGAACAGTGAGAACGGAACGGTCCAGAACATCGCGTGATTGACGGCGGTCACGACGAGATTCTCCGTTCGTTCGTAAACAAGAGCCCAGACAAGGCCAAAGAGCCCGGTCGAGACCACTGTATAGGCGATCGGACCGGACGAGAAGAGATAGGTGAGACTGTGCATCAGTGCGAATGCAACCCCACTAACGAGAACGACCCCAGAGGTTTCGAGATACGGCCGAAGCCGTCCCTGTACAATTCCCCGATACAGGAGTTCCTCAACTGGTGCCGCGAACAAATACAAGGCGGGAATGGCGACCGCCCACAGCGCCGGTCGTTCAATGAGTATTCCAGCGGTGCCGAGACCGCTGTGTGACGGAACAGCCATCCCAAGCGCCGAAAAGAGCGTACTGAGTCCGATGGACAGCACAGCACTGAGCAGCGGTAAGGCGATGATCCACGCAACACCTTCGGCCGTGGGCCAGGAGAAGCGGAGATACCGTGACCGCTCGTCGACAGCCAACAGGTACCCGGCGGCGACCGCAGCGAATCCAAGCTGGACGCCGATGTTGGCTACGGCAGATATGTCCGTCCCTACGATCCCCAACGGACCACTTACGACTCGAAACAGGAGCACGCCTGCGAACGAAGCGACACCACCACCGATCGCGAGCGCAAGCACCGTCGCCACCGCTGTTATCGTCGCTGCACTCGGGAGTATGGGACCTCGCTCGGAGAGAACGCTCATCTGGACTCACCACCCGCACTCTCGAAGGGAAAACTGGTGTGTCGCCTGAGGCGGCTGTACAGCACGCATATCTGTGCATCCAAACACCGATCACCACGCGTCCCATCCGAGCAGAGCGCGGCTGCAGGGCAGGAGATGTTTCGAATCATCCACGCGGCTGGTTGGCCTGCACCGTCTTGAATCGGAATGACGGTTTACGACGTTTTAGCCCCTGATACGCCCGTACACCCGCATTTGATCCGTTTGTGAACGGTCGTACAACGAGAGGCGCAATCCGCTGTAATCCGCCCGAAGAGCGTATGTGGCCGTCAACGACTCCGTGCGCTGGGCGAGAGGCGACGGTGTGGTACATTTAATCACTCGATAGCATATTGTCCGCTATGTCCGACGACCCAGCGTCGTTGCTCACGAAAACACAACGGGACCGGATACGGAACGAGTTCCAGTCGGTGGATGGCGCCAAACGCCGCCGCGACCGACAGCGGATCCGCAGACGCGTCGCCGCTGGCATCGACGACTTCGGGTACCTATCCGAGTACCCGGACGACCAACTCGAAGGCGCATTCGAATCGTATGACGACGATCATCTCGTACGGGCACTCGGAGATATGCGCGTCGTCACCGAACGACTACGTCTGCTTCACGACGTCGAACGTGAGGAGGTAATCGAGCAGGCACGAAGCCGCGCACAAGCGGCTGATTGCAGCGACCACACCGTCTCGGAGCTCGAGTTCCAGACGAAAGACGAGATCCGGAACGCGGTCGCGGCCGATCTCGAAGCCGAGTACGAGCCGGACGTGTGGAAACGACGGTCGGAACTCGCGCTCAAAGCCGGAACGATACTATCCTTTCCGGGCGTCTCAGTAATTCCGCTCCCGTACGGCGCGGTCCCATTGGCGATCGATGGAGCACTCGTGTTCGTCGCGTTGGTCTTCGGCGGGCCGCTGCTGTCGTTCGGTCTGGGGATCCTGTTGCTCCGGGCCATCAGGGATGATATCGTTCCCTGGATGCGCACATTCAGCAGCAATCCCGTTGGAACCGTACGTCGGATGTGGAACCGTCTGTGACCAATCGACGGTTACAGGCTGTTGAGGCGAATGCCACAGGGCTTGACCCCGAGGCGGTTCACGCAGGCGTGTTGATATGGATCGTTGTAACGAATTCCGGAGTACTGTCCGGATAGGGCCGACGATGGCCGAGAAATGAGGTAGATTACAACGGCCCCTCCAAAGACTATGCGGATATCACCCAGTTGGAAGCGCTAATAACGCCGAAAGCAACACGATCGGGACGAACAACAGGACCACATACCAGAGCGTACTCAGCAACAGAATCGCCCACGTCCCGACGCCGTACCCCGTTTGGTCCCAATCGAGTCCATATCGTGGCAACCCGACGATCGCAGTGGCAGGAAGTACGACGATATAAGTTGCAGACACGAACGTTGCAACCCGTATTAGCACGTTGTATATCGGTCCGCGCCAGATATCCAGTCCGAATACGGCAGCGACGCCGGCCACGAACGGGACCGACAGAGCGAGCATCACACTCAGGTAACTGACGGCGACCGACTCCGCCGGCGGGAGTGACCGAAAGAGTGCGCGGGTCCGAGTCGACAACAGGAGTGGGAGACAAAACACTGTCTCCGCGATCCCGGGGAAGGCCACGGTCAACGCGATCGACACGAACGTGGAGGGCTCCATAATTGATCGATGTTCCTATTTATCGGGCGGTCAAGATGATGGCCGGCCGAGGCTCACTCCCAGCGGACGGTCCGGAATGAGTGAGTTGTGTCGTAGCATCAGTCGGCGGCAAGCCAGTACTGGAGGTCATAGGACAGCGTACAACCCGATTCCGCATATATTTCCTGTTGAGTATGATCCCGATTTGAGTTTCCAGGTTCCCCGGAGTCATAGCCCACAACCGCACGTAGTCGATGAACCACTACCCGACGTCGTTTTCGAGTCGACCACCCCGCGACCGGAGAATTTCACCGACACGATCGGGTTCGGATACGAACGGGATCGAGGATCGCGGCTCCTGCTGGACGAACGTCCGTCCGTCGGACCTCTCGGGACGATCGAAAGCCACGGTCCCGGCATCCACCCAGAGCGGACTTCCGAACAGCCCCCG
>Ga0209946_1000298_pt1 | contig 20894 bp, 20 predicted proteins | sample SalPon2_A_H2O_MG_FD_185704 | JGI IMG/M metagenome (GOLD analysis project Ga0209946, IMG submission 185704) | Salt pond water microbial communities from South San Francisco under conditions of wetland restoration - Salt Pond MetaG R2_A_H2O_MG... | ecosystem: Environmental > Aquatic > Non-marine... | reverse complement strand
GCGCGTCGACCGCGCGCTGGACCTTCCCGAGGAACTGATAGCCCGAGTGGTTGGGGTCGCCCATGAGCACCGCGACGCCGCGGTCGCCGGCCGCGACACGCTCGGCAAAGCTCTCTAAGGTCGCCGCCTCGTCGCGATACCCGCAGGTCAACAGGTCGGCGTCGGTTTCCCCGGCGACGAAGTCGACAACCGTCCCGAACCCGACCACCACGTCGGCTTCCCGGATCGCCTCGGTCCCGCGCCGAGTGAGGTAGTCAGGGTTGCCGGGGCCGATGCCGACCGCGTGGACCTGCTGCTCTGATGTGCTCGACGGCTCCGGCGTCGCCGCAGCGACGGCCGCGGGATCCGGCCCGGCGTCGAGGTCGTAGTCCTCACTCATTGGCGTCGAGAGACACCTCCCCGTCACGGACGTCGCTGGCGACGTGGATCAGTTCGTTGGTGAGCGCCGCCGCGAGCCCGCTGCCGCCGCGCGTGCCGACGTTCGTGACCGCGGGGACGCCGTACTCGGCGGCGACCGCCCTGACCCGGTTCCGGCTCTCCGTGGCCTTCACGAACCCCACCGGGGTCGCGACCACGACCGCTGGCCGAGTACCCTCGGCGATGCAGTCCGACAGCGCCAACGCGGCGGTCGGAGCGTTCCCCACGACCGCGATCGCGCCGTCGTAGACGCCCCGTCTGTCGAGTTCCAGCACCGACGCCGCGGTCCGGGTCATTCCGGTTTCGGCCGCGAGGTCTGTTCCCTCGCCGATCGCCTTTCGGACCTCACAGTCGTGACCGCGACCCGTGATCCCGGCTTTCGCCATCGTGATGTCGGTCACGATCGGGCGCTCGTCGAGGATCGCGCGGGCGCCGGCGGCGACGGGGGCGTTGTGGAACCGCAGCAGGTGCTGGAAGTCGGGCGACCCCGTCGCGTGGACTGCTTTCTGCCGCAGTCGGTCTTCAAGCGTCTCGTCGGGGACGAACGACCGGACGATGTCCATGCTGGTCTCGGCGATGTCCATCGCCTCCGACGTGGTCGCGCCGAGATCCGCGTACGCTTCCCTGTCGCCGCTCGCACCGCCGTCAGTCATCCGAGGCCGCCTCCTGTCGCCCGGCGGCGTCGGCCTCAAGGTCGCCCTCGACTGAGAGGTTGATGTCGCGGAGCCGGTCTTCCGTCTCGGGGTCGGCGTCCCAGAGGTCCCGGTCGATCGCCTCCAGGAGCGTCCCGGTGATGCTCTCTAAGGCCCAGGGGTTCACGTCCCGCAGCCACGCCTGTCTCTCCGCGTCGAAGGCGTAGGCGTCCGCAACCTCCGACCAGAGGGTGTCGCTCACGACCCCGGTGGTCGCGTCCCACCCCAGCGCCACGTCGACGGTGGTCGAGAGGTCACCAGCACCCTTGTAGCCGTGATCCTCCATACTGTCGAGCCACGCGGGGTTGAGCACCCGCGCCCGCATCGTCTTTCTGACCTTCTCCTCGTTGGTGTAGACGGCCACGTTGTCGGGGTCGCTGGAGTCGCCCACGTAGGCGGCGGGTTCGGCGTCGGCGAGCTCCCCGACCGCGGAGATGAACCCGCCGTGGAACGCGTACCAATCGGAGGAGTCGAACTCGTCCTGTTCGTCGGTGTCCTCGATCTTGACCGTCGCCTCGACGGAGGAGAGCCGGCGCTCGAAGCTGTCGTGTGCGTCGCTGACCTTGCCTCGCTTCCCGAGGGCGTAGCCGCCCCACTGGACGTACACGTCCGCGAGGTCCGAGCGATCCTCCCAGTTGCCCTCGTCGACGGCCTTGTTGGTGCCGGCGCCGTAGCCGCCGGGTTTCGTGGTGAACACGCGCTGGGTGGCGAGCGATTCTGCCTCGTCGGCGTCGAGTCCGTCGGCTTCGAGGTCGTCTGCCTCGTTCTCGACGTGCTTTTTTACGTAGTTCAACTCCGGCGGCTCGTCGAGGTCGACCACGGCGTCGACGGCGTCGTGGATCACGCTCGCAGCCTGCGGGAACGCGTCGCGGAACAGCCCCGACACGCGGGTTGTGACGTCGATCCGCGGGCGGTCGAGGTCCTCGAGCGGAATCGGCTCCACGCCGTCGACCCGGCCGGCGTCGGTCCAGACGGGTTCGACGCCCAGCAGCCCGAGCACCTGCGCGATGGTCTCGCCGCGGGTCCGGACCGTGGGCGTCCCCCACGCCACGACGCCGACCTCCTCTGGGTACTCGCCGTCGTCGTCGTAGTGGCGCTCGGCCACGCCGTCGGCGACGCGCTTCCCCACGTCCCACGCGGTCTTCGCGGGTACTTTCCGGGGATCGAGCGTGTAGAAGTTCCGCGCCGTCGGCAGAAGGTCGACGCCGCCCCGGGTCGGGGCGCCGCTGCCGCCCGGCGGGACGTGCTCGCCGTTCAGCGCCTCCGCGGTCCGGGGAATCTCCTCGGCCGCGCCCGCGACGCGCGGGGCGGCCTCCTCGCAGATGTATTTCAGGACCTCCCGGAGGTCGTCGTGAGCGCCCGGCTCCGCCCGCGCGTCGCCGATGGGGTCGATGTCGACCACGAGGAGGTTCATATTCACCTCGTCATCGGGACCGGCGGCCGCCTCCGAGGCCGGCACGTCGAACTCGCGGGCGGCGAGTTCCGAGACGAGGTCGAGCGACGTCTCGTGGACCCTGTCGGCCGCCTCCGAGAGGTACACGCCGAGGTCCTCGTCGTAGGCACCAGGCTCGTCGAGCATCCGGTCGTAGTCGACGCCGAGCACGCCCGCGACGCTCTCTCGCAGACTCGGTGCGCCTGGATTCTCGAGCCGAGTGAGTGCAACCAGATACGCCACGAGACGGTCGTCGGCGGGCGGTTCGCCCATCGTGTGCAGCCCCATCCGGATCTGGGTGGTCTTGACGTCGGTGAGGTATTCGTGGATCCGCTCGACCAGGGTCTCGAATCCGACGTCCGTGACCGACTCGATCCCGAGGTCCGTCGCGAGATCCAGGTCCGCGACGACCTCCTCGATCCGGTCGCGCAACTGGTCGCCGTCGTCGGCGCGGGCGTCTTCCATCCCCGCCTTCCGGTACTCTCGGACCAGCTCCTCGAGGTTCGCGAGGTCGTCGTAGGTGCCTGCTGACTGCATCACGGGCGTGAGGTAGTCCACGATCGCGGCGTAGGAGCGCCGCTTGGCCTGTGCGCCCTCGCCGGGGTTGTTGACGATGTAGGGGTAGACGTTGGGGAGGTCGTCGATCAGCTGGTCGGGCGCGCTTGCCCCGTCGAGCCCGACGGTCTTGCCGGGCAGCCACTCCAGGCTGCCGTGGGTGCCGAGGTGGACGACCGCGTCGGCGTCGTACGCGTTTCGGAGCCACGCGTAGAACGCGTAGTAGTCGTGCGGCGGCTGGAGGTCAGAATCGTGATACACTTTCGAGGGGTCCATCCCGAACCCCCGCGGCGGCTGGACCGTCACCAGCACGTTCCCGTACTCGACGCCCGGGATCGCGAACGGCCGAGCCGGGGGATCGCCCCACTCCTCGACGACGTGCTCCCGAAACCGGTCGTCGGCCGCGTCGAACCACTCGGCGTACTGTGTCGGAGAGACCGTGTCGACGCTCAACTCCGCGACATCCTCGGGGGCGACCCACCGGGAGTCGAGCGTGAGTTGTGAGGTGAGCCGGTCGATGAGTTCCGCGCCGTCGGTCGGCGCACCGTCGACGGCGTAGCCGCGGCCGTCGAGTTCGTCGAGGAGGTTGACCGCGCTCTCGGGGCTGTCGAGCCCGAATGCGGTCCCGATCCCGTCGTCGCTCGGCGGGTAGTTGTGGAGAACGACCGCAACCGACGTCTCGTCGTTGGGGAGGTGGCGGAGCCGCGCCCAGTTGACCGCCAGCCGTGCGACGTGGCCGATCCGGTCGTCGATGGGGACGTGTTGCTTCGGCGCGGTGCCGATGCCCGCCTCGTCGTCCATCCGCTCTTTTCCACTTATTGGGTGGGTGATGACGTTGCCGTCGAACTCCGGGAGCGCCACCGACAGCGCCAGCTCGAACCCCATCACGCCCGTGTCGCTCGCCTCGTACCGGGATTGTGAGCGCATCGTGGTGATCGCCTGGAGAACTGGAACGCCGAGTTCGGTGAGGAACACGTCCTCGGCCGCTTGGCCCTCGTCGTCGGCGTCGCGGCCGCGCTCGCTCATCGACAGCGAGAACATGAACGAACTCACGACCGCGTCGACCACCGGGCCGTCGTCGTCTGCGAACCACTCCTGGGCGACCCACTCGGCGTTCTCCTGACCCGCCTCGTCGGCCGCGGGGTTGCAGAACGCGGGCAGGACGTTCGCGCCTTGGGCCTCCAACGCCCGGACGAGTCCGTCGACGTACCGGGTGTTGGCGTGCGTCCAGTGGGATTCATAGAACCACACCCCGATGGTGGGATCGTCTGGATCGTGGGTCGCGCGAAGCTCCTCGTAGCCCGCCCCGGGGTGGTCGGGGTGGTAGACGCCCTCGGTCGGCAGCGCGACAGGGTCGTCGTAGTCGGCGTAGCCGGCGTCGGCGGCGTCGCCGCTGGAGTCGGCGTCAGCCCCGCCGTACGTCGCCGCGAGGAACCGACAGCAGTTCGCGAGGTTCACCGTGCCCCCGCGTTCGAGATACTCCCAGACGCGGTCGCGGTCGGCCTCGGAGACGGTGGTGTCCTCGACGGCGTAGGCGTCGCCGGTGGAGTTCACCACGAGCGGCACGCCAGCGTCGGCCAGCCGTTCGACGGCGTGGTCGTACCCCGGCATACTCCCCTCGCCGCCGTGGAGCCAGAGGACGACAGCGGTCGCCGACTCGACCGCGTCGACGAACTCGTCGACGTCGGTGCCGTCGTCGAGGTCCTTCTCCGAGCGCACTTCGAGGTCGATCCCCTCGATTCGGTCCGCCGCCGCCTGGACCGCGCCCAACTCGTTTTCGGTCGCCGTGTACAGCCCGATGGTCGGCATCGATGATAAAGCATTATTGTCCTACTACAAGTAAGCTTTCACAGCGTATGACTCGTCGTCACACACCGTTTCCCGCGATCGTGGGCCAGTCGGAGCTGAAACGGGCGCTCCTGGCCGTTTCGACGGACGACGCGCTCGACGGGGTGCTCGTCCGCGGGGAGCGGGGGACCGCGAAATCGACCGCCGTGCGGGCGCTCGCGGACCTCCTCCCCGACCAGCGCGCCGTCGCGGACTGTCCGTACGAGTGTCACCCCGACGATCCGGAGCGGCAGTGTGACTCGTGTCGGGAGCGGTCGGAGCCGCCGGTCGAGACGCGGTCGGTCCCGCTGGTGACGCTCCCGCTGGGTGCGACCCGCGAACGGGTGGTCGGGACGCTGTCGGTCGCCGACGCCCTCGACGGCGACGCGGAGTTCGATCCCGGACTGCTGGCGCGGGCGAACCGGGGCCTGCTCTACGTCGACGAGGTGAACCTCCTCGACGACCACTTGGTGGACGTCCTCCTCGACGCCGCCGCGAGCGGCGTCAACCGGGTCGAACGCGACGGCGTGAGCGTCGAGCACCCCGCCGAGTTCACGCTGATCGGGACCATGAACCCCGAGGAGGGAGAGCTCCGGCCGCAGCTCCGCGACCGGTTCGCGCTTCAGACCACCGTCACGGGGGCCGACGACCTCGACGACCGGGTCGCGATCATCGATCAGGCGCTGGGAGCGGACGGTGAGGACGGGGTCGACCCGCCGACAGAAGCCCATCGGGAGGAGACCGACGCGCTCCGCGAGCGGCTGGTGCGGGCGCGAGAGCTGCTCGAGGAGGTCGACCTCCCCGCGGAGTTCAAAACCACGATCGCGGAACTCTGCCGCGATGCCGGGGTCGACGGCCACCGCGCGGACATCGCGACCGCTCGAACCGCGCGGACGCTCGCGGCGCTCGAGGGCCGGTCGAAGGTGATCGAGTCCGACGTCGAGGCGGCGGCGGCGTTCTCTCTGCCCCACCGGCTCCAGCGCCAGCCCTTCGACGACGCCCCGGACGTCGAGGAGGTCCTCGACGAGCAGTTCGGCGAGGACCGGGCAGACGATGCGGGCGACCGGACGGAACGCGACGCGAGCGACGGCGACGATGGCGGCGACGGCAACGAGGCTGATGCGCCCTCGGACGGCGAGGGATCCTCGTCCGGGGACCGCGGCGGAGACCGGGCCCCGGACGACGCGGATCCGACCGACCCCGACGGCTCCGGCGACGGTGACATCACCGACCCCGACAGCTCCGGCGGTGGCGGTCGCGACGAGTTCGGCGACGGCGGCGCTGCGGACCGCCCGGCGGGCGCGTCGGCGGCGGGAGCGCCGAACGGAGCCGACTCGGACACCGGAGAGGGGTCCGCCGGCGACGACGCCGACGAGACGGCGGCGCCGCTCGTCCCCGGCGAACGCCGGGCCGGCGTCGGCGACGCCGTCGCGCCATCGGTGGACGGCGTCGACGCCGAGGGCGCGGACGGAGACGGCGGGTCGCGCGCGAGCGTCACGCCATCGAACGACGGCCACGGCGCCCGGGTCCGGACCGAACAGGCGACCCCGGACGGCGACGTCGACGCGGCGGCGTCGGTCCGGGCGGCCGCGGCGGACGGCCGAAGCCGAGTTGTGGAAGACGACCTCCGGACGTCGGTCCGGGCGGGGGCCACGGGCGCGCTCGTGGTGTTCGTCGTCGACGCGAGCGCGTCGATGCGGCCCGCGATGCGCGAGGCGAAGGGGACTGTGCTGTCGCTTCTGGAGGACGCCTACCAGCAGCGCGACGAGGTGGCGTTCGTCGCCGTCGCGGGCGACGACGCCGAGGTGCTGCTCCCGCCGACCGACAGCGTCACACTCGCGGCCCGACACCTGAAGCAACTCCCCGCGGGCGACCGGACGCCCCTGCCCGCGGGACTGGACGCCGCGTCCGGGCTCCTCGCCCGCGAGGACGCCGACGCGGGCGTGGTGGTCGTGGTGACCGACGGCCGGGCGAACGTCGCGGGCGGGGCGGACGACGAGGGCCCGACGCAGGCCACACGGGCCGCCGCCCGTCGGCTTGCGGCCACCGACGCATCGGTCGTACTCGTCGACGCCGGCGACGACGGAGCCGGCGTGACCGACATCGTCGAGACCGAGACCGACGCCCGCCGGATTCCGCTCTCGGAGCTTTCGGCCGAGCGGGTCGTCGGGGCGGCGGAGGAGGCGGGCGTCGAGCGGTAGCCGGCGACGCGCTACCGCTCCGGCGCTTCGATCGGCCACGTGTGCAGCCGATGATCCCCGCGGGTGAGCTTCTCGTCGTGGTACGCGACCGGCTCCTCTACAGCAGCGAGCGTCCGGTCTCCGATCGCCGCGCTCGAAGCGATGCCCGCAATCGACCGCTCCGCGAGGTGACCGTCGCGGGCGTCGAAGACGTGAACCGCGTGGGTGTCGGCGTCGCGGCGCCGGAAGTGCTGGGCCGACGGCACGGCGATCTTCGACCCCGACGACGACACGTCCCGCGCGAAACCGCCGATGGCGTGGTCCCACGCCACGCTGCCCCCGGCGACCGCCGTGACGGTGTGTTCGGCGGGGTGGCGGGCGTCGGGGTCACGGGTCGATGCCGCGAACGTGTTCCCGGTCACGAAGACCGCGCGTCCATCGGCCGCGGAGACGTGATTCGGGTAGGTGTAAACGGTCTCACTCCCGACCGAGCGCGGGGTCCCGAGGCCGACACGCCACTGTTCGGTGCCGTCGATGGTGAGCAGGTAGCCGCGCTTGTCGGCGTGGCTCGCGACGGCGATTCCCTGCTCGGTGAACGCCACGTCACCAACGCGGCGGTCGCCGGAGCCGTCCGGATCCCACGAAAAGAGCCCGTCGCCGGTCGCGGCGTCGAGAACGACCAGCCCGTCGCCGTCCCCGGGTCGCCTGTTGTACGCGACCGCGACCCGGCCGGCGTCGATGTCGAGTGCGGCCGGTGAGGCGTCAGCGGCGTGGCGCCACCGGACGCCGCCACCGGGATCGAATCCGAGCACCGCGCTCGACCACGACCGGTCGCCGCCGCTTCGTTCGTGCCGCCTGATCGCAGCCACGATCACGTCGTCGCCCGTGACCGCCCCGCCGGCGACGCCGACATCGATCACGTACGGCTGGGCGAGCAGCGAGTCGTCGGCCGCGGTTCCGACGTGCCGGGTTGCGGCCTGGCTCCACCGCTGGGCGCCGGTGGTCGATCGGAGGAGGGAGACGCCGGCGTCGGCCCCGCGGCTCCCGACCGCGACCCGGCCCTCACCCGCCGACAGGGAGACGACGTACCCCTGGCTCCGCTCCGACGTCCATCGCGGCTCTGATTCGGCGCCGGAAGCGAACGCAGCCACCCGACCGTCGGGACCGCCGACGAGGACGGATCCGTCGGCAACGATCACGGTGGATCGGGCCCAGTTGTGGCGGCTCCGGGCGGGGCCGAGGTCGCCGAGCGGCCGCCGGGCACCCGCCGCGAGCATCCGCACTCACTCCTCGACCGGGAACGTCTCGTGGAGCGTGTGGTGGGCCTCGCCGAGGTCATCGAGGAACGAATCGGTGTCGGCGCGGAGCCGCCGGAGGCTTCGTGCGGCGTCGCGGACGGCGACGACCCGACCGCGGAGGTACGCGCCGTCCCGGTCGGTGGCGTCGGCCGCCATCGCCTCCGTCTCCAGATCGAGGAGCGCAGCGTCGAGGTGGCGTTCCGCCTCGTCGAGCGTCGAGGCGTCGGCGAGTGCCGCGATCGGCCCGCCCGCCTCCAAGGCGTCGCCGATCTCCGATTCGGCGTGCTGGCGCACGCTCTCGTCGGTGGTTCCGGTGATGGTCATCAGTGCGAGTCTGAGCGCTTCGAGTTCTTCGCAGGCCATTGGATGTGTTGTATCGGGTGGTTAGAGCGTCTGGTGGACGAGGTCCGAGACGATGCTGTCGTCGGCGAGATGCGAGGAGACGATCCGGTCCGTGTCGTCGGTGGTGACTGCCCCGTACCAAATCCCGTCGGGGTAGACCGCGACGATCGGGCCGTCGCCGCACTGCCCCAGACAGGAGCTTCTGGTGATCCGGGCGTCGCAGTCGGCGTCGCGTTCGGCGCTCCGGAGTTCCTCCATCACCGCGGTCGCGCCGCTCTCGGCGCAGGTCTGGTTGGTGCAGACCGCGACGTGCTTCGCGGGGGCGTCGTGGACGTGCGGGTCGTCTGCGACGTCCTCGCGATCCTCGTGCTCGGCCTCGTGGACGAGCGACCGGAGCATCGCGCGGGCGCCGCCCCTGTCGTCTTCGTACCCCGCGAGTTCGACCTTGTACTTGCAGGTGTCACACGACATCTCGACGCTGTCCGACCGCGCCTCTCGCCACCGGTCGGCGAGCACGTCGACCACGCGGTCGTCGGTGCCGAGCGGGGCGCCCGCGCCGGCGGCGACGTAGGGATACTCGTCGTCGAACTCTTCGGCGGTGTCGACGATCCGCCCGGTCAACACGCCGTCGCCCAGCATATACGGCACCACGGCGATGGCGTCGGGGCGGTCCTTCGCGACCGCGTGGAGCGTGTCGTTGAGTTTCGGCGTCGTAACCCCGATGAACGACGCTTCTACCCGATCAAGGTCGCGGCCCTCGTAGAGCAGCCGCGCGAGTTTGTGGACGTCGGCGTTGGAGTCGGGGTCGCTGGAGCCGCGGGCACACACCACGACAGCGACGTCGTCGACTTCGCGGTCGACGCCGAGGTCGGCCTCGACCGAGCGCACCCGGTCGTCGAGCAGGTCGACGAGCGAGGGGTGAACGCCGAGGTGCGAGCCGTACCGGATGGTCACCCCGTCGTGGCGGGCGCGGGCGGTCTGGACCGCGAGCGGAATGTCGTTTTTGACGTGGCTCGCGCCGAACAGCGAGAGGGGCACGACCGTGAGCCGGCGGCAGGTGGGCGCGAGCGACCGGATGGCGTCGGGGATCGCCGGCTCCGCGAGCTCGAGGTACCCCGCATCGACCGGGATCTCGAGCCGGGATTCGAGGTCGGCGGCGACCTCGCGGACCTGCTCGTTGGACTTCTCCCGGCGGGAGCCGTGCCCCACGAGCACCACCGCGTCGTCGTCGAGCGGCGCGTCGATCGCGGGCGCGTCGTCGACGCTCATCCGTCGGCCGCCTCCGGCTCGGTTTCCGCGTCCAACTCCGCGGCCCGTTCGAGGCTCTGTTCCAGCTTCCGGCGGCGCGTCGGCGCGAAGAGGTCGCGACGATCGCTGCCGTCGTAGACCCACTCCCCGAACGCGCCGGCGGCGTCGTCGTCGATCCCGAACCAGTATCCTCCGGCGGCGGTCGCCGAGATCTCACCGGTCGGCGCGTCGACGGGGCACTCCTCGAGCAGCCGGTCGACCGTCTCCAACAGCGCCCGGTCGTCGTGGACGAACGAGACCCCGACGGCTCCGGCCGACGATTTGAAACAGACCGTCCCACAGCTCTCCACGAGCCCGCGGAGGAGCTGCCGGGAGTGATCCGAGAGGGCGTCGAACCGGTAGCCGCCGTCCCCGCCGTCGGTCGGGAGCCCGAACGCGGCGCTGCCCTGCGCCACGATGCCGCCGGAGACGGTCACCGTGTACTCGTCTTCGGCTTTCGTGAGGTCGGTGTCGTGGGCGTACGGGCGCTCGATCCGGTCGTGATCGACTGCACCGCCGCCGGCGATGGCGGCGAGCCGCTCGGCACAGGCGTCGTCGGTCGTCTCGACAGTGAGGGTGTCCGAACTGATCGCGCCCGCGCCGGCGGCGTGCCCCCAGAAATACGCGGTATCGGGGTGGCTCTCCAGTAGATCGGAGGGGGCGGCGTCGGTCACGCGTCTCCCCCCTGTCCCGACTGCTCGTCGACCGTGATCGCACCCGGCGGACACGCCCGCTCGGCCAACCCCGCCGCGTCGCCGTCGCCCTCGAAGGTCGCGACCACACGATCCTCGGTCCGCTCGACGTCGACGACGCCCGCCGCGTCGGGGTCGACCGTCGCGATCCCGGTTTCGTCTTCCGCGAACCGGTCGTCGTGAACCAGGCAGGCGAAGATGCCGTCGCACGCCGCCCGGTCGATTTCCACCCGAAACATCTCAGTAGTCGTACTTCCGCTCGTAGCCCCGCGGCGTCACCATCCGGTCGTCCCAGACGTAGGTGTCGCCGTTGCCCACGAGCAGCGTGGTGGTCATGTCCACGAGGTCGGTGTCGCCGAGGTCCGGAAGCTCGCCCAGTTCCGCGATCGTGACTTCTTCGTCGTCGCGGCCGGCGGCGTGGACGATCCCGACGGGCGTCTCGGGGTCGCGGTGCTCTAAGAGGATCTCACAGCAGGTCTGGTAGTTCGACCGCCGCTTTCGGCTCCAGGGGTTGTAAATTGCGATGGTGAATCCTTCGGCAGCGACCGCGTGGAGCCGCGACTCGATGGTCTCCATCTCGGTGAGGTGATCCGAGAGGCTGACCGAGACGGTGTCGTTGACCAAGGGCGCACCGAGCCGCGCCGCACACGACTGCGCGGCCGGAACGCCCGGCACCACCTCGAAGTCGACCGCCGACGCGGTGCCGCCCTTGGATTCGAGGATCTCCAGTGCCAGCCCGCCCAGCGCGTAGACGTTGGGGTCGCCGCTGCCCACGATCGCGACGTCGTTGCCCGCGAGCGTCCGATCGATCGCCTCCTCGGTCCGGGAGACCTCCCCGCACATCGGCGTGGAGTAGATGTCGTCTGCGCCCGCCACGATGTCGTCGGGCAGGAGGTCGATGTAGGTCGTGTAGCCGACGATCTGGTCGACCCCGCGGAGCGCGGTCTTCGCCCGCGTTGTCATCCCGCCGGGCTGGCCCGGACCCAGGCCGACCGCGACCAGCCGGCCCGGATCCGCGTCGAAGTCCGCCGCCGCGGCAGCGACTTTCTCGTCGGTCGTCGAGGCGGAGCCGCCGCAGGACGACGACGAGTCCGTCGAGGACGACCCGCCGCACTTCGAGGACGAGGTGTCGGCCGCCGCGACGCCGCCGTCGGTCTTGGTTTCGGTGCTGTCCGTCGCGCCACACGTCCGTTCGGTGTCTGCGGTGTCAGTAGGATTGCTCATTGTCAGAAGTCGTCGACGTCACGCCCGCCGCGCGGGGTGACGAGGTGCGTTTTGTGGTCGTTGCGCCAGGGCTCGGTCTCGTGAGTGCCCACCAGGATGGAGGTCCCCATCCCGCCGACGGTCTCCTCGTGGTCGGCGGCGTCGCCGAGCGTCGTGATGGTGAACTCCTCGCCGTCGAGGTTTCGGCCCGCGTCGCCGCGGCCGGCGTCGTTGAAGATGCCCACCGGCACGTCGTCGGCTCGCTCCTCCCGCAGAATATCGATCGCGCGGGTGTAGTTCCGCCAGCAGTTGTAGAGCACGACCACGAAGTCCGCGATCGCCGCGGCACGGAGCTTCTCCTCGATCTCGTCCCACCCGCGCCACTTGTCCGACAGCGATATCGTACAGAAGTCGTTCGACAGCGGCGCGCCCATCATCGCCGCGCCGCCCAGCGCCGCCGTCACGCCGGGGACGATCTCGATCGGCACGTCGGTGGCGTCGTCGGCGTCGGCCATCGTGAACACCAGATCCGACTTGCCGTAGACGTTCGGGTCGCCGCCGGAGACGTGCGCCACGTCCTCGCCCGCCCGGACCCGCTCGAACGCCTCGCGGGTGAGTTCGATCTGCTGGCCCATCGAGGATCGGACGACCTCCTGATCGGATTCCTCGACCGCCGACTCCGGCGGGAGCGTGCCGTCGTCGCGGAGGAACTCCTGATAGAGGTTCGACGCGATCACGCAGTCGGCGCCACGGATCACGTCGCGGGCCCGCTGGGTCATGTGCCCCGGGAGCCCGGGGCCGATCCCGACGACGTAGAGGGTGCCGTGGTCGGCGCTCATCGTCCCACCGCCCGGGAGCCACACGCCCCGCTCATCGCCCCACCGCCACGGTCACCGCGTCGTCGTGCCGTCGCTTCTCGACGAGGAGTTCGTGGTCGCGGCCGGCGGCGATGGCGCTGGCTTCGGCGATCCCGGGCCAGCCGATCAGCTCCTTCGACCGCGAGGGTGTCGGCCCCTCGAACTCCAGGAGGGTCTCTCTGTCGAGGTACGCGACCCCGACGTCGAACTCCCGGGCGGCCGCGAGCAGCCCCGGCTCGCCTTCCTTCCGGGTCGCGGTCGCGACGAACTCGACGTCGTCGGGCGTCAGGTCCGCTTCCGCGAGGGCCTCGCGCCACGCAGTCAGGAACTGCTCGGCGTCGGCGCCGGAGACGCTCCCGGTGCCGAGGACGACCCCGTCCTCGGAGTTGCGCTTCAGCACGGTGACGTCGTCGCCGACCAGCACCGCGTTCGGGCCGTCGAGCCGCTCGATCGGTCCCAACTCGTCGTTGAGCACCGCGAGGTTGGTCGCCACCGTGGAGTCGCCGTTGACGACGTGGGTGTCGACCGCCTTCGCGCGGCTCTCGACGCCCTGTTTGCCCGCCGCCTCCGAGGCGGTGGTCATCGCGGGGACCGCCCCGAGCTTCGAGAGGTCGTGGGCGACCTGGTTGGCGCCGTGGTGGCCGCCGGTCAGCGGGATCGCCCACGTGAGTGCCTCGTCGACGACGACCACGGCGGGATCGTCCCACTTGTCGTCGAGCAGCGGCGCGGTCTTCCGCATCGCGATCCCGCTGGCCATCAGCCCGACGAAGCAGTCGTACTCGCCCCAGTGCTCTTCGAACACGTCGCCGTGGTACTCGATGATGTCGATCAGGTCGTAGTCGTCGGCGAGATCGGATTTGATCTCCTCGGCGGTGTCGAGCTTCCGCCCGAAGCTGATTATCGCGATCTCCTCGGCCACCTCGCCGTCGCTGTCGGCGGTGCTGCAGCCGTGTGCGTCGCTTCCGTCCGATTCGGTCGCGTCGGCGTCGGTGCCGCCCGCGTCGGCGCTCGCCGTCCCGCCGTCGGTGACGATACTGTCAGGTGTTTCGGTGTCGTGTTCTCGTTCAGTCATCGGTTTCGGCCTCCTGGCCGTCGGTGCCGCGGTTCGCCCACCCGTCGTAGAGGTACGATCGCTCGTAGCCCGCGCCGGTCGCCGCCTCGCCGACGATCACCATCGCCGACGCCCGGTAGCCCGCCGCCTCGACCCGGTCGCCGATCGTCCCGATCGTGCCCTCGATCACGTCCTCGTCGGGCCACGACGCGTGGTAGACCACCGCCACCGGGGTGTCGGGGTCGTGGCCGTCGTCGAGCAGCCGGTCCATCGTCTCCGCGACCGCGTGGGTGCCCAGGTAGATGCAGACCGTGACGTCGCCGTGGCCGACGAAGTCGCTGATGTGGTCCTCGTTCTCCGACAGGGTCGTCCCCTGTGGCCGGGTGAAGACGACGTGGTTCGCCACCTCGTTGAGCGTGAGCTGGGTCCGGAGCGTCGCGGTGGCGGCGAACGCCGAGGTGACGCCGGGCACGAAGTACGAGGGGACGCCCTCGGCATCGAGTGCGTCCATCTGCTCGATTGCGGCGCCGTAAATCGCCGGATCGCCGCTGTGGAGCCGCACGACCGTCCGTCCGGCCTCGTAGGCCTCTTTCATGAGCGGGATGAGTTCCTCCAGATCCTTCCCGATGCTCGACACCTGCTCGGCGTCGGCGCAGTACTCTTCTAGGAGTTCGCTGTTCACAAGCGACCCCGCGTGGACGACCAGGTCCGCGTCCTCGACGAGGCGCTTGCCGGTGACGGTGAGCAGTCCCGGGTCACCCGGTCCGGCGCCGATGAAGGGGATGCCTTCACGGACGTCGCCGGCGGTGTACTCCGGATCGGCGGCGGAACGGGTCGGATCGTCGGACGGGGTGTCGGGGTCGGCGTCGCTCATTCGGCACCCTCCGGACCGCTTCCGTCGGCTGCTTCCGCCCCGCCGTCGGCGGTGAGATCGCCCGCGGTCGCGTCGGCCCCTCCCGATCTAGCGGCAGCCTCGGCGCCGCCGTCGGCTGAGTCGGCGTCGACGCCGTCGAACGCCGCGGTCACCAGGTCGCGCTCGAACGACCGCTTCTCGGCGTACGCCAGCGTGTAGTAGTCACGGTCGGCGACCGCCTCGGGGTCCGAGGTCACGACCGTCTCGCCCTGTTCCATGAACAGCCGGCGGCCGTAGGTGACGTCGTAGCCCGCCTCGGAGAGCTTCCCGTCGGTTGCGACCGCGTCGGTCACCTTGAACAGGATCATCCGGTCGGGCCCCGTCGGCGCCGCGCCGTCGGCAGCCTCCCGGAGCGACAGCCCGGTGCCCGACTCGATTTCGACGCCCAGCGCGGTCGCGAAAGCCGTGACCGCGCTCACGCCGGGGACGACCTCCACGTCGATCCCGGGGTGAAACGCCGACAGCGTCCGCCTGAGGTGGCCGAACGTGGAGTAGATGTTGGGATCGCCCAGCGTCACGAACGCGACGTCGTCGGACCGCGCTCCCGCGGCGACGTCCTGGGCAGCCGTTCGCCACGCCCGCCGCAGCTTCTCGCGATCCCGGGTCATCGGGAAGTCGAGGTCGCCGAGTTCCGATTCCTCGACGTGGTTCAACGCGACCGACCGCGAGAGCCGCCCCGGCGAGTAGACGGTATCGACCGACTCCAGGAGGCGCTTGCCCCTGACGGTGACCAGGTCTGCCTCGCCAGGGCCCAATCCGATGCCGTAGACGGTCATTCGGGGGCGCCCTCGCCGTCGGTTCCGGCCTCGGTGTCCCGCCCGACGACGACGTAAACGGGGTTCTCGGAGTTGAAGCTGGTCGCGCCCGCGAGCTCGTAGCCGTGGCTCACCTGGACCTGGAGCACCTCGTCGAGGATCTCGCGCTCCCGGAACGCCTCGATCGCGTCGCCGGCGACCTCGACCCGCGAGACGTTCATCACAACCCGGGTGGCGTCGGAGTCGACCACGTGGTCGAGAACGGCCTCGTAGTTCCGGCTCCCGCCGACGAACACCGCGTCGGCGTCGTTCGGGAGCCCCTCGGGCGCTTCGGCCTCGCGGAGCGAGACGTCGGCGTCGTAGTCGTTGGCCGCGAGATTCTTTCGTGTGACCGACAGCCGGCCGGGCTTGCGTTCCAGCGCGGTGACGCGCCCCGCCCGCCGGGCGGCCTCCACGGTGACCGCGCCGGTGCAGGAGCCGACCTCGACGAGGTGGTCCGAGGGGGTCAGCGCCAGTTTCTCCAGCGCGACCGCCCGGATTTCCGGCTTCGTCGGGCCGGCCTTCGCGTCGTGTGGCAGTGCTACCTGAGACATCACCCACACCGTTCGCTTCGGCCGTGAAAACAATTGGGGTTGGTGTTATACAAATACAGTTGTTCTTTTGCGGGGCGAAAATCAACTGAACTTGCGTTACTGTAAACAGAATTGTTTTGAGGCCGGGGGGGAATGCAGATGAGTACGGAGGACTTCCACGTGCACATCATCGAAGGGTTCCTGCCGCCCGTTTGGGCCGTCGTCTGGACCGTCGCCGCCGCCCCGGTGGTGATCTACGGCGCCCGGCGCACCCTCAGCCTGGTCCGCGTCGACGCCCGGACGAAGGCGCTGGTCGCAGTCGCGGCGGCGTTCGTGTTCGTGCTGTCGGCGCTCAAGCTTCCCACAGTGGCGGGGAGCTCCGCCCATCCCACCGGCACTGGCGTACTCGTGGTGCTGTTCGGCCCGGCTGTCACCGCGTTCGTGTCAGTCATTGTGCTTTTCTACCAGGCAGTGTTGCTCGCCCACGGCGGGGTGACGACCCTCGGTGCCAACGTCACCGCGATGGGGATCGTCGGCCCGTTCGTCGGGTGGATGGCCTACCGGGCGGCCCGATCGGTCGGGTCGGTCCAGCAGGCCACCTTTCTCGCGGCGACGGTCACCGACTGGACCACGTACCTGGTGACGTCGGTCCAGTTGGGGCTGGCATTTCCCGCCGGGGGGGATCTCGCGGGCGTCGCCGCAGCGACGCTGGATTTCGCCGCGGTCTTTTCGCTCACGCAGCTCCCGATCGGAATTCTCGAAGGCGCCCTCGCCGCGGCGATGGTCGGATACATTCTCCGGCTGGAGACCGACGCCGCGAACCGGTTGGGGGTGACGGCGTGAAGCGCGCCATCGGGGTCGGCGTCGGCGTCGCGGCGCTCGTGCTGTGTCTGGCTGTGGCCGGGGGCGGCGCCGTCGGCACCGACCAGCAGGCCGCCGCGACCGCCGCGGAGGGCGCCCCCGACTACGACCGGTGGGCCGTCCCGGCGTGGACACCACCCGGGCCGTGGGGCGAACCCCTCCTGTTCGCGCTCCAGGCGGGAGTCGGCGGCGGCGTGATGACATACTACCTCGGTCGGCTCCGGAGCGGCCGCAGGGCGGCGAGTGACTCCTGAAACAGACCGATGCACCGGACGCTCGAACGGATCCAGACCGACGCCACACCCGCCGTGAGTGGGCCGCTCAGGGTGTACTTCGTGGGGGCAGCGCTTCTGCTCACCGCGACGGCGACGCGGCTCGGTGCGTTCGCGGTCGCGACGGTGGCGTTCGGTGCGCTGACGGTTCACGCGGTCGGACGGGCGTACTTCGGGGTGCTCCGGTATCCGCTGGCGTTTCTCGTCCCGAGCGTCGCGCTGGTCGCAGTCATCACGCCCGGGACGCCGGTGGTGGAGTTGTGGGTGCTCTCGGTCACGGGGCGTGGGCTCGAAACCGCCGCGACCGTGGGGCTGCGTGCGGTCGCGTCGCTCACGGTACTGTCCTTTCTGGTGCTGACGACGACCGTCCCCCAGCTGGTTGCCGCGCTCGACGGCCTCCGGCTGCCCGATCCGGTGACGGAGTTACTCCTCTTGGTGTACCGCGGGATCCAGGTGCTCGTCGCGGAGTCGGCCCGACTCCACACCGCCGCCCGGCTCCGCGGGGGGTTCCGCTCCCGCCGCCACCTCTTTCGCACGACGAAGCTCGTGTCGGCGTCGCTGCTCGTGAGCGCCCTGGACCGGGCGGCCGCGTTCGGGACCGCGATGGAGTCGCGGAACTACGCCGGCCGGATGCCGGTCACGACGTCGGAAAACGGCGGGTACGGCGTCGTCGGCACGGTGTTTGTCGCCTTGATCGCCGCGAGGTGGCTGGCGTGATCGAGACTGTCGACCTCCGGTTCGGCTACGGCGACCGGCTGGTGCTCCGCGGCGTCGACTTCACCGCAGAGTCCGGCGAAGTGACGGTGCTACTGGGCCGAAACGGCGCCGGGAAGTCGAGCCTGTTGAAGCATTTCAACGGGGTGTTGGAGCCCGACGAGGGGTACGTCGCGGTCGGCGGCGAACGGGTCGCGTACGACGACGCGGGGCTGGAACGGGTACGGCGACAGGTGGGGTTCGTCTTCCAGCGCCCGGTCGACCAACTGGTCGCGCCGACGGTCGGCCAGGACGTCGCGTTCGGCCCGGCGAACGACCGTGACGCCACGGTCGACCCCGACGGGGAGCTGGTCGAGCGCACGCTGGAGCGCGTCGGGCTCGACGGCTACCAGGACCGACTGTGCTCACGGTTGAGCAACGGCGAGCGGAAGCGGGTCGCACTCGCCGGCGTGCTGGCGATGGACCCCGACTGTATCGTCCTCGACGAGCCGACCTCGGGACTCGACGGCGACGGCACCCGCGCGCTGATCGAACGGCTCCGCAGGCTCGCAGGCGATGGGCTCACTGTCGTCGTTTCCACCCACTACCCCAGGTTCGCATCGGCGGTCGGCGACGTCTTCACGGTTCTCGACGACGGGCAGATCGCGTACCGCGACCGGACGCTCGACGGCGTCGACAGCGAGGCGTTTGGGCTACGTGGATTCGAGTGCGGGTGCTGCGACAGAGAGCAAGGTGACGTCGGACCCCGATAAGCGTCGCAGATACCGGCGGAAATTGGTGCCGTCGCGTTGATTAGAAGCCCACTCCGTGAACGACTACGTATGGCAGACGACGACCAGACGCCGCTCGGATTCGGAACGCGAAGTCTCCACGCCGGACAGGAACCCGACCCCACCACCGGGGCGCGGGCCCCGCCGATCTACCAGACCACGTCCTACGTCTTCGACGACGCTGAAGACGCTGCGGGGCAGTTCGCCCTGGAGAAGGAGGGATTCATCTACAGCCGCTTGATGAACCCGACGGTCGCGACGCTCCAAGAGCGGCTAGCGTCGCTGGAGGGCGGGATCGGCGCCGCTGCGACCGCCTCCGGCATGGCGGCGCTGGATCTCGGGACGTTCCTGCTCGCGTCGGCCGGCGACAACATCGTCACCGCGGCGTCGCTCTACGGCGGCACCTACACCTACTTCAGCCACACCGTCGAGCGCCGCGGGATCACGACGAAGTTCGTCGATACCCTCGATTACGAGGCCTACGAGGAAGCGATCGACGAGGACACCGCTTACGTCCACTTGGAGACGATCGGCAACCCCGCACTGGTCACGCCCGACATCGAACGGGTGGCCGACATCGCCCACGACCACGACGTCCCGCTGTTCGTCGACAACACCTTCGCGACGCCGTCGCTCTGCCGCCCGATCGAGCACGGCGCGGACTTAGTGTGGGACTCCACCACCAAGTGGCTCCACGGCGCGGGAACCACCATCGGCGGGATCCTCGTCGACGGCGGGTCGTTCCCGTGGGCCGACCACGCCGAGAAATTCCCCGAGATCGGGGCCCCCAATCCCGCGTACCACGGCGTCAACTTCGCGGAGCGGTTCGGCGACGCCGCGTTCACCTACGCCGCGATTGCACGGGGGCTCCGCGACCTCGGGAACGCCCAGTCACCGTTCGACGCGTGGCAGACCCTCCAGAAGCTGGAATCGCTCCCGATGCGCATGGAGCGCCACTGCGAGAACGCGATGGCGGTCGCGGAGTATCTGGAAGACCACGACGCGGTCTCGTGGATCAACTACCCCGGGTTGGAGAGCCACGAAACCCACGCGGAGGCGTCGGAGTACTTAGACGGCGGCTACGGCGGGATGATCACCTTCGGGCTCGCGGAGGGGTACGACGCCGCCCGCGACACCGTCGACAACGTCGAGCTCGCATCGCTGCTCGCAAACGTTGGCGACGCCAAGACGCTCGTGATCCACCCGGCGTCGACGACGCACCAGCAGCTCACCGAAGAGGAACAACACGCCGCGGGCGTCACGCCCGATATGGTCCGGCTGTCGGTTGGGATCGAGGACGTCGCCGACATCATCGCCGACCTGGACCAGGCAATCGCGGCGGCGACCAGCTGAGGGGGCAGTCACGACTGCTTCCGGATTGTCGCCCACCCGGCGGGCGACGGCCGAGGTCCCGGCGTATGCAGCCGCTTGCGCGTCCGACCGCACGACGGCGTGCGGTCGAGTGAGCGAATAGGTGTGGCTGGTAGGACAGTCGACCACAACAATCCGTGTGAAGTGGCCGCCGGATCACCCTGCGACGGCGGAACGAACAGCAAAGTCTAATGGGATGGCACTACAACAGTTCTGTTGATGCCTACAGTAGAATACCTTAATTACGAGGTAGTCGAGGACGAGGGCTGGGACATGGACGCAGACGATCTCTTCGAGCAGGCCGCCGACGCCGACCTCGGCGACGAGGACTACGGCACGCTTGAGGTGAACCAAGGCGAGTACATCCTGGAAGCCGCCGAGGCGCAGGGCTACGACTGGCCGTTCTCGTGCCGCGCCGGCGCCTGCGCAAACTGCGCTGCCATCGTCAAGCAGGGCGACATCGACATGGATATGCAGCAGATTCTCTCCGACGAGGAAGTCTCGGAGAAGAACGTGCGGCTGACCTGCATCGGGTCGCCCACCGCCGACGAGGTGAAGATCGTCTACAACGCCAAGCACCTCGACTACCTCCAGAACCGCGTCATCTGAGCGGGACCCTCGGTAGAACGTGCTGATACCGCAGCAGTGCGGTCAATTTCTTCGGGTGACCACCCTTTCGTCCCGACGACTTACCAGTACTCCCGTGTGGATTCCGCTAACGGAATCAAATGTCGCGGGAGCCGAAACAACGGCCGCTAGATGGGCGAAACCCCGAGCCCGCCCGGGTGGGCAACCCTGAGGAATCCGGGGGAACTACCCGTCTCAGGAGCCTC
>Ga0209946_1000296_pt1 | contig 20930 bp, 22 predicted proteins | sample SalPon2_A_H2O_MG_FD_185704 | JGI IMG/M metagenome (GOLD analysis project Ga0209946, IMG submission 185704) | Salt pond water microbial communities from South San Francisco under conditions of wetland restoration - Salt Pond MetaG R2_A_H2O_MG... | ecosystem: Environmental > Aquatic > Non-marine... | reverse complement strand
TCCGTCGCCGTCGGGCGCTCGTTGTCGAGTGCCTGCTGGAGCATGTAGCCGATCTGAGCCTGCGTCTCGGCCACCAGCACGTCGAGGGGGAGCTGTGGCGTCTCGCTCGCGGCCGCCTGCTGGACCAGCAGGTTGCCAACCTGCGGACCGTTGCCGTGGGTGAGCACGAGGTCGGCCCCGGCGTCGAGGGCGTCCGCCAGCCGTCCTGCCGTCCGCTCGATCACCGCGCGCTGTTCGTCGGCCGTCCACGGGCCTCGCCGACCGAGGAGGGTGTTGCCGCCGAGCGCCACCACCACCGGCGCCCCCGATCCGTGAGAACTGTCCACCATACTCATAGATCGTCCTACACGTAGTTAGATGCATGAGTCCCACCCGACTCGTCATCATGGGCGCGGCGGGACGCGACTTCCACGACTTCAACGTCGTCTTCCGGGACGACGAGACCTGCGAGGTCGTCGCCTTCACGCGGACGGCGACGCAGAACCTCGGCGAACTCGACGCCCCGCCGGAGCGGCGCTACCCGCCCGAACTGGCCGGCGACCGCTACCCCGACGGAATCCCGATTCGGCCCGAGGAGGACCTCGAAACCGTCGTCGAGGACGAAGACGTGGATACGGTCGTCTTCTCGTACTCCGACGTGTCACACGAGGAGGTGATGCACCAGGCGTCGCGGGCGCTCGCCGCGGGTGCGGATTTCCGGCTCGTCGGCCCGGACCGGATGATGCTCGACGCCGCGGTGCCCGTCGTCGCCGTCGACGCCGTCCGGACCGGCTGTGGCAAGTCCCAGACCGCCCGGAAAATCGCGGACCTCCTCGCCGACCGGGGGGTGGAGGTCGTCGTCGTCCGGGAACCCATGCCGTACGGCGACCTCGCCACCGGGCGAGTGCAACGGTTCGCGAGCCTCGACGACCTCGACGACTCCGGCGTCACCATCGAGGAACGCGAGGAGTACGAGGGCCACGTCGAACGCGGCCACGTCGTCTACGCGGGCGTCGACTACGACGCGATCCTCGACCGTGCCGAGACGGAGGCCGAGATCATCGTCTGGGACGGCGGCAACAACGAACTCCCCTTCTTCCGTCCCGACGTGCATATCGTCGTCGCCGATCCGCACCGCGCGGGCGACGAACTGCGCTACCACCCCGGCGAGACCAACCTCCGAATCGCGGATTACGTCCTGATCAACAAGGAGAACACGGCCGACGTGGCCGGTATTCGGCAGGTGGAGGCGAACGCCCGCCGGGTGAACCCCGACGCGAAAATAATCCACGCCGACTCGACGATCACCGCCGACGGCTCGGCCATCGCCGGCAAGCGCGTCCTCGTCGTCGAGGACGGCCCGACGCTCACTCACGGCGGCGCCCCCTACGGCGCCGGCCTGCTCGCCGCCCGGAAGTACGGCGCCGCCGAGATTCTCGATCCCGAACCGGGGGCCGTCGGGTCGCTCCGCCGCGTCTTCGAGACGTACGGCCACCTCGCCGCCGTCCTCCCGGCGATGGGCTACAGCGACGACCAGATCCGGGACCTCGAAGCGACCATCCGGAACGCCGACCCGGAGGTCGTCGTCTCCGGGACGCCACACGACCTCGACCGCCTGATCGACGTGGACGTGCCCGTGGTCCGCGTTCGCTACGAGCTCGCCGAGAAGACTCCGACGCTCGCCGAGGTGCTCGACGCCCACGCCGACCGGCTGGGGCTCTAACCGGTCAGCGTCACCGGCCGCTCGGCGGAGAGGAGCACGTCCCGGACGGTGCTGCCGAGCAGCACCTTCTGGACCCCGGATCGCTTCCGCCCGCCCATGACGATGCCGTCGACGGCGTGGTCCTCGGCGGCCCGGAGGATGCGCCGGGCGACCTCACCCCCTTCGGCGACGCGTTCGACGGTCACTCCCGCCGACTCCAGCGCCTCGGCCGCCGTCACCGCGCTCTCGACTTCCGCGAACTCGTGGGGCGGCGCCCCCGCGTAATCCTGATGCCGGAAGACGTAGAATACGACCGCCTCGATGGCCGCCGGATCGCCGGGGAGCCCCGCGACGTACTCCGCCTGTTTGCGCGCCCGTTCCTCGCTCGCGTCGACGGGGACGAGCAACCGCCGGGGTCCCTCACCGAGGCTGACCCGCTCGCCCGTGACCGTCACCGGGCGCTCCGTCGAGAGCAACACGTCTTGGACGGTGCTCCCGAGAAGGACCGTCGTCACGCCCGAACGCTTCCGTCCGCCCATCACCACCTCGTCGGCGTCCACGTCCGCGATGGCGTCGACGATGGCTCGCTCGACGCTCCCGCTGTCGACGCGCCGGTTAACGTCGACGCCGGCCCGTTCCAGTTCCTCGGCGGCGGTGGCGGCGCTGTCGACCGCCGAGAACGACACCTCGTCGCCGGAGGCGAACTGGTCCGGCGGCGCCACGTAGAGCACCGTCGCCGCGACGCTCCCCTCGGCGTCGGGGAGTCGAGCGACGTACTGCGCCTGATGTCGCGCGCGGTTCGTGTTGGAGTCGACGGGAACGAGGACTCGGTACATGTCGGAATAGAGTTATTGTTCATATTTCATATATGCCCGGGACGGTTCCTCGTGGTTGGGAACGAGGCCCACGGCGGACTCGTCACGGCACCCTCCGGGGACGCTCACGGATCTGACGGGTATCGACGCCGCGACCCCGGCGAGGCGGCCGTGACGAATACGTCCGCCACGGTCGGTCGGGGGGTCCGACGACAGTCGGGTCGCATCCGGCGGGCGTAGTGCGGCTTCAACACGGCGGTAGGCGCCCGCTGCGAATCGACGGAGCGCCGTCGCTACGGCGTGTAGCAGTCGGAAAAGACGAATTGCCGTCCGTCGCTCCAAGCGAGGGGCGGATTCGGTCGTTAGTTGCGGACGAGGTTCGTCGCGCGGGGCCCCTTGGGGGAGTCCTCGATGTCGAACTCGACATCCTGACCCTCTTCGAGGTCCGGACCGCCAACGTCCTCCATGTGGAAGAACACGTCCTCGTCGTCGTCGCCGTCGTCAGTCGAAATGAAACCGTAGCCGCCAGTGTCGTTGAAGAAATCAACGTTGCCGTGTACCATTACAAACAAACGTACTCCTCTCCGGGGTATAACACTTCCCCGAGTCGAGCTACCACGACCCCCGCCCGCGAGGCTACGCCACGACCGAGCGGAGTGTTCACCCCCCGCCCGGCGCTCACGCGTCGACACCGACTCGATCGATTCCCACCACCCCGGTGGCGAGATGCCGCCGGCCCGCCCTCTCAGAACCTGAAAATAATGTCATATAGTTATCCTTCGAGCCGACGATACGTAGTCGGGAAACATACTATGCACCAGAACGTCGGCGGTTACGACAGAATCGGGCGGTTCGTCATCGGCGCGGCGCTTCTGGTCGCGGGCGTCGTCGGCTACGCCGGCCTGTTGCGCGTCGCCGTCGGCCCCGTTCCACAGGCGCTCACGGCGCTGCTCCTCGTCCTGATCGGAGTGATATTGCTCGTGACCGGCTACACGCAGAAGTGTCCGATCAACAGCCTACTGGGGGTCGATACCTGTCCCGCCCGCAGTCGCTGAGTCGGATCGGGCTGTCGGCGGGAGCCGCCTCCGCGCGCTTGTGGTCGAGCGTCGTCAGGCTGGCTTGTTCCTCTCCGCTGACCGTCGGGAGAATCGTGTGTGCGTACGTGGCTTTCGTGCCTCGACCACGGAACCCCGCGCGAACCCGCTGGCCCAAACAGCGGGGTTCGCTTCGCTTTCGAGTGGAACCCATCGGGCAGCGACGGGTTCGCGAAGTGCTTCCGTGCCGTTTCTCTAGTCACCGACCATTTAGTTTTGTCGCCAAAATCGATTTTGACAGCAGTAATTTTATCGATGAAATGATATTTGTCGTCGCTCCTTGTTGGTGAATCAAATGGCGGGTCGGAAACCGACAGTCTCCGATGAGGAGATCCTGCACGTTCTGTTCAAATCGACCGACCCGTTTCTCACTACGACAGAGGTTGCTGACGAGATCGGTCTTTCTCAGCCGGGTGCTTTGAAGCGGTTACGTGAACTCCAAGAGAAAGGATATGTAGACCACAAGAAAGCTGGAAATAATAACACTTGGTGGATCTCTTCGGAAGGATATCAGTTCTATAATAGCGAGGCGAAAGAAAATGATTCAGGACAGTAATATTTCCTTTGAAGCTCTACGTCAAAAGCTTCAGAAAGGCCTGTATATCGAGGATTCATCGGAGGTGCGGAGATTTTTCGGGGAAATTATTCGACTAGCTCTGGTGGAACTCGCGGTTTTACTCATCTGGGCCGGGTTCTGGTGGCTGTTGATATATTTGTCAGTTGTAGTCTCTTCTTCACCAAACGCCGGGATACTACTCATGGCCTCCGTGATTTTGTTCGTGGGATCGTTAGTCGTGGGTCTACGTATTGGTGATAACTTGTCTAGAGCAAGTAAATTCTTAAGAAATGAAACAGCGCCACCATACTCCAGTACGGACATTTCTGCTTCCACTCCTAGTGGTGCATCTGCCTATATTGAATTCGACTCTCTCATCACCAAATGTTGGGCAATAAGTCTGTTTCACATGATATTATTAATCCTATGGGGCGTTTTCGTTCTCCTCATTTTTACTGTGGTCAACAATCCCGCCAACGCCATTTCTGATGTTCTTCGTATGGTTCCCGAACCGGTAATAGAAAGCCTCTCAACCACGTTTTCGAACCTAACAGGTATTTCAATTAGACCACTCTCTAAATTGATCCAGAATCCCGAAGTTCTGTTTGTGAATTTGATCGCTTTCTTACCTCTCCTGTTGCTTTTGATACTGACCGGATTGAATTGGTATCATGCAGTCAGCATACTGGTAAAAAAGAAATTCCTGCCTCCGGGCTTAATTGAACGAGACGAAGCGGATAGTGATGGTTAGGACGATCCCCCAAACGAACCCCGCCGCGTGAGCAAACACGTTCGTAAACGATCCACCCTCCACTAGCGCCTCTGCCTCCGGAAACAACCCCAGAATCAACACGCCCAGTACGACACCAACCAACCCCACCGCGCCCGCCGTGATTACTACCTTGTGCCGCGCCTCTCCGTCGGGCACCTCGACACCGCGTCGAGCGTACTGCACGAACACCAGTCCGCTCCCGAGGAGAACCAGTCCCGTCACCGACGGCCGGAATCCACCCGCGTAGCGCAGGTCGATCAGTTGCATCAGGAGGAGGAAGACCGTCAGTCCGACCGCGTACGCGATCTCGCCGTCGTGGCGCTTCTTCACGAACACGTAGAGGGCGACGAGGAGGAAGCCCCCGAGACCGCCGACGACGCCGGAGAAGCCGCGGGAGACGGGGTCGGCGTCGGGGTACTGGAGTTGGAAGATGGCGTAGCTGGTGAGATTGACGAGGACGGGGAGGACGAGGAGGTGGAGCGGGAGGGTTCGGCGGAACCACTGGCGTTCGTCGACGAAGAGGCAGAGCGCGTAGGTGTAGAGCGCCGTGAGGGCGTAGCCGACGAGGTTGCTGAAGAGGTGGGTGTTCGAGGCGTGGACGTAGGCGGCGGTGAGGAGGGTGTAGCCGTTGAAGCGGGTGTGATCGAAGACGAGGATCTGCTGGAGAGAGGTGGGAGTGAGGAAGTGGATCGCGGCGAGGAGAGTAGGGATAGAGAGGAGGAGGGCGGCGTCGAGGGCGAGGGTTCGGTCGGAGGCCATGTCGGCCATTGTAGCGTGATCCGACAGTAATGTAATAAGTTCTGTGTGAGGACCGATGGTTCCGCTATCGAACGCCCTGCTTGGGCTGATCGGAGCCGTTGTCAAACAAGCACTGCCCCTCGATGCAGTACGACGTGCAACGAGTGGTCTCTCAGAGGTGTAGGAACGAAGTTAGGTGGCTGGGGAGGAATCAGCCCCTAACGCGCCACGGCACGAAACCGTGGACGCTGTGGATGGGCCAACGCGGATTTGAACCGCGGACCTCCCGGTTATCAGCCGAGCGCTCAACCTGACTGAGCTATTGGCCCAGGTGAGCGCATCAGTTGCTTGCGCAGTCGGTTGTTTAAGCGTTTCTTTTCGCATCCCCTCGGACGCGTCACACCTACTCGTCGTCGACGCGGTACGACCCGCTGTCCACGTCGTAGACGTCGTCGTCGTACGCGTCGCCCTCGTTGGGGAAGCCCCCGGTGTAGACGGTGCCCGAGACGAACCCCCCGCTTTTCCTGTCGAGATACGGGCCGACGACGAACCGTTCGAGCGCGGCCCGGATCGGCGCGCGGGTCAGCGGCACGCCGATGAGGAAGCCGATGGTGTCGGTGACGAGGCCGGGCGTGAGCAGGAAGGCGCCCGCGGCGATGAGCAGGCCCCCGTCCATGAGTTCCTTCGTCGGCACCTCGCCCGTCGCGAGCTTTCGCTGGAGGTTGCGGATCGTGTGTCGACCCTCCGCCCGAACCAGCAACATGCCGATCAGGCCGGTGAGGACGACCAGCGCGACGGTCGCCGGGGCGCCGATGCTGTCGGCGACGACGACGAGGAACAGGGCGTCGGCGAGGGGGATGAGCAACAGGAGCGCGAAGACCCAGCGCAGGCGCATACTGGCCCTTACCGGGTGGCCGCCCATAGCCCTTTTGACGTGGGTGTGGGGCTGCGTTCCGACTGTAACGCCCGCCCACCGGCGTCCACGCGGAATCCGGCCAGTGCGATGTCGGGGACGAAGCCCTTAGGCCCACCCGTCACCGAGAGCCGGTATGACCGACGGGACGCGCGTCGAGTGGCGCGACTGGGGCGAGGCCGCGTTCGACGAGGCCCGCCGCCGGGGCGCGCCGGTGTTGCTCGCGCTGACGGCGACGTGGTGTGGGGACTGTCACGAGATGGACGCCCGAACGTACGGCGAGCCACGGGTCGCCGCCAACCTGAACGACGGGTTCGTGCCCGTCCGGGTCGACGTGGACCGGCATCCGCGGGTGCGCGAGCGCTACAACGTCGGCGGCTTCCCGTCGACGGTGTTCTGTACGCCCGACGGAAAGCGCATCGCCGGCGCGGGCTTTCTCGGACCGGACGGCATGCGCCAGGTGATCGACCGGGTGCGCGAGCGCTGGGACGCGAGCGGCACGGACGCGGGGCGGGTCCCCCGTGCGCTCGCCGGCGACCCCACGCCCGCCGGCGAGGTGACGGATCGGATCGAAGCGCACCTCGCCGGCCAACTCGACGCGCAGTTCGACGACGAGTTCGGCGGGTGGGGCGACGCCCCCAAGTTCCCGCTTCCCCGAACGATCGAGTTCGCGCTCAAACGCGACCGGGCGAAGGCCAGACAGACGCTCGACGCGGTCACGCGCGGCCTCTTCGACGAGGCCGACGGCGGCTTCTATCGCTACGCCCGGACGCGGGACTGGGGGGATCCGGACCGGGCGAAGCTCCTCGCGGACAACGCGGCGCTCGTGCGCGCGTTCGCCCACGCTTACTGTTACACGGGCGAAGATGCGTACCGCCGCCCCGCCGACCGGACGGTCGAGTACCTGATCGAGGCGCTCTGGAACGGGTCGGCGTTCGGCGGGAGTCAGGGTCCCGGGGGCGACGACGGGACCGGCCCGCGGACGGATCTAACCGCCTACGCCGACTCGAACGCCCTCGCGGTCGACGCCTGTCTGGTCCTCACGGCCTACACCGACGCCGACCGGCCGCGCGAGTACGCCCGCCGTGCCCTCTCGACGCTCCGCGAGGACCTCGTCGACGACGGCGTCGTCCGCCACTGGGACGACGAGTCGGCGCCGACGCTCGTCCTCGACGATCAGGCCCGGACGGTGGCCGCGGGCGTCCGCGCGGCGCAGGTGCTCGGCGACGACGACGCCCTCGCGATGGCCCGCCGCGTCGCGGATCGAACGGTCGAGGCGCTCGTGGGCGACGGCGGCGCCTTCCACGACGGGCCGGCCGCGGGGCCGGGGCTCCTCGACCGGCCGTTGCGCCCCCTCGACGGCAACGTCGCGATGGCGGATGCGTTACTTGATCTCGCGGCCCTGACCGGCGAGTCACGGTATCGCGAGGTGGCTCACGACGCCGTCGCGGCCTTCGCGGGGGCGTGGGACCGATTCGGCGTCCAGGTCGCCGGCTACGGCGCCGTCGCGGCTAGGCTCCACAACGACGCCCTCACCGTCGACGTGGCGGCCGACCCCGGCTCCGACCTCCACCGCGCGGCCCTGCGGGTCGCCGACCACGAGAAGGTCGTCCGACCGGCCGCGACGGGGCCGGCGCCGGGGACGGCCGTCGTGGCCGTCGGCGACCGCTCCCGAACCGTGTCGACGCCGGCCGCCCTCGCCGACGCCGTCGCGGCGCTCGCCGAGTAGCGCCGTACCGCGGCAGCATAAACGGCCGGTTTGTTTTTATTGCTCCACCGCATCACCGACGTATGGCGTCACTACGCGATCTCGGCCTCTCGAAGTACGAATCCCGGACGTATCGGGCCCTCCTCGATCAGGGATCGGCAACGGCGAAAGAGTTGTCGTCGTCGAGCGAGGTGCCAATGGGGCGGATCTACGACGTGCTCAACGGGCTGGAAGGCAACGGATTGGTGCGGAGTCAGGCGGCGAGTCGGCCGAAACGGTACGTCGCGGTCGAGCCGGATACGGCGCTCGATCGGCTGGTCGAGACCCGTCGGCGCGAACTCGAACAGCAGGCGGAGCGATACGAGTCGGTCGCCGCGGACCTCGCCGACGACCTCGACACGGTCGACTCCCTCGAGGGGCAGTTCTGGACGGCGGCGGTCGGCCCCGACGAGACGGTCGAACTCCTGCTCGAACGGCTCTCGGCCGCCGACGACGAAATTCTCCACGTCTCGGGGCTTCCGTCGCCACAGATCGACATCGGTGCGGTCGGCCAGCGGGTGCTCGACGCGTTCGCGTCGGCGCTCGACCGGGGCGTGTCGGTGTCGCTGCTGATCGATCCGGCGCTCGTCGAGAGCGTTCCGGACGGTCTCAGGGAAGCGTACGCCACCCGTCTCGGCGACCACGACCGGTACGCCAGTCGGACGTCGGCCGGCATCGACGGCACCTTCACGCTCGTCGACGGCGAGGAGGCGTGCATCGAGGTGCCGAACCCCCTCGACTCCGGCGAGGCGTTCGCGATGATCGACCTCAAGGACGCGGCGTTCGCCGCCGACGTGCGCGCGGTGTTCGAGGAACAGTGGGAGGAGTCGACGCCGCTCGAATTCGGCGACGAGATGCGACCGCGCTGAGTTCGGACGGATCGATCACGTCGACGAGTCGCCGGCACGTCACGGGACCGACGGATGACGTCTCACACGGTTTCTTGTACGTCAGTACCGGCGGGTCGCCGAGACGGTCCGGCGAGCCACCGGGACACAGTTACAATAATCGGTATCAGGCGCCGACTTCGTCGCGGAGCGCTTCGAGCGTGAGTTCGCGTTCCGCGTGGGCGTTGTGCTGGTGGATCGACTCGTCGTTCGACTGCTTCATGTGAACTACTGCGTCGTCCGGCAGGTGGTCGAACTCCTCGACGACGGACTCGGCGAGCGAGCGCACGCAGTCCTCGACGAACTTGGCGTTCGCGTGTGCGTGGTAGGTCATGTGGTCCTCGTCGGGCCGCTTCGCGAGGTTGTAGATGCGGGCACTCATGGCGTCGCGGGCCACGTCGATCACGTCCCGCAGGTCGACGTCCGGCGAGCCGTCGCTCGTGACGGTGAGGGTGGCGTGGCCCCGCTGGGAGTGGCCGGGCTGGGGCACCTGATTGAGGAACTCCTCGGTCGTCTCGTCGTCGACGCCGAGGTCGAGTAGCGTCTCGCGGGCGCGGGATTCGGACATGCCCTGTGAACAGGGACAGACCGTCATCCCGGTGACGCGGGCGCCGATCTCCTCGCGGGTACCCTCGTCGGTGGCGACGGCGCCGGCGATGATCGTCGCGGTGTTCTGGGTGGCGAGGTCGGACGCGGGCGTCGACTCCCGGGTGATGTAATCGGCCTCCATTCGCACCTCCGCCGTCGACGTGTAGTCGTGTTTGTCGAGCAGTCGCTCGGCCACGTCGCCACACACGTCCTCGACGCGGTAGGAGGATTCGGCGACGGCCGCCTCCAACGTCTCGTCGATCACCTGCATGTTCCGGCTCATATCGATTCCCTTCCGACCGCTCGGCAGATCGACGAACACCTCGAACTCGGCCATCAGGACGATAGGCCGCTTCCCGTTTCGGTCGAGTTTGACGAGCTTCTCGACGCCCGTCACCCCGACTTGGCTGAGTCCGACGGTCACGTCGGGCTGGCTTGCCTGTACGTCAGGCAACTGGTGACTCATCGAGTGTCGGCAGGGCCCGGCCGCGATTATGGCTTTCGGTCCCCCGAGTATTGGTGTCGATCATCGCTAGTCACGGCCGGCTGGTGCCGACACTTTTTACGCTGGCGCGCCGAGGAGTGGACAGTGAAACCTTGGGCACATGTCATTAACTCGCGGCGGCGTCCCGCGACGACCTCCGGCGACGAACGGGCGGTGAACGGTCGTGTCCGATGACGACGACGACCGGCTCCCGATGCCGATGGCGTTGGCGCTTTCGGTCCAACGCAAGACGCTGGATCGGGTCGCCGAGGCGGCCCACCGGACGGCGGCCCTCCCGGACCGGGTCGCCGACGCCCGCTCGGTCCGGGTCGGCGCCACGCCGAGTCACGTGGTCTACCGGGAGAACAAGCTGGAACTCCACCACTACGAGCCGGTGACCGACGACCAGCACGACGTGCCGATTCTCGTCGTCTACGCGCTCATCAACCGGCCGTACATCCTCGACCTCCAGCCGGACCGATCGGTCGTTCGACGCCTCCTCGAAGCCGGCCACGACGTGTATCTGATCGTCTGGAACGAACCCAGCCAGCTCGACACCACCCTCGGCCTCGACGACTACGTCACCCGCTACCTCGACAACTGCGTGGACGTGGTACGCGAGCGCTCCGGTCGTGAGTCGATCAACCTCCTCGGCTACTGCATGGGCGGGACGATGGCGGCCATCTACGCCGCGCTCTACCCCGAGAGGGTGAACGCGCTCGGCCTGCTGGCTGCGGGTCTCTACTTCGACGACACCGGGGGCATCCTCGAACACTGGGGCGACGCGGACTACTTCGACCCACACGCGCTCGCCGAGACGTTCGGCAACGTCCCCGGAGAGTTTCTGGCTGCCGGCTTCGACCTGATGGACCCCGTCGCCAACGCCGTGACGAAATACGTCCACCTGTACGACCGCCTCGAGAACGAGGACTTCGTGGAGAACTTCGCCCGGATGGAACTGTGGCTCTCCGAGGGCGTCGACGTGGCCGGCGCGGTGTACGCCGAATTCGTCGAGCGCATCTATCAGGAGAACCGCCTCGCCGAAAACGACCTCTACGTTGGCGGGACGCACGCCGACGTGACCAACATCGACATGCCGGTCCTCCAGATAGTCGGGGAGTACGACCGCCTCGTCCCACCCGCGGCGAGCGAGGGCTTCAACGACGCTATCCCCGCCGACGTGACGACGATCACGTACCCCTCCGGCCACGTGGGCCTCGCGATGTCGACGCGCGCCCACCGGGACCTCTGGCCGGAGGTCGCCGAGTGGTTCCTCGACCAGCGCGAGCGCCCGGCGCTCGCCGACGCCATCGGCGAGGGCGTGGAGCGGGCACTCGGCGTCGACGTCGAGACGGACGTGACCATCGGCAACGTCGGCGAGGTGGAAATCGGCGTCGCGACCGACGAGGGCGAGCTCGCCCGCGCGGTCGTCGCCAACGACGCCCATGCGATCGAGACGTTCCTCGAGGACGCACTCGGCATCCAGCTCGGCGTCGAGGCGGGCCCGGACGGAATCGCCGTCACGGTCGAGACCGACGACGGAACTACGACCACCGTCGTCGAGAACGTCGGGGAGGCCATCCGCACCGAAATCGCGGAGGCCGCGAGACACTGCGCCGTCGCCACGGCGTACGATCTCGAAGACGTCGACGGGATCGGCCCGACGTACGCCGAGCGACTCCGGGCGGCCGGCATCGATACCGTCACGACGCTCGTCGTCGCGGACCTCGCGAGCGTCGCCGGCGCCATCGGCTCCAGCGACGCCTTGGCCCGAAAACTCCGCGACCGGGCGCGGCGGTTGGTCGGCGCCGACGAGGCGGACTGACCGCCGCCGATTCCCAGCCGGTAAGAACGGGGGAACCGATTACGACATCCGACTGTCAAGTAACACGGGATGACGATCGACGACCTCACCGACTACGGGATGGTTCGGATGGACGACGAGGAGATTCGGGCGTTGCTGTCGAGTCACAGTATCGGCGTGCTCGGCCTACCGGGAGACGGCGCCCCCTGTCTCCGGCCGATGTCGTACGGCTACGACGCCGACGAGGACGCGCTCTACTTCCTCTACATCGTCGGTTCGGGAAGCCGGAAGGCGGCGTCGAGCGACCGGGCCGACGAGGCAAGCTTCCTCGTCTACAGCGCCGAAACGCAGTTCAACTGGCGGAGCGCGTTGCTGACCGGCGCCATCGACGCGACGGCCGAGGACGATATGGACGCCGTCTCGGACCGCGTGACCCTGCCGTGGCAGCCGGACATGTTCCGGCGGGCGGGCGCCGAGGAGCGAACCCGGCTCTATCGGTTCGAGGTTACGGACTGGACGGGGCTCAAACACGTCGGCCTGCCGCCGGCGTTCGCGGTCGACGAGGAGGCCTGATGGGCCGTCCGGCGTATGGTCGATCACGTCCTCGTTCCGATGGACGACTCGCCGCTGGCCCGTCGCGCCCTCGAGTTCGCCCTCGAGACCCACACCGGGGCGGCGGTGACGGTGCTGTACGTCGTCGACTACGTCGAGGAGAGCTACGGCGCGGAGATGCTCGTCGGCCCCGAGGAGCTCCGGGATCGGGCCACGGCACGGGCCGACCGGATTCTGGCCGACGCCCGCGACCTGGCTGCGGAGCACGGCGTGACGCCGACGAGCGTGACGGCGTTCGGCGACCCCGCCCGGACCATCGTCGACTACGTCGACGACGAGGCGGTCGACCTCGTCGTGATGGGCAGCCACGGTCGATCGCTGGTCTCGCGCGCACTGATCGGCGATACGGCCTACACCGTCGTCCGGCGGGCGTCCGTCCCCGTGACGCTCGTGCGATGACGGCGACCCCACGGCCCCCTCGCTCGCCCGGCGGCTAATCCTCCAAATGCGCGTTCGGGACTCGCGGGCGTCGGCGGTGCTGGTCAGTTTCGGCCTCGCAGTCGGTCTGCTGGGGGCCTTGCTCTACGTCGTCGGTGTCGATGCGGTGGTCGCCGCCGCCGTCGCGGCCGACCCCTTCGTCCTCGGTGCCCTCGCCGTCGTCGTTCCCTGCTGGATCGGGGCGTGGAGCGGGTCGTTACGAGCCGTTCTCCGCATCTTCGACCATCCTCACCCGTTCGGCCGGACGTACCTCGCTTACACGAGCATGATGTTCTGGGACAACGTCTCCCCGTTCTCGACGGTGGCTGCCGATCCCGTCGCCGCCGGCGTCCTCTCGAAGGCCTTGGACGTGGAGTACGAACGGAGCCTGGCCATCGTCGTCACGGTCGATTTCCTCAACTTCGTCCCCTCACCGGTGTTTGCGGTCGTCGGCTTGCTCTTTGCCGCCTCGATGGCGGTCGCTCCCCGCCTCGCCGACACGACGCTCGTACCGCTGATCGTAGTCCTCCTCCTCGTGAGTCTGGGGAGCGCGTTGGCCTGGTGGTGGCGTCGCCACCTCGCCGCCGCAGCCGCCGAGGCCCTCGTCGCCCTCGACCGGACGCTCCGTCGGGTCGCGCCGGGGGTGGCCCCCCGGACGGAGCCGACGATCCGGGCGCGCGTCGAGACGCTTCTCGTCCAACTGGAACGCATCGCGGGCAGTCGTCGGACGCTCGCCGCCGTCCTCGGCCTCGCCACAGTCGGATGGGCGTTCCTATCGCTCGCGCTCTGGCTCTCGCTGTTCGCCGTGGGCGTCGTCGTCCCCGTCGCCGTGGCGCTGTTCGCCGTCCCGCTGGTCACCGTCGTCGAACTCGCGCCGCTTCCCGGCGGCGTCGGTGGGCTGGAACCCCTGCTCGTTCTCCTCGTCACCGCCACGACCGGCGACGGCGTCGCCGTGGTGACCGCCGGCGTCCTCGTCTTTCGGCTCGCTACGCACTGGATGCCGACCGTCGTCGGCGGGGCGGCGGTGCCCTTCCTCTGGTATCGGTAGCGCCGGTCAGGCCACCGGGCGAAACGTGACGAGGCGCACGCCCTCGTCGCGGCGCTCCGTCCCGATGGCCACGTCGTCGCCGATGGCCACGTCGTCCGCGTTCGCCCCGCGGAGTTGCCCGGTGAGCGTGAGTCGGCCGTCGAACTCGACGAGCGCGACGGTGTACGGCGTCTCGCCGTGGAACGCCGGAATCGTGACGTGGATTTCGGTGAACGAGCGGAGCGTGCCGCGGTCGGGCAGGGGGTGGGTGTCGAACGCGTCGCCGCCACACTCCGGACAGCATCTCCGCGGCGGGAGGACGGCGGCGTCACAGGCGGTACAGACCCGGTACTCGCCCTCGTCCGCGTCGATGGCGTCGGTCAGTTCGTCGAACCAGGCGGGCATCGGCACGGTCACGCACCCCCCAGAATCGTGACGGTCGTACTCGCCCCGCTCCCGCCGACGTTGTGTGCGAGGGCGACCTCGGCGCCCGACACCTGATTCGGGTGGTCGCCGTCGAGTTGCTTGGTCAGTTCGACGATCTGACCGACGCCGGTCGCCCCGACCGGGTGGCCCTTCCCGAGGAGGCCCCCCGACGGGTTGACGGGGAGGCTGCCGTCGACGGCCGTCTCCCCCTCGACGGCGCCGCGAACGCCCTCACCCCGGTCGTAGAAGCCGAGGGCTTCGAGCGCCAGCACCTCCGCGACCGTGAAACAGTCGTGGACCTCCAGTACGTCCACGTCGTCGGGCGTGATCCCGGCGTCGGTGTAGGCCTCGCGGGCCGCACGCTCGGCCGCCGGCGTCCGGGTGATGCTCGCGCGGTCCTGCAGGGCGACGGCGTCGCTCGACTGGCCCGTCCCGAGGACGGAGGCGGACGGGTCGAGCCCCCGTTCCGCCGCGAACTCGTCGTCGACGAGGAGGACGACGCTCGCGCCGTCCGAAATCGGGCAGGCGTCGTAGAGAACCAGCGGGGTCGCGATGGGTTTCGACGCCAGAACTTCCTCGACGGTGAGTTCCCTCCGGAACTGCGCGAGTGGGTTGTCGACGGCGTTCGCGTGGTTCTTGACCGACACCGCCGCGAGGTCCTCGCGGGTCGCGTCGAACTCGTGCAGATACCGCCGGGCCATCAGGGCGTAGATGCCGGGGAAGGTCACCCCCTGTTCGTTCTCGTACACCTCGTCGGCGGCGTTGGCGAGGGCGTCCGTCACGTGTTCGATGTCCGCGATGGACATGACTTCGACGCCGCCCGCGAGGGCCACGTCGGCCGCGCCGGCCTCGATGGCGTGAACCGCCTCGCGGACCGCGGCGCCCCCCGACGCACAGGCGCTCTCGACGCGGACGGACGCCGCCTCGCGACAGCCGACGTGGTCCGCGAACAGCGGCCCCATATGCCCCTGATCCTCCAGCAGGTCGCCCATGAAGTTCCCGGCGTAGACGGCGTCGACAGCCGGTGGATCGAGAGCCGTGGCGGCGAACGCGTCGGCGGCCGCCTCGGCGAACAGTTCCCGTGACGTCCTGTCGGGATACGTGTCGTACGTCGTGCTCGCGGCGCTGGCGATGGAGACCATGCGTGACGCTGTCTGTCGCGGCCGGGGGTTAACGGCAGCGGTGTTTCTCAGATGACAGTAATGGGCGGCGTCCTCGCCGTTCATACGATTCATCGGAAGCCATCATCGATTCTCGCGGGATTATCCTGGCGAGAATCCATGGACAGTTACGGTGATCCATATCAGTGGGCCGTCCACCCGCCGTCGACGGGAACGTTCGCCCCGGTGATGTAGGACGCGTCGTCGGAGGCGAGAAACACCGCGAGGGGGGCGATTTCTTCCGGCTGGGCCGGGCGGTTCATGGGCGTCTCGTCACGGACGAAGTTGTAGAACCGCTCGGTTTCGAGCAGATCCTCGGTCATCGGCGTGTCGACGAAGCCCGGACAGATGCTGTTGACGCGGACGCCCTCGTCGGCGTAGTCGACGGCCACCTGCTGGGTGAAGTTCACGACGCCGCCTTTCGCCGCGGAGTAGGAGGCTGCGCCCTTGCCGCCGACTAGCCCGTAGATGGAGGCGATGTTGATGATGCACCCGTTCGACGCCTTCAGATGGGGGAGCGCGGCCTTCGTCCCGTGCATCACGCCCCCGAGGTCGGTGCGGATGACGTTCTCCCACTCCTCCAGCGTCATCCGTTCGACCGTCGTCTCGCTGCCGATACCCGCGTTGTTCACCATCACGTCCAGGCCGCCGTACTCGTCGACGGTCGCCTCGACGAGTGCTTCCACCTGTTCGTACTCCCGCACGTCGGTCCGGACGAACAGGCAGCCGAGGTCGTCCGCGACGGCAGCCCCCGTCGACTCGCTCCGGTTCGCGATGACGACGTTCGCGCCGGCCTCGACGTACGCCGTGGCGATGGCCTTCCCGATACCCGTCGAACCGCCGGTGACGATGGCGGTCGTTCCGTCGAGTTCCATACGCCGCGTACGACGACCGGCGCGAAAAGGCGGGCGATCATTATCATTCGATGACAATTACGGCTAACCGAGCGCCACGAGCGCCGCCGGACCGAGCAGCAGCGACAGGACGAACGCGACGAACGCCCACCGGTCGACGAGGAGGCGGTCGTCGACGGCGACGACGAGGCGGCTGTACCGCTCGTCGACGAGCAACGCGGCGACGGTTACGACGCTTGCCAGCCCGAGGAGCGTGAGCACGAGGCCGACGCCGACCGCCGATCCGAGCACGAACGCGACGACGAGGGTGTCGAACAACGTCCCGAGGTTCGCGCCGAGGACGTACGGCACGAGTTCGTCGCGTTCGACGTAGCCGCGGTTGTAGAGGGGAACGATCACGCCCAGCGAGAACGCGATGCTCGTCGTCACGCCCGTGACGAACAGGCCGATGGCGAAGGAAAGCCAGGTCCGCTCGAGGTGGCTGAAAAACCGGTGACGGATCGTCGCGGTGTCGACGCGGGCGAGGAGCCGGTCGAACAGGCGGAGGCTCCCGAACAGCAGCGAGACGGCGAGCACCACCGACGGCACCGGTCCAAGCAGAGTCGTCACGGGAGTCGTGAGCGCCTCGGTCCACGAGAGCGGCCGTACGGCGGGCGACCAGCCGGCGTCCGCCGCGCGGAGCGGCCCGCGGAGCGCGGGGAGCGCGAGGTAGCCGAGCAGCGTCGCCGGGAGATAGATCGAGTGGGTCAACAGGAACGTGAGCACGCCCATCCTGACCGACTCCCGCAGGCCCGACCCCTCCTGCTGTGCGTAGTCGAGCACTCCGACGACGACGACGATGGCGGCGGCGCCGAGGCGCGACCCGGCGAGCAGGAGGAACAGCTGCGGCGTCGAGACGAGGCCGGCGGTAAAAAGCGAGAGCGAGAGCGCCGCGACGACGGAGCCGTTGCCGATGGCGTACGCCCCGAGCCACCCGAGTCCGAGGGCGGCGGCGTCGCCGACCAGCAGCCGGGCGAAGAGCCGTTCGAGCGACGGCGCCGCGGCTTCGGTGGCCGTGCCGAGCAACTGCACCGAGAGGAGAAACAGCGCGAGGACGGCGGCCGCACCGGCGAGGAGGGTCGGTGGGGACGAGCGGCTGGGTGACATGAACGTGGCTCCGGCGGCGGCTACGCCTCCGGTTCGACGGGCTATAGATTAATTGTCACGATGGCGTCGGCACGGGCGCGCCGCCGTCGGTCGCCGATCCCCGACGATCGACGTACCGACAGCCGTCGCCTGTCGATAGTCGCCGGGCGGAGCGTCCCCTGATTTTATGTGAACACTGAAACATCACTGCGTAGTGTGAGACCGAACCACACAGAGACGCGCAACCATGCGACGAAATAACAGTACACACGAACGTGTCGACTTGTGGAGGAGACGGTGTCGTGGGATGGTCACGCCCACGAGTCGGGGGTGCGCGCCATGATCGTCGGCGTGCCGGGCGAGACGGCGGCCGACGAGACGCGGGTCGCGATCACGCCCCCGGTAGCGAAGAAGTTGGTCGGGCAGGACCTGACCGTCCACGTCGCGAGCGGCGCGGGCGAGGGGTCCGACTGGTCGGACGCGGACTACCGCGACGTCGGCTGTGAAATCGTCGACGACCGCGAGACGGTGTTCGAGCGCGCCGACGTGATCTGTCAGGTCCGGGGGTTGGCGGCGGACGCGGACGAACCGATGGACCCCTACCGCGACGGACAGATCGTGATCGGGACGCTCGGTCCCTACGACCTCGGCGACGAGACGTACGACGAACTCGCCGCCCGGGAGGTGAGCGCGTTCGCCCTCGAACTCATGCCGCGGATCAGTCGCGCACAGAGCATGGACGTGCTCTCCTCGATGGCGAGCATCGGGGGGTACAAGGCGGCGCTGGTCGCGGCGGAGCAGTTACCCAAACTCTTCCCGCTGGAGATGACCGCCGCCGGAACCGTCCGACCGGCGGAGGTGTTCGTGATCGGCGCGGGCGTCGCGGGGCTGAAAGCCATCGCGACGGCCGAGCGCCTCGGCGCCTCGGTGAAGGGGTACGACATCCGGCTCGAAGTGAAACAGGAAGTGGAGAGCCTGGGCGCCGACTTCGTGGAACTCGACCTGGAGACGGAGGGCTCGGGCGACGACGAGGGCTACGCCGTCGAGATGGGCGAGGAGTTCTACGAACAGCAGCGCAAGGAACTGGGTCGGGTCGTCCCGGAGTCGGACGTGGTGATCACGACGGCGGCCATCCCCGGCGCGCCCGCGCCCGAACTCGTCTCGGCCGAGATGATCGAGGGGATGGACGACGGCTCGGTGATCGTCGACCTCTCGGCGCCGACGGGCGGCAACTGCGAACCCACGGTCGCCGGCGAGACGGTCGAACACGAGGGCGTGACGATATTCGGTCCCACGAACCTCCCGGCGACCGTCGCCCACACCGCGAGCCAACTGTTCGCCAACAACCTGTACAATTTCTTGGATCACCTGCTCGACGAGGGCGAACTCGTCCTCGATACGGACGACGAAATCGTCGACTCGACGCTACTCACACACGATGGACGGATACGACGACCCCACGAAGGCGGCGGTGACGAGGCGGCGGACGAAGACGAAGACGAAGCCGAGACCGGCGACGACGGCGAACCGGCGGAGGGCGAGGCCGATGCGTGAGACGGTCCGCCGTCGGTCGCGCCCGCCCCTCGGAAGGGGCGGCGACGAACCCGGGACCGCGGACGACGCTCCGCTCGGAGGGGAGCGATGACGTTCGTCCAGAACCTCACGTTTTTCGTCCTCGCCGCGTTCGTCGGCTACGAGATCATCACGAAGATTCCGACGAACCTCCACACGCCGCTGATGTCGGGCGCGAACGCCATCTCGGGCATCACGCTCATCGGCTCGGTCGTCGTGGCGGGGTCGGGGTCGACGACGCTCGCGACAGGACTCGGCTTCCTGGCCGTCGTCATGGCGACGGTCAACGTCGTCGGCGGCTACCTCGTGACCAACAGCATGCTCGATCAGTTCCGGAGCGGGGACGACCGCCGGCGCGAACGCGGAGGGGGTGACTGACCGTGGCCATCCTCGGCGGCCTCCCGCCGTCCGTGCTCGCCTTCGTCTACCTCGTCGCCGGCGTCCTGTTCATCCAGGGACTGCGCGACATGACCCATCCGCGAACGGCGCCGCGGGGGAACCTCATCTCCGCCGGCGGCATGGCGCTCGCGGTGGGAGTCACGGTGCTCGTGACCGACATCCTCTCGCCCGTCCTGCTGTTCGCTGGCCTGCTCGTCGGCGCCGCCATCGGCGTCTGGCTGGCGGTCACGGTGGAGACGACGGAGATGCCACAGCTGGTCGGCCTCTTCAACGGCTTCGGGGGCGGCGCCTCCGCCCTCGTCGCCGGCGCCGAACTGATCGACATGTTCGGCACCGGATCGTTCCAGACCGGTGTGACGGCGACGGCCGCGCTCGCGGGCATCATCGGCTCCGTCACCTTCTGGGGCAGCCTCGTCGCGGCCGGGAAACTCCACGGCGTCGTGAACGATTCCGCGGTCCGGTACGACGGCGAACAGGCCGTCAAGGCGCTGTTTCTCGCCGTCGCCCTGCTCGCCGGGCTCCACCTCGTCGCCCGCCCGAACCTGCTCGGTGCGGTGCCGCTCGCCGGCTGGGTGCCGTCGTACTGGGTGCTGGTCGCCGCGGCGTCGATTCTCGGCGTTCTGCTCGTCGTCCCCATCGGCGGCGCGGACATGCCGGTCGTCATCGCCCTGCTCAACTCCTACTCCGGGCTGGCGGCCGCGACGACGGGCTTCGTCCTCGACAACTCCGTGCTGATCATCGCGGGGACGCTCGTCGGCGCCTCGGGGCTGATCCTCACCGCCATCATGTGCGAGTCGATGAACCGCTCGCTGGCGAACGTCTTCTTCGGCGGCCTCGGCGAGGCCGACGGCGACGACGGCGAGGAGATGGCGGACATCTACGAGGGCAACATCACCACCACCTCGTCCGAGGAGGTGGAGATGATCCTCGACGTGGCCGACCGCGTCGTCATCGTGCCCGGCTACGGCATGGCGGTCGCGCAGGCCCAACACGCCGTCGCCGAACTCGCCGAACTACTCGAAGGGGAGGGCGTCGACGTGGAGTTCGGTATCCACCCGGTCGCCGGTCGGATGCCCGGCCACATGAACGTCCTCCTCGCCGAGGCGGACGTGCCCTACGACAAACTCCGTGACCTTGAGGAGATCAACCCGACGTTCTCCCAGACTGACGTGGTCATCGTCATCGGCGCGAACGACGTGGTGAACCCCTCTGCCAACACCGCGGATTCGGGTCCCATCGCGGGGATGCCCGTCCTCAAC
>Ga0209946_1000294_pt1 | contig 20948 bp, 20 predicted proteins | sample SalPon2_A_H2O_MG_FD_185704 | JGI IMG/M metagenome (GOLD analysis project Ga0209946, IMG submission 185704) | Salt pond water microbial communities from South San Francisco under conditions of wetland restoration - Salt Pond MetaG R2_A_H2O_MG... | ecosystem: Environmental > Aquatic > Non-marine... | reverse complement strand
GTCCGCGTGCACCCCCGCCGCCCGGTCGACCCGACGGCCCCGGCGAGCATCTGCGTCGCCGTCGCGGCCGACACGAGCCGACTCGCCGCCGAGGCGGTCGCCGACGCACTCGAGCAGTTCGACGACCGCCACCACGACTCGGACGAGCCCGACGACGCGTCGGCTCGGTAACACAACACAGAACGAATATGGGCAACCCGCCCGCACGAAACCAAAATCGGCCCCGTTCCCACATATTTGCAATGCCGGCAAGTTATAACCGATGCCGAACTGACCGTACAAGGGATGCAGACCCGAACGCGCCGGTCCCTGCTCGCGACGGTCGCGGCGGGGTGTGGAGCCGGCGTCGCTGGCTGTCTAGGCGGGAGGGACGCCGTCTCGGTGCTCGCGGCCGGCAGTCTCGCGGTGGTGTTCGAAGACCACGTCGGGCCGGCGTTCGAAGCAGAGACGGGGACCGCGGTTCGCGGCGAGTACCACGGCTCGACGGCGGTGATGCGGATGATAACGGACGACCAGAAACACCCGGACGTGGCGGTGAGTGCGGACCACCGGCTGCTCCGGGACCGGCTCTACGAGCGCCACACCGACTGGGACGTCGAGTTCGCGTCGAACGCGGTCGGGCTCGCGTACGGGCCCGACACGTGGATAGCGGACAGACTCGCGGCCGGTGACCCCTGGTACGAGGTGGTTCGTGACGCGCCAGCAGGCGACCTAGCGATCAGCGACCCCGCACTCGACCCACTTGGGTACCGCGCCGTCTTGGCGTTCCGGCTGGCAGAGCGCGAACATGGGCTCGACGACTTCGCCGCGCCGGCGCTCGAGCGGGCGTACCGGGAGCCCGAGGAGCCCCAGCTGCTCGCCGACGTCGAGACCGGTAACCGCGCCGCCGCCGTCGCCTACCGGAACATGGCAGTCGCACACGATCTCCCGTTCGAGCCGTTCCCGCCCGCCTACAGCTTTGCTGACCCCGATCGGGCAGAGACGTACGCCTCGGCGTCATATACCACCACAGACGGATACGTCGTTACCGGCGCCCCGATCGTCTACAACGCGACCGTGCTCGCGGACGCAGCGGCACCGGCGGCCGGCCGCCAGCTCGTCCAGTTCCTCGCCACTGCCACCGACGTGCTCCGCGAGAACGGCCTCGCTGTGGCGTCGTTTCCGCGCACACATGGTGCGGTCCCGAGCGGGGTGCTCTCGTGAGTCTCGCGAGCGAGACGATCCGACGACGAGGGAGTTGGGCGCCGGCGCGACTCGTCGCTGGACTGCTCGGGGGGCTGCTCGTCGCCGGGTTCGCGCTGCCGTTCGCCGCGTTTCTCTGGCGTGCCGGGTCGGTTGCCCTCTGGGAGACGCTCGCCGAGCCGGCGACGCAGACCGCGATCCGCAACTCCCTGCTCACCGCACCGGTCGCGACGGGGATCTCGACGGCGCTCGGCGTCCCGCTCGCGTACGTCCTCGCGAGGGCGTCGTTCGTCGGGAAGCGCGTCGTCGAGGCGCTCGTTATCCTCCCGCTCGTCGTGCCGCCGGTCGTCGGCGGGGCGCTGCTTTTGAGTGTCGTCGGACGGTTTACGCCCATCGGGGCGGCCGCCGCGAGCGCCGGCGTTCCACTCACCGACAGCCTACTCGGTGTGATCCTCGCACAGACGTTCGTCGCCGCCCCGTTCGTCGTCATCACCGCTCGTGCCGGGTTCACCGCGGTCGACGAGCGGTTAGAGCAGGCGTCGCGGTCGCTCGGCCACGGACCGATAGCGACGTTCACCAACGTGTCGCTCCCGCTCGCGCGCGGCGCCATCGTGGCCGGCATCGTCCTCACCTTCGCGCGGGCGACCGGCGAGTTCGGCGCGACGATGATGGTCGCGTACAACCCGCGGACGATGCCGACACAACTGTGGGTCGCGTTCATTTCGGGCGGGATAGACGCCATCGTGCCGCTCGCAGCTGCGTTGTTGGCGATCACCCTCGCCGTGCTGGCGCTCGTCAGGCGTGTCGCGCGCGTCCCGACGGTGGTGGACGCGTGACCGGCGTCGAACGGACACACGAGCGAACGGTCGTCGACCGGGACGGCGATGAGACGCCGGCCCTAGAGGTCGACGAGCTCTCACACCGATACGGCCGGACCCGGGCGCTCGCCGACGTGTCGATCGCCGTCGCACCCGGTGAGCTGATCGCGCTGCTCGGGCCGAGCGGGTGCGGCAAGACGACACTCGTGCAGGCGATCGCCGGCCACCTCCACCCCACCGCCGGACAGGTGGCACTCCACGGGACGACGGTCACGGCAGTGCCTCCCGAGTCGCGTGGCGTCGGCGTGGTGTTCCAGCAGTCGACGCTGTACCCGCACATGACCGTCGCAGAGAACGTCGCGTACGGCCTCACCGCCCAAGGCGTCCCCGACGAGACGCGCGCAGCACGGGTTCGTCGGTACCTCGAGCTCGTCGAGCTGGCACACCTCCGTGCCGCCTCCCCGGACGCCCTGAGTGGCGGCCAGGCGCGCCGCGTCGAACTCGCCCGCGCGCTTGCGCCGGAGCCCGATGTCTTGGTGCTCGACGAGCCGTTGTCCGCACTCGACAGACGGCTCCGCGTGCGGCTTCGCGACGAGATTACCCGGATTCAGCGGACGACAGGCGTGACGACGCTGTTCGTGACCCACGACCAGGCCGACGCGATGGCGGTCGCCGACCGACTCGTCGTCATGCGTGACGGGACGGTGGCCGCGACCGGCACGCCGCGGGCGCTGTACGAGTCGCCACCGAACCGGTTTACCGCCCGATTTCTCGGCCGGTCGAACGAGCTCGCCGGACGGGTCGTCGGCGACGACGTCGACGGCAGCGCCGACCACGCTCTCGGCAGCACCGCGAGAGACGGCGAGCTCGATATGGTTCGCGTCGCCATCGGCGAGGCGGCGTTCGTCGTTCCCGACACGCCCCCCGAGGCGGACCAGGTTCTGGTGCACGTCCGACCCGAGGCCGTCCGCGTCGCCGCGGCGGGAGCCGACGACGACCACGGTACGAGCGACAGAGACGGGAGCGACCGCGACGCCGAAGGGGGCGGTCCGAACGCGGACCGCGACACGACCGTCTCGCTCGGCGGGACCGTAGCGCGTGTCGCGGACGCCGGAAGCCGGTACGACGTGCACGTAAGCCTCGATTCGGCGATAGCTATCGACGAGGGCACGGAGACGCCGCGAGCGGCCGACTCGCCGCCGACGGTGACGGCCGAGTGTACCCGCTGTCGACTGGCCACGGGCGACCGGGTTCAGGTCGCGTTCGACGGACGCGACGTCTCCGTGTTCCCGCGGCCGACCGAGTGTGCCGACTCGGGCGGCGCAGGCGGCCCCGGTCGGTAGCCGTCGCCCGTCACCACCGACGGGTTGTCGTCGCCCGTCGGCCGCTCACGCCTCGACGATGTCGTCGTCGGTCGCGGGTGGGACGCGGAGCGTGGCGTCGAGGGCGACCACGGCGTCCCCACCGACGCTCACGCGCACCGCGTCGTCGGCAGCGTCGGTCGGCTCGGTCAGTCGAACGTGGACGCGGCCGGGCCGGTCCAAGACGTGTCCCTGTTCGAGGACGAGCTCGTCCGGTGGGTCGCCGTCGAACGCGTCGACGGCCCGGAGGTACCCGGCGGCCGCGCCGCTCGCCGTGCCCGTCACGGGATCTTCGGGCACCCCGACCGCTGGGGCGAAGGCCCGGCCGTGGAGCGTCGCCGACGCCGACAGCGTATCGAAGGTGAACGCGTACACCCCGGCGACGTCGAACTCGTCCGAGAGCGCCTCGACGGCGGCGTGATCTGGGTCGGCATCGGTGAGTCGTTCGAGGAAGTTGACCGGGACGACGAGAAACGGCAGCCCGGTCGAAGCGACCGCAGCCGGGAGGTCCGCGCCGACGTCACGGAGGGCGGCCGCGTCGACGCCAAGCGCCGTCGCGAGTCGATCGAGGTCGACGTCGACGGGGGTGACACGAGGCGCATCCTGACGCATCCAGACGCGCCCCGTGTCGGTCACGCGAACGGAGAACGTCCCGGCGTTCGTGTGGATCGGGTGCTCGCCGGCGTCGATCGCGCCGTCGTCGAAGCGAGCAGCGAACGCCGCGACGGTGGCGTGCCCGCAGAGGTCGACCTCCGCGCTCGGTGTGAAGTACCGAACGCGGTAGCCGGTCTCGATGCCGTCGGTCGTCGCCGCGGGTGTCACGAAGGCCGTCTCCGACGCCCCCAGTTCGGCCGCGATCCGAGCCAACTGGTCGTCCGAGAGTCCGGTCGCGTCGGGAACGACGCCGGCTACGTTGCCGGCGAGCGGCTCCGTGGTGAACGCGTCGACGAGGAGCGCGCGTGTGGTGTCCATCGCTCGTTCGTCGTCGAGCGTGACAAAAAGCCTCCCGGCCGTCGACCTCAACCCTTTTTTCCTCGCTCCGCCGACAGGGTGGGTATGGGCCTGTTCGACCGCTTGCGCGGGAGCGACACACCACGGGTGGCGTTCGTCGGGATCGAGGGGCTCCCGTACGACCTCGTCGCCGACGAGCCGGAGACGTTCCCGACGCTCGCGGCTATCGCAGACGCGGGCGACGCCGGAGCGATAGACAGCATCGTCCCGCCGGAGTCGAGCGCCTGCTGGCCCGCGCTCACGAGCGGGGTGAATCCAGGAGACACCGGGGTGTATGGGTTTCAAGACCGTGAGATCGGGTCGTACGACACCTACGTGCCGATGGGTCGTGACGTCCAGGCGACGCGAATCTGGGACCGGGCAACGGCCGCCGGACTCGATGCGACGGTGTTGAACGTCCCCGTCACCTTCCCACCCCAGCGCGACCTCCAGCGGACGGTCGCCGGCTACCTCTCGCCGGACGTCGATTCCGCCGCACACCCCGAGGAACTGCGGTCGTACCTCGAGACGGCCGATTACACGCTGTCGGTGAACGCGAAGCTCGGTCACCGCGAGGACAAGTCGGCGTTCCTCGAGGACGCCCGCGAGACGCTCGACGGGCGCGCCGCGCTGTTCGAGCGATACGTCGACCGCGACGACTGGGACCTCTTCGTCGGCGTCTTTACCGCGCCGGATCGGGTGAATCACTTCCTCTGGCGTGAGTACCGCGAGTCGGGGCGTTACCACGACGCATTCGTCGACTTCTACGCCGCACTCGACGCACACCTGGCGACCCTCCGCGACGCACTCGCGAACGACGTGACGCTCGTGGTCGGCTCGACGCACGGCTTTGCCAGCCTCGAGTACGACGTCTACTGCAACGAGTGGCTCGAACAGACCGGGTGGCTCTCGTACGCGGACGACGACCACACCGCACTCGCCGACATCGACGCGGACACGCGCGCGTACTCGCTCGTGCCTGGACGGTTTTACCTCAACCTCGAGGGGCGCGAGCCGGACGGGGTCGTTCCCGAGTCGGCGTACGATACGGTCCGCGCCGAACTTGCGGCGACCCTCGAGACGTGGGAGGGACCGAACGGCGAGCCGGTCGTCGATCGCGTCGTCGAACGGGAGACCGCCTTCCGCGGCGACCACGACGAGATCGCTCCGGACCTCGTTGCACTCCCGAATCCAGGGTTCGACCTGAAGGCCGGATTCCGTCCGCGCGATCGGGTGTTCGACCCCGACGGCCCCCGGACAGGGATGCACACCTTCGAGAACGCCGGGCTGTTCGTCGACCATCCGGCGGCGACCGTCGACGATGCCGACCTCCTCGACGTCGCCCCGACGCTGCTCACCCTGCTCGACGTCGAGTACGGCCGGACGGACTGTGACGGCGCGAGTCTGGTGTGAACCACGTTGTGACCAACCGAGAGAGACATGGAACGAACGCCAGACGGTACGCCGGTCGGCGTCGACGATCCGTACGCGGTCGCCGGCGTCTGTGACCACCTCACCGACGACGGACGGTGTCGGTTCGCGCTGACGCGGGCTGGTGACGACCCGGCGTTCGCCGACGCGCGGCGCGTCGACGGCTACGCCTGTCACGTCGGACCCGACGGGGCCTGGCGGGCGTGTCCGCACTACCAGTCGACGACCGACGGTCGCGAGTGCGTGCGGTGTGGCCTCGAGGAGGTCCGGCTCGCGGGCGAGGACGCACGACCGCTCGTCGAAGCGCATCACCTCTCGTACGGCGACGCCGAGACCACAGACGACGACACGGCGACGACCGACGACACGGCGACTGCCGACGACACGGCGACTGCCGACACCACAGCCGCCGGTCCACACGAGATAACCGTCGCGCTATGCCGGTGGTGTCACACCAAAGTACATCGATCGATAGCACGGATCGACGACGACGCGAGCCCGGATCCAGAGGCGATCGCCGAGCGCGAGGGACGCCGAACGAGAGAACGCGAGGAGACGGCGTTCGAGACCGCACGCGAGCGGTTCGACGAATCGGAGTGAGAGACGGTCAGCCAGTGACCTCGCCGGGGGGTTCACTCGGGTGCCGGCCGAACGAGGTCTGCGAGCGCGACGAGCGCGCCGAGGAACCAGCCGATCGGTATCGAGATCCCGATCCACATCAGTAGGTAGCCGATACCGGGGAGTCCGACTCCCGCACCGAACGTCTCCAGGTCGAACGCACCGCGGATGACCTCGTTGAGGCCGCCGACGGCAAAGACCGTGTCGAGAATCCAGACCGCGAGCGCGTAGCTCGGGTCGAGGACGTACGGCTCGAGCGAGGGGGTGACGAGCGCGGCCACGACCGGCGGGAGAAACAGTGCGGTCATCGCCAGCGGGTACGCGAGGAGGACGCTCGTGAGTCGACCCCCCGTCTTCGAGGTGACCGCAGCAAGTCCGGCGGCGACGACGGCGACGATGCTTGCGACCCCCACCGCGAGAACGTCAGCGAGCGCGAGCTGGACGTACGTGAACAGAGTGAGCGCACCCCACCCGAGCGCAGCCGCGAGGATCACGCCGGCGACGCCAAGCCGCGTCACCGCGCTGTCGAACTTGCGGGCGTAAAATCGGGTCGCGAAGCCGACGAGGAGGAACGGGTACACGAAAGCGACGAGCGGTGCGCCGAGCGCGCCCCACAGGTAGTACGCGACCCGCTGCGGGAGCGTCTCCGGCTTCCACTTGCCGAGCACCGTGCTCGGGTCGAGCTGTCGGGGGAAGACCGTCTCCATCCAGGTCTCGTGGAGGCGAACGACGTCCAGCACGAGCGCCTCCAACAAACCGGGTTGCCCTCGTCGTTCCATTTAGCCCTTCTCTCGGGGGAGTCGACGTGAAGGTTGTGGGTTCGCCGAGGCGCGGTGTGGGGATGCAGACCGGACGCGTGACGTGGCGTCGGGATCGGATGGGCTTTGTTCACCAGCCACCGAGCGTGACCGACACATGTCTCTGGCCGCGCTCACGCACGGACTGGTGCTCTCTTTCGGGCTCATCGTCGCATTCGGGCCACAGAACGTGTTCATCTTTCAGCAGGGCGCCACACAGCCGCGTCTCAGACAGGCCGTACCCACGGTGGTCACCGCCGGTGTCGCCGATACGCTGTTAGTCCTCCTCGCGGTGTTAGGGGTGTCCGTCGTGGTACTTGAATTCGCGTGGCTGCAGACGGGACTGTTCGCCGCCGGGTTCGTCTTTCTCTGGTACGTCGGGTGGGTGCTCTATACGGCACCGGATTTCGAGCCCAACGCGACCGGGGCGGACCGGCTCGGGACGCGCGAGCAGGTCGGCTTCACCGCCTCCGTCTCGATACTGAATCCACACGCCATCCTGGACACGGTCGGTGTGATCGGGACGAACGCTTTGGCGTACGCCGGAGCGAACCGCTGGTCGTTCACCGCCGGCTGTCTGGTCGTGTCGTGGGGGTGGTTCACCGGACTGGCCGTCGTCGGGCGGCGACTTGGCGGGGCCGCACCCGGGTGGCTACGCCACCTCAACACGATTTCCGCGGTGCTCGTCTGGCTCGCTGCACTCTACATGGGTGTACAGCTCGTCGATATCGTGGCGTGAGAACGCTGGGGGAGTCTCGATACGCGGCTTCGACGCGCAGTCGGCCCCTGAGCACGCGCTGCGTGCGCTGAGAGGCCGTAAGGGTGGCGTGAAGAAGACACAGTAGTTCGACTCCTGTAGTCGTGTGGCACCTCGAAACGAGATTCGATATCGCAGTATACGATTTATTGGGTGTCGATAGCCCGCACCGACTCGAAGGTTCCATCGGCGATCGCGTCGGCGATCACAGGGACGTCGACCGGTTCAACTGCGTTTGGGTACTTTCGAGTGAAGTACCGCGAGAGATTGTGAACGTCGCGTTCGAGGAACTCCCGTGCGTTCTGGTGGTCGACGGGAACGGCCTGTGGCCAGTCGAAGACGGTGACGCCGCTCTCTGCGACCGCGACGTTGTGCTCGGAGGCGTCGGCGTGGACCCACCCTAGGTCGTGAGCGGTCGCGAGTTCGCGATAGATCAGATCCAAGACGCCAGAAGCCTGTGTGGGTTCCAGTGTGGCCCGAGCGAGTTCCACGCCGTCGAACGTGTCCATCACGATCGCGTGACGGTTGTGATCGACTGGCCGCGGAACGGAGACGTCCGGGTACAGCGCTTCCATCACCTCGTACTCGCGTTCGGCCGCCTTGCGCGCCGTGTAAAGCCAGGAGACGTGGTCGCGGTCGGCGGTGTACTCGCGCTCGCGGTTCACCTCACGGAAGTTGGTGTACCCTTCACGATGGTACTTCAGTGCGTGCGGCCGGAACGACCGCACCTCGTAGACGTCACCCTCCTTGCCCAACCCCAGTGGCGAGCCGACGCCGTCGATGGTCCCGCGCTCGGAGAACGTTCGCAGCGCCAGCGCGTCGTATCCCTCGAAGGTGAGTTGGTACCCCTCGTACTGGATCGTCTTGCGCTGGATCAGCTCACGGTCGAGACAGCGATCGAGCCGATACTCGACCTCCTCGCGCGTGAGCGTGGCGTACTCGGGCAGTTTGTCGCGCCGGACCCACTCGGAAAATCGCATCCCCTGCTCGACGCCCGAGAGGAGATAGAAGTCCTCGGGCTCGAGCTCCGCCATCTCACCGGCGACGTTTCGAACCATACGGTCTCTACTCCGCCGGTTCCTAAAAGCACCGCGCGTCCGATCGATGGACTTGATAAATCACATAATGCGATATCGAATCCGTGGCCGGCTCTCACATCGGGCGGCGACCCGGTCGCCGATGCCGTCGGTGACGGACCTCTCCGCGACGGCAGGCCGACACGGAGCACAACCGCTTTGATCGCGCGGCATCCAGCAGGCGTATGACTGCGCCGGCAGGCGAGTGGCGGCTGATCCGCGAGGAGTGCCGACCGGGACCGATGCAGATGGCACTCGACGAGGTGGCCGCAGAGACCGTGAGTGCGGGAGGCCCGGCAACGATTCGAACGTATCGATGGGATCCGAGCTGTCTCACCCTTGGGTACAGCCAGGACTCCGACACGGTCGACTGGGGGGCCTGTGCGCGAGCCGGCGTCGACGTGACGCGTCGGCGAACCGGCGGCGGTGGGATCTACCACGACCACGTTGGCGACATCGCGTACTCGATCGCCGTCGACGCAGACGCCGTACCCGGTGAACTCCTCGAGGCGTATCACCGGCTGTGTACACCAGTACTGGACGCGTTCGCGAGACTCGGTATCGACGCCGACTACGTCGACGAGACGGTGCCAGCGCTGTACCACCCGGCGTGTTACCTCCGCGAGCTGCACCCGGCACACGACGTCGTCGCCGACGGTCGGAAGATCGCGGGAAACGCCCAGTATCGGACCCGTGAGGCAGTCGTCCAACACGGCTCGCTGACGTACGCGGTCGAGGCGAAACCGCACCTCGACGTCTTCGCCGACCCAGCGGTGTCGGCCGCGACCGTCCGCGACCGAGTCGTCGGGATCGGCGAGCTCGTCGACGTCGAGCGAGCAACGGCCGTCAACCGGTTGGAGGCCGCACTCGCCGACTGGGTGGCCGGCGGCGGCGGGACGCTGGACCGAGACGGCGCGTGGACGGACGACGAACTCGCGCGTGCACGAGAGCTCGTCGAGACGCGCTACCGCGACGACGAGTGGGTCCGCCGGCGGCCGGGTACGTGAGTCAGCCTGACACCCCGAACGGGCGGGAGCCGGTTCCGAAGCGGCTTTGAGACTCCCGACCCTGGCTCAGATATGAGCCTTCACGTCGGTGCACACGTCTCTATCTCGGCGTCGCGCGCGTCGAACGACCCCGAGACGCCGCCGCACGGCAACATCGCGAATGCGGTGTTCAGACAGACCGCGTTCGGCGGGAACTGCGGGCAGATATTCACGCATTCGCCGCAGGTGTGGGAGGACCCGAACGTCGATACGGACGAGGCCGAGCAGTTCCGGTCGGCCACAGAAAGCGACCTCCAGGGGCCGTGGGTGATCCACACGTCGTACCTCGTCAACCTCTGTACGCCGAAAGACGACCTCCGTGAGAAGTCGCTCCAGTCGATGCAGCGGGAGGTCGACGCCGCAGACCAGCTGGGCATTCCGTACGTGAACGTCCATCTCGGAGCACACACCGGGGCGGGCGTCGAGGGCGGGCTCGACAACGCGGCGGGGGTCGTCGACGACGTCGACGTGCCGTCTGACGTCACGATCCTTATCGAAAGCGACGCGGGCGCGGGGACCAAACTCGGCGGCGAGTTCGAACATCTCGCGGGGATCATCGACCGGACCGACACCGACATCGACGTGTGTCTCGACACCGCACACGTCTTCGCGGCGGGCTACGACCTCTCGTCGGCCGCCGCTGTCGACGAGACCGTCGAGGCGTTCGACGACGTGGTCGGCCTCGAGCATCTCCAGTGTATCCACCTCAACGACTCGAAACACGACTGTGGAACGAACAAAGACGAGCACGCACACATCGGTGAGGGACTGATCGGCGAGGAGGGAATGGAGCGGATCGTAAACCACCCCGATCTGCGGTCGGTGCCACTCGTCTTGGAGACGCCGACGGAGGACGGCAAGAGCTTCGCGTGGAACATCGAGCGGGTCCGGTCGCTTCGACACGAGTGAGCCGGTGGACGGATCCGTGAGGCGGTTTTCGGCGTCGTACCTCGCACACACCCGCGAGGGGATGTGGAGCGACGGCCGCGAGGCGCTTGCCAACTGCTCACTCGGGGATCGAGACCGCGTCCTCGACGTCGGCTGTGGGACGGGCGCGTTCACCCAAGTGCTCACCGAGGAGACACCGCGGGACTCGAGCGTGGTCGGCGTCGACGCCGACCTGGAACTGTTGCGCGTCGCGAGCGACCGGTACGACCGAGAAGACGACAGGGCCCCATGCCGCCCGCAGTACGTCACCGGCGACGCCACGCGGCTGCCGGTGGGTGACGACGCCGTCGACCTCGCGGCGTGTCAGGCGCTGTTGATCAATCTCCCCTCGCCGGCGGCCGCGGTCCGCGAACTCGTCCGGACCTCGTCGGATCTGGTCGCTGCGATAGAGCCGAACAACGCAGCGGTCGCGGTCGCCTCGACGGTCGACCGAGAAACGACCCTCGAGCGGGAGGCACGGGGGGCGTATCTCGAGGGCGTCGGTACCGACGTCGCGCTCGGGGACCGCGTCGAGACGCTGTTCGAAGCGGCCGGGCTCGTCGACGTGCAGTCGCGTCGGTACCTCCACGAGAAGCGGACGGCACCGCCGTACGACGATCGGTCGCTCGAGTCGGCCGCGCGAAAGGCCTCAGGAGCCGGGCTCGACGCACACCGTGAGGCGCTTCGCGGCGCGCTTTCTGCAGCTGATTACGACGACCTCCGACGGCGGTGGCGAGCGATGGGCCGCGAGGTCGTCGCCGAGATGCGCGACCGCGACTACGAACGCGTCGAGCTCGTCCCGTTCGAGGTGACGGTCGGGCGCGTACAGTGAGGCCGGAGTCCCTAGCTTGACGCCGCGACTCGGTCACCGGGTTCGGTACACCGAAGTCCTCTGAGACGAAGACGACAGACATGCCAGCCACGCTCGTGACGGGCTCGTCGAGAGGGATCGGCCGCGGAATCGCACTCCGGTTCGCCGACGACGGATACGACGTCGCCGTCAACTACCACACGAACGAGGCGGCTGCCGAAGCTGTCGCTGAGAGCGTCCGCGACCGCGGACAGTCGGCCATCGTCGTCGGTGCGGACGTATCGGATCCGGACGCCGCAACGCGGTTGGTCGAGACCACAGTGGACGCATTCGGCGGGCTCGCCCACGTCGTGAACAACGCCGGTATCGACCAACACGTCTACACTGAGTCACTCGACCCCAGCGACTTCGACCGGGTGATGGACGTCAACGTCAACTCGGCGTTCGCCGTCACGAAAGCGGCGCTCCCGCACCTACGCGCCGCCGACGAGCCCGCGTCGGTCACGAACATCGCTTCGATCCTCGCACACACCGGCGCGCCGATCGAGTGCCACTACGCCGCCTCGAAGGGCGCACTCGTCTCGCTCACCCGGAGTCACGCCAGCGACTTCGCGCCCAGTGTTCGGGTGAACGCCATCGCGCCCGGGCACATCGAGACCGACATGACGGCTGATCGAGATCCGGATCAAAAACGCGAGGAGCTCGCCGCGATCCCCGCCGACCGATACGGGCAGCCGGAAGACATCGCCGATGCCGCGGCGTATCTCCGCGACGCGACGTTCGTCACGGGCGAGACGCTGAACGTGAACGGCGGCGAGCGAATGGGGTGAGGTCAGTACGCGTCGAGGCCGGCTTCGATCCGGTCGAATCCCTCGCGTAACTCGGTCGGTGAACTCGCAAACGAGAGTCTGAGGTGGCCCGGTGTCGTCTCCCCAAAGCCGTCGCCGGGTGCAAGCACCACGCCGTGTTCCTCGAGCAGGTACGTCGCGACGTCGAGGGCGGGCTCGTCGAGTCCGGGGTCGAGGTAGGCGTAAAACGCTCCTTCCGGCCGGGGACACGAGAGCCCCTCGATAGCTGCGACGCGGTCGACGACGAGGTCACGGCGGGCCTCGAAGGCGTCGTACATCTTCTCGAACGGCTCCTGTGGGCCGGTGAGCGCAGCGATCGCAGCGTGTTGGGCGACGCTCGACGCACAGGCGGTCGTCGACTCGTGGATCGTCACCACCTCGTCCGTGAGGTGACGGTCGCCGGCGAGCCAGCCGAGCCGCCACCCGGTCATTGCGTACGTCTTCGAGCAGGAACCGACGGTGAGCACGTGTTCTGGGTGGTCCGTGTACGCGGCGATCCCTTGACCCGGCCCGTCGTAGGTGAGTCCGAGGTACACCTCGTCTGCGATCACGTACGCGTCGTGGTCGGCCGCGGCCTCGACGACCGCGCGGCAGGCCGCCCGGTCGTAGACCCGCCCGGTCGGGTTCGACGGAGTCGTGAGCACGACGGCGGCCGTCTCGTCGCACATCTCGTCGATCACGCGGTCGGCGTCGAGCGCGAAGCCCGTCTCGGCCGGCATCGGCACCTCACGGAACGACCCGTCCGCCAGTCGCGCCTGCGTCTCGTAGTTCGGCCAGACCGGACCGGGCGCGAGTAGTTCCTCACCGGGCCCGACAGTCGCGAGGACGGCGAGGTGAAGCGCCTCCATGCCCCCGACGGTGACGACGACCTCGTCGGGATCGTGGGTCACGCCGTACCGATCGGCGAGAGTGTCCGCGATGGCTCGACGGCACGCCGGCAGTCCGGCGTTCGAGGTGTAGTGGGTGGCACCCCCGCGGGCCGCCTCGGCTGCCGCGTCGATGACGTGCTCGGGTGTGTCGAAGTCTGGCTCGCCAACCTCGAGCCGGATCAGGTCGCCGTCGTGTCGTTCGGCCAGGTCGTACATGACGCGGATGCTCGAGCGACCCGACTCACGGACGCGGTCGGTGGGTGTGGGCATACGATCCCCACGGCGATGAACGGCAAAAGCCGTCGGGTGGCGGAAAACGCCGCTCGCTCCCGCAGTGGCGCGTCGGGTGATGGCACACAGCGGCGGCTCACACCATGTCACCGCGAACCGAGGTCGTCGCTTGCTCGGCGCGGGCCGTGGCGATGGCGTCGGCGATTTGCTCAGCCGTCGCCTCCTCGTCGACGCCGAGCATCTCGAGTGCGGCTGGAAGCGTCGGCATCGCGAACGTGCCGGCGCGGAGCCGCTCCATCGCGGCCGTATCGCGCTCGCCGTCGACCCACAGACACACCCCGCGGGGGTCTATCACCTCCGCGTACGCGTCGCGGGCGAGCGCCCCCCGCAGCCGCTGGGTGACGTTATCCTCGAAGCTTGCGTTACACACCTCGAGGTGAATCGGGTCGTCCGCGGGAGCAGGGGCGAGCAACTCCGCCCCCAGACACTTCTCTGGGGCGGCGTACCCGTTGTCGCTCGCACGGACCCGGTCAGGATGCGTCTCGGCCCACGAGGCGCGGACGGTGCTGCCGACGCCCTGGATGCCGTATCGGTCTGCGAACGACGCTGCGGCCTCGTCGTCGCTCTCCAAGAGGACGTCCTTCGTGAGGTAGACGTCGAGTCGGTCGATCGGGTCGAGCCCGAGCGCGACGTCGCCGTACGCCCACACCTCACGGACCGGCACCGGCAGCGGCTCCCGGTCGACGCGATCGAGGATCGATTCCAGCCGGTCGACGGCCCGTTCGCGTTCCATCGTCTCCGGGTACGCCCCGGCAAGTGATACCGATTGCGCCGTCGGTCGGACCGGGTCACTGAGACAGCGCTTCGTCACCCGTCAGCTCTGCCTCGGCGAGCCGCTCGGCGACCGACGCCCAGTGACTTCCCTTCCAGAACCACTGGCCGCAGTCGCGACACCGCCAGTGTCGCTCCGGTCCGTCCGCCGGGACGTACGAGGGGCGAGGCTCGTCGAGTCCGACGCGTTCGACGGGACCGTTACAGGCCCCACAGCGGGTCGGTTCGTCGGCGAGTTCGATCGGATACCCGGCCGCGTCGAGTTCGCGGAGCTGGTCGAGGACGTCACGCTCCGTGAGACGAACCGCATCCTCGACGCGGGCAGCGAGCGCGCGGTCACGGGTCAAGAGCGTTCGGTCCGTCTCGACGGCCAGGTTCGCGAGCTCGTCGTCGGCTTCGATTCCCCGGTCGAGCGCGTACAGCGCGTCGTATCCACACATTCGGAGATACGTCACGAGCGTCCCGCACATGACGTCCACGAGGACGCGGGGCCGCTCGGTCTCTTCGGCGTGGTCCGCGTCGCGGCCGTCGGTCATCACGAGAGGAACGACCGAAGCTCGGAGGGGCTGTAGGTGTTGAGTACGTCCGCGGTCTCGGCCCAGCCCCGGCGAGCGGTGTGCACCCCGTACCGAGCGTTGTCGAGCTCGCCGGGCGCGTGGGCGTCGGTGTCCACGACGATCGTCGCGCCGGCGTCGACGGCGGCACGGACCGCGGTGTCGTCCGCGTCGAGCCGTGCCGGGTTGGCGTTCACCTCGATCGCCACCCCCTCGCGCGCTGCCACCTCGGCGACGGCCGCCATGTTCGGCGACAGCCCCGGTCGGCTGTTGATCAGGCGGCCGGTCGGGTGCCCGAGAATGTCAACTGCCGGGTGCTCGACGGCGCTAACGAGCCGTTCCGTGGCGGCCTCCGGATCGGCGTCGAGTCCCGCGTGCGGCGAGGCGACGACGATGTCGAGGGGTTCGAGGACGTCGTCGTCGGGCGCGATCGATCCGTCGGCCGCGATGTTCGCTTCGACCCCGTGAAGCACCTCGATCGAGGCGTCTTCGGCAACGTCGGCGATCGCTTCGGCCTGTTCTTCGAGTGCCTCGCCATCGAGAGCGATATCACCGAACACACCCGGTCCCTCGCCGTGGTCTGTGACCGCGTAGTAGTCGTACCCACGCGCTTCGGCGGCCGACACCATCGCTTCGATAGAGAACCCGCCGTCCGACCAGTCGGTGTGTGTGTGGAGGTCGCCGCGAAGGTCGTCCGTCTCGACCAGGTCGGGGAGCTCGCCTGTGGCAGCCGCCGCGATCTCACCGGTGTCCTCGCGAAGCTCCGGCGGGACGAACGAGAGTCCAAGCGCCTCGTAGACGCCCGCTTCGGTATCGCCAGCGACTCGGTCGCCGGTCGCGCTGCCGACTCCGTCGGCGTCGCCACCCTCGTCCGTGTCTGACGGTTCTTCACCCGTCTCATCGGCCGTTTCGGCGAGTTCGAACAGCCCGTACTCGTTGAGCGTGAGCCCTCGATCGAGCGCGCGGTTGCGGAGCGCGACGTTGTGTGCCAACGACCCGGTGAAGTACTGGAGCGCCGCGCCGAACTGGTCCTCGTCGACAACGCGGAGGTCGATGCGGGTGTCTGTCGCGCGAACGCTGGCCTTGCTCGTGCCCGCCTCTATCGTCTCGTCGACCGCCGGCCACGCGAGAAACGCCTCGAACACCGGGTCGCGGTCGGCGCTCGCGACGAGCAGGTCGACGTCACCGATGGTGTCACGCCAGCGGCGGATCGACCCGCACACCTCGGCCTGCGAGACCGCGTCGACGTCGCTCAGGTACGCGAGCGCGTCGTCCGCGAGGGGCCGGGCGTCACCGAGACGCGTTCGCTCTCGCGACTGTCTGGCGAAGGGGATGTGCTCGAGGATCGACGTCTCCGTCTTCGCGCCGAACCCGCTCACCTCCCGTATCTCTCCCGCCTCGGCGGCGGCTTCCATCTCGTCGAGGGTGGTGATACCGAGCGCTTCGTACAGCGTGCCGACGGTCTTGGGGCCGACACCCTCGATTGCGGTCAACGCCTCGACGTTCGCCGGCAACTCCTCGCGAAGCGCCTCGAGCTCGTCTATCGACCCCGTCTCGACGTACTCGACGACCTTCGCCGCGATGGCGTCGCCGACGCGGTCGATCGCCGCGACGGCGTCCTCCCCGTCGGCCGCGAGCGACTCGATCGGCGTGGCGTGTTCGCGGACGTTCTCGGCCGCACGGCGATACGCCGACGGCTTGTACTCGACGCCCGTCGCCTCGAGTCGGTCTGCGAACTCCTCGAGAAGGGTGGCGACCTCGTCGTTCCGGCTCATTCGTGATCGGCTTCGGCGTCACCGGATATATACTGTCGGCCGTGGCAGTTGGCGGCGGTCCGCGGGACCTAACTTCGTCGCGACGGTACGACACCGTGTGTCATCCGAAGAGCGCACCGAACCGGAACGAAACGTGTTCGGAGACCCACTCGAGCCGTGTAGCACCGATCCGGCGACTGGCTACCTGCGCGACGGCCGGTGTCGCGACGTCGACGGCGACGTCGGTGAGCACACCCTGTGTGCCGTCGTGACCGCCGAGTTCCTCACGGACAGTCGAGACCGCGGCAACGATCTGATCACGCCCCAGCCGGCGTTCGACTTCGCGGGACTGACGCCGGGTGATCGATGGTGTCTGTGTGTCGGACGCTGGCTCGAGGCCGTCGACGCCGGCGTCGCACCGCCAGTCGTGCTCGAGGCCACGAACGAATCGGTGCTCGAGGCCGTCGACGCAGACCGACTCCGTGAACACGCCTTCGATCCGGAGACGTTCGAGCCAGGGACGCTCGACGCGTAGCGGCGGCGGCGACCCTCGGCGTCGGGACACGGATGCCGTCCACCCCCGCCGTCGACCGACTCACCGCGTCACCCACAGACCGGCCGCGACGAGCGCGGCGAGCGCGAGCGACCCGGCGAGCACGGCGAACGCCGGGCGAAAACCGACGCGGTCGGCTATCGCACCGACGACGGCGGGCGCGAACGCACCCGCACCCATGAGCAGCGTTCTGACGACGCCGAGTCCGCCGCCGGCGAGGCGGTCCGGTAGCGTCTCGACGAGGAAGGCGCCGCGGACCGGCCGGAATCCGTGCGACCCGAGACCGAAGGCGACGACGAGCGCGCCGAGCGTGATCGGGGCGTATCTCCCGGTGAGTGCGGACCCGTCTGAGCCGAGCGCGACCACGGCGGCGAGTGCGACCGACGCGAGCGCCAGCGCCGCGGCCATCACCGGAAGCCGGCCCAGCCGGTCGGATAGATCACCGGAGACGAGCTGGACGAACGTCGCGGCAAACAGCGCGGCGTAGATCAGACTCGCCGTCGACGTCGAGAGCCTCGCCACCGCCGAGAGGTACAGCGGAAAGAACGCGACCGCGCCGTTGTACGCGAACGAGAAGGCGACCGTCACGAACACGAAGGCGGCGAGCCGTGGGTCGCGGAACGCGACGAGGTACGCGTCGACGCCGGGATCGGCGTCGCCGTCGGCGTCGGTGGGAGCCACTGCGCTCGCCGAGAGTCGAGCAGGCACCCGTACGGCGAACGCGGCGGTAGCTGCGAGGGCGGTGACCCCGGTGGCGACGAACAGGCCGCGCCAGTCGGCGCCCGAGAGCGGCGCGAAGAGGGCGTCGAGCACCGGCGGCGGCGTGAGGACGAGGACGACCGCGGCGGGCGCGGCGACCCCACCGAGTGCGCCGAGAGTGTCGTGTCCTCCGAGGACGCGTCCCGTCCGGTCGGGGTACGTCCGGGCGAGCAGCCGCACCGCCACCGTCTTGTGTGCCCCGGTACCGGCCCCGATGACGAGCATGAGCCCCGCGAGCGCGACGAACGGGGCGTCGACTGCGAGCGCCAGTGACCCGACGCCGGCGACGCCCGCACCGAGCGCGATGACGGGGACCGGACCGACCCGGTCGGCGATCGCCCCGCTTGGAAACTGCATCAGCGCGTACACGAGCATGAATCCGGTGAAGGCCGTCCCGACCGCGGTGTTGCTGACGTCGTACCCCACCTGAAGTGGCCCGAAAAGCGGCGGGAACGCGTACCGGACGAACTTCCCAAGGAACCAGAGGAGCGCGGTGAGTACGACGACGTCGTACGTGCGGAGCCGCCGGAGGTCCATCGGCGGCCGTACTCCCGTCGTCGGCTTAAACCAGCCGGAGTCGGAACGCGGTCGGAGGCGGTGTCGAGCGGAGCTACGGGTGGGCGTCGGCCACGAGGACGGCGCCTAGCCGAACGGGCCCTTGCCGCCGCCCATCATGCCGCCGAGGCCGCCACCGCCGCCACCCATCTTCTTCATCATCCGCTGCATGTCTCCGTCGCCCATCCCCTGGAACTGCTCTATCGTGCGCTCCATCATCGAGTGTTGTTCGAGCAGCTGTCTGACCGTCTCTTCGTCGGTGCCGGAGCCGATCGCGATCCGCTCGGTCCGCGACTGACCGACGACGCGGGGGTTCTCGAGTTCTTCGTCGGTCATCGAGTCCATGATCCGCTCGAACTTGCGCATTCGGTCTTGGGTGACGTCCATCGCGTCGTCCGGCAGCTGGTCCATGAGACCGCCGCCCATCCCCGGGATCATGTCCATCACCTGATCTAGTGGGCCCATCCGGTTCATCGCCTCCATTTGTTTTTGCATGTCTTTCAGGGTGAAGCTCCCTTCGAGCAGCTGTTCGGGGTCCCAGTCGTCGTCTTCGTCTTGGGCCTCCTGCATCGCGCGTTCGACCCGCTCCGAGAGCTGCTTGAGGTCGCCCATCCCGAGCAGCCGCGAGATGAACCCCGACGGCTCGAACCGCTCGACGTCTTGGACCGTCTCGCCGGAGCCGAGGAACGCGATCGACGACCCGGTCTCGTTGACGGCCGTCAGCGCTCCACCACCCTTCGCGGTCCCGTCGAGTTTGGTGATCACGACCCCGTCGATGCCGATCGACGACTCGAACTGTCGGGCCTGGTCTTTCGCGCCTTGGCCGATCGCCGCGTCGAGCACGAGCAACGACCGGTCGGGGTCGACCGCCTCGTCGATCGCTTCGATCTCGGTGATGAGGTCGTCTTCGAGCGCGTGTCGTCCCGCAGTGTCGACGATCTGGACGTCTGCGTCTGCAGTCGCCGCCATCCCCTCGCGCGCGATCTCGACCGGGTCGTCGCCCTCGGGGTCACCGTAGAAGTCGACCTCTGCGCGCTCGGCCATCTGTTTTGCCTGGTCGTACGCGCCCGGTCGGAAGGTGTCCGTCTGGATCACCGCCGGCTGGAGCCCCTTCGTCGAGAACCACCACGCCATCTTGGCGGCGGAGGTCGTCTTTCCGGATCCCTGTAACCCGGCGAGGAGGATGGTCTGTGGCTCCAGCGGCAGCGCGGTGGAGTCGCCGACGAGTTCGACGAGTTCTTCGTAGACGATCTTGAGGACGTGGTCGCGGGCGGTCGTCCCACCCGGCGGCTCCTCGTCGGTGGCGCGCGTCTCTATCGCGTCCGACAGCTCCATCACGAGCGAGACGTCGACGTCGGCCGCCAGAAGCGACCGCTGGATCTCCTTTACGATCGCCTCGACGTCGTCCTCGTCGAGGCGTGATTTCCCCTGGAGCCGGTCGAGACTGCTCCGAAGGGACGTGCCGAGGTCGTCGAGTACCATTTGCCGGTACTAGGCGGCTCGCGGGCTAAAGCTTTGTTCGTCCGGTGACTGGGCCAGCCGTGTGGCACCCGACGTGCGATCGAGAGGATCAGATCGAGCGAGACGGTCGGTTCGAGCTGCGCGACCGTGTGTCGGTGATGCACGAGACACGCACATCCGCGACACGGTTTATCTTCTGAGACCAGAATGTTGCTGTATGCCGACGTGTCCAGACTGTGAGACCGAGACCACGAAACGGCTCGCGATCGTCGAGCCGTCGGAGCTGAAAACAGAGCGCGACTACTGTCTGACGTGTGGAACCTTCGTCGACGACGACGCCCACCCGCGACGGAACCGGCCGGGCCAGTAAGCCGGGCGGGTCGTCGAACCGATTACTGAATGGGGACCGACTCGTCGGCGGCCGAGTCGTCTCGAAGGAGTCGAGCGCCCGAGGAGTGTGTCTGACAGACGTGTGGGTCGTACCCGGCGTCTGAGAGGCCCGTCTCGAGGGCAAACACCGTCTGGCCGAGCATCGCCATCGCCGCGGATCCGCCGGCGGCCGCGACGGCGTCTATCGCCGCTTCGACCCGGGGGGCCAGCAGGTTCGCACGCTCGGCGAACGCCCGCGACGCGGACATGAACGTCTCGAGACGCGGGTCGTCGGTGACGCGGTCGAGCGCGTCGGTACCAGCCACAGAGAGCCGGTCTGTGTCGCCGGC
>Ga0209946_1000290_pt1 | contig 21058 bp, 18 predicted proteins | sample SalPon2_A_H2O_MG_FD_185704 | JGI IMG/M metagenome (GOLD analysis project Ga0209946, IMG submission 185704) | Salt pond water microbial communities from South San Francisco under conditions of wetland restoration - Salt Pond MetaG R2_A_H2O_MG... | ecosystem: Environmental > Aquatic > Non-marine... | reverse complement strand
TCAGTCTCAGTCTCTTTCTCCGGGTCCTGTGTTGGTGAGGAATCATTCATGACTACTGTGTCATCACTTGAATATCTTGAATATTATACGATATCGCTGGATTACATTTATATCGCCTGTCATATAGCACCTGTTACTGACCTATAATAAAAACAGGTTGGCTTGACATAATTATATCTGCATTGTTCAATGCCAAGTGCACTCGGACTATATGCTGAGCAGGCGCAATACCACGGCCTTTAGTACTCCGTGAAACATTTTGAATCATCGGTTCTACGCAACAGTATCAGCAGCTACTCTATGACAAGATTTTGGATTGAATTCCTCAATAAGTATTCAGGAGCACTACAGGCCGTGGATACGCGCCGTCACGCCCTCCGAAATCCTACTGTCGTCGCTCGATTCAAATTTTAAAATACACATATTTAAATGACAGGCAATCACACAATAACAGAGGAATCGGTTGGAAACAGAGCGATTCCCGCCAGTCCGACGATGGCGGCCTGTCCGCCCCAAGCAATAAGACAATTATCGGAATCAGTCTGGTGAACGGTCGGTTCCGATAATGAACCGATGCAGATGCAGATGCTGTGCCCGACTGCTTGGAAGCAACATTGAAAGTAACTCCGAGTTTGCTAACGCCTGCCGGCGCCCCTGCGGCAAAAACAACGCTTGGACGCCGTACATGGTCGAGAATAGGAGTATGAGTACCGGCGGCTTGGCACCGCCAGCGGTCCCACCCGCCCCCGCCTCAGACCGCGAATAACCCTTCAGATTCGCACTGGCTGGTTGTTCGGTGGGAGTGTGAAACCTGAAACTCCCACCGCTCGGGATTCCTCCGCGTTTAGTAGTTCACAGAAGAACTGGGTGCTTAACCAGACATGCATCGGTCAGGGTAGTTCTCTCGCATCGAATGAGTGAATCAGTTCACCCAGAAGTTTGTTGAACCACTACACGCGGAGGAGGATGTCAAATATCTACCTGTGTACAGATACAGATGCAGATAATATAATTATGATGAGTGTTCGATCGTTCGCGGATTATGTTGACCACCGGTTTGATAGTTTCCTTGCTGTTGTATACTCACTCCACCGCTGTGAGTCTGACAAACCACTGGGTCATATCCTGCAGCAGAGAGATCATTACCGAGAGCAAAGACAGTATTTCCGAGCATTGCCATTGCAGCAGTACCACCTGCTGTTTGAACATCAGCAATCACCTCTTGTGCTTTGGGCGTCATCAACTCTGCTTCAACACCAAATTGATGTGCAAGTGTCATGAACTGAGCTGCTGTTGGGGTTGATTGAAGCGTCTCGAGTGCTTGCTCACCCGCAGTCGTTAGGGTATTTGTATCTGCATTTAGTACAGATTCTGTTGAGACGGTTCCAAATGAGCAGTATTCAACCCGCGGTGTGGCGGTAATTCCATCAAGTTGACCAACGTGTGGTGCCCCCGGCTCTACCCGGATTGGAAATCCACCTCGGGCTTGTGCAACGACGTCGCCAAGTCCAGTTCCTGCGCGCACCTCTGCACAGTGGGCAGCTGTAATAAGTGCACTTTCTGCTCGTGTATTGGTTTTATCCGCGACAGCGTTGCTTCCAAATGCAACACCAAGTGTCATTGCACCTGAAACACCAAATCCAGCACCGAGCGGTAATGCTGTTTGTGCATTAACATTGATATCATCTATATCAAGTCTGTCAATGACGTTGTCAACGGCGTCGATAGAGATTGATTTACCATTTAGTGTAATTCCCGGGCTGACCGTTGGTCCACGACATACCTCTAGTTTAACCCCAGTTGTTATTGTGAGACCAGCTCCCCGCGACCCGGTTGTAGCGGGGTCATCTGTGTGGTGTGCGCTAAAGAACCCAGTAATATGCCCTGGGACGAACACTTCCGCCTCGCGAGTAGCGGTCGTTGTCATTTATGGACTTAGTCGCTGTCGATCTCGGGGGAAAAGAACAGCTTCACGGATGTTCTCAAGCCCAAGCATTGTCATCACAAGCCGTTCACCACCAAGCCCCCATCCTGCATGCGGTGGCATCCCGTATCTGAACATTTTTGTATAATAATCGAACTGTTCAGGGTCAAGACCCTGCTGTTCGAACCCACTGACAAGATGTTCATATCGGTGTTCACGTTGACCACCAGAAACAAGCTCCATTTGCGGATGCATCATATCAAATCCTGTTGAAAGCGTTTTATCATCGTCGTGGTCCTTGATATAAAATGGCTTAATTTCAGACGGCCAATCGGTGATGAAGTAATGCGAGCCGACATCCGCGCCAAGTGCTCGTTCGCCATCGGTTGGAAGGTCATCACCCCAGACTAATTGTTCATCGAGCTCACCTGTTGCGTTGATCCGCTCAATCGCCTCTTGATAGCTAATTCGCGGGAATGACTCATCAGGGACACTAAATCCATCACGGAGTCCAAGTGTCTCTAATTCGGTTATACAGTTTTCAGCAACTCCCTGATAAGCGGCTGTGACCACGTATTCACAGGCGTCCATTGCTTCTGCATGATTAATGAACGCTGACTCAAAGTCAATCGATGTTGCCTCATTCAGATGTCGAGGTGTATTGTGCTCTTCGGCACGGAAGATTGGACCAATCTCAAAAACGCGCTCAAGTCCTGACCCAATCATCAATTGTTTGAATAATTGCGGTGACTGGTTCATGAATGCCTCTTCACCGAAGTAAGTGATTGGGAATAACTCGGTCCCACCTTCAGTCCCTGTTGCGACAATTTTCGGTGTATTGATTTCTGTACACCCAAGTTCGCGAAATGCATCTCGAGCGGCACGAAGCACCTCAGAACGGATCTGAAAGACTGCTTTTACCTCTTTTTTTCGCAGATCGAGGGTTCGATTATCGAGTCGTGTTGAAAGGTCAGCATTCACCTTTCCTGATGGGTCAAGCGGTAGTTCAGTATCAGCAGAACTAAGAACTTCAATTGCCGTCGGTACAATCTCAACATCAGTTGGTGCTCGTGGTTCGTCATCGGCTACACCAGTAATGCTAATTACACTTTCACGAGGGACATCAAGTCCCGTCTGGACAATCTCATCATTCATCTCATCCTTTTCAAATTTAATTTGAATCTTCCCGCTTCGATCGCGGAGAATTAAAAAGGCAATCCCCCCAAGATCGCGGATTTCATGAACCCACCCAGCAACTGTAATCTCATCACCAGGGGTAACCTCAGCCGTGAGCGTTCTATCCTGCATGTATTGGTATTCTCGGTTCTATTCTTAAAAATAGTCGATTCGCAATTGTCAGTATGCAGCATGTCGGAGTCATCCTCCTAGCTCACTGATAGCACCTACAGGAATCGATGCTCAGTTTCGGTGGGTCGGTGTTCATGACGGAGTCAGTCTCAGAATTAACTTCATAGCTTCTCACCTCTCTTATCAGAGATGACGGTGACGAAGAGTCTTAATGATAGTTTTGTATCTGTGTTTGTGGGTTGTAGCCAGACCTGAAGAATATCATGTATCAAAACCAACAGAGATCGATACCAATTGGTGTGAGTTATTTCAGTGAGTGCTAATTTTATTTACCGGATCAAATTCAAATACGGTTCGTATCCCGTGCTATCTATGGTGAGATTTGATAAGATCGTCTATAATCTGATTATTTGATATTTTTATTATTACCAACGGCATTAGATCGAAAGTTAGAGCTAAAATGAGATTATTACGGAGAATCGAGGAGAAAGCCTCGCGCTTCAGCGCAGGGAGGATGTCAAATCTCACCGTCTGCGTGTGCATCTTTGACACCAGCAACAGTCTCACTGACAGCATCGACTCCCTCATCATGGAGTAAATCTCCAACAACAATCGTATCGGCATGGGCTCCCATCTCATATGCAGAATCATACCCCCCAATCCCACCACCATAGAATAATGTTGACTCAGTAAGTGCTGCTGCCGCCGCTGCCACCTTTTTTGTATCACCAAATGTTCCAGAGTATTCGATATAGATAATCTCCTGACCAAACAGTCGTTCAGCAACGGTTGCAAATGCAGCAACGTCTTCTGCTGTCTGATCAGTGTTTGCTTCAGTCACTTCAGCAACAGACGCGTCAGGGTTCAACACAATATATGCCTCGGTTGCCGTTCGCTCCCAGTCAAGTGGACCATCGATTCGGACCCATTCTTTATGTGCTCCAGCCACCCAGAACGCTGACTCGGCGTTGAATACTGTTGGCACAAGATAACCATCAAGCGCGTCTGATTCAACAACAACTGCTGGATTTGATGGTTCCTGGTACAGCGGCATGTCATATCGCGAGCAGGCATCAACTACTTCTTGCATTTTCTCAGTCGTGATATCGAGTGTGCCACCAATTTCAATCGCATCAGTGCCTGTCTGACACACATCCTCGAATGTTTCACCATCAACAAGCGGTTTATCAGGATCTACCTTCAATACATGATCCCATTCTGTCCAAGGTCCATTCATTGCAGATATCTCTCCCGGGGCATGGATAAAAATAACGCGGAAGATGGCAATGAAATATCTCTTATCTAACCTCACTCCACTGTTTGGTTTGTATATATCAATAATATAATATAACAATATCATGAGGTTGTGAATGGGGCTCTACTGTCTTGAGACGCTGATTGTCCGGTACCTCTACACCAGATTATAGCTATTCATCTTTTTCGTGATATAATTGTCCTCCGTCTCAGAGGTAACAGGAACAACCGGCTCGCCGGAGTATTGCTCAAGTGCATGTATACACTATTGACATTGACCGTATTATGCGGATAGATACGGATGAATTAGCTCTACCTCCATGGTATCACGACTCTCGGAAGTGTTATTCATTGCGCCACCATATATATATTTACAATGGCAGAAGGTAAGGTTGATTTTTTCAACGATACAGGCGGTTACGGTTTCATTTCGACTGATGATACGGATGATGATGTTTTCTTTCACATGGAAGATGTCGGCGGTCCGGACCTCGAAGAAGGACAGGAAGTAGAATTTGAGATTGAGCAGTCCCCAAAAGGACCACGCGCAGCAAATCTCATTCGCAACTAATTGGCTAATCGCAACCCAATTTAAAATAATTTATTATAGATATCGGCATCTATAATCATATCAATACACTAATACGGTACTATTGGTGTCTTTTTATTAAAATTCACTTACAAATAGCAGTACTCACTATATCGAGTACATTTTCGATGTATCTGATTATCTGTTGTCAGTTGAATATAATTGACGGTATCAGTGGTGAGTGTTACTCTTGTGCTGACTCTGGCTTCTTCACTCGCTCAGTGTGGAATTAATGATCAATCGATAAATATGCCCAGTAAGAATAATCAACCAGTCTGCAAATCTGGTCAGTCTGCAGTTGATTGCCATTTTCGCAGTCGGTCCACACTGACACCGTCGACACGGTCAGCAAGCGTGTTTGCTTCTGCTGATTTAAGCGCAGAAACAGTATCAACACCAGCGTCTTTTAGCTTTTCAGCTGTCTTTGCACCAATCCCATGAACGCTTTCAAGCGTTGAGCTGTCGGTCTGATCAGATTGATACTCCCGATAGTTACAGATTGGACAGCCGAGTTCCCAGATATCATCACTCTCTTTGGTGGTCTTGTCTTTTGTCGTGTTCTCGTCTGCCTCAAGTATCTGTAATGCAGGTAACGCGTGTTCATCACATATATTATCTGTAACGTCAATCTCTCCTTGTCGTGGAAGGGGCAATGAATACTCACAGTCTGGATATCGAGTGCACCCAACAAGTCGTGACCCAGACCGCAAACGTTTGATTGCAAGTTCACCATCAGCATGGGTGTTGCATTCTGGGCAGGTGCCAATCACACGATCAGCTTGTTCATCCGCTGCTTCAGCCTCACACAGCGGACAGCCATGGACGAAACTACGCTTTCCAGCAAGCATTTTTATCTGCTGAAGATTGTGTACGTCACACACCGTCTCAAGTATGTGTGGCTTTCCAGTCGAGGGTAATGGGAGCGTGTATTCACAATCAGGATAGCTATCACATCCAATGAAGTGTGACCCAGCCTGACTCTTTCGGGTAATAAGATCGCCTTCACACTGTGGACATGGTCCAATCGTCTTATCTGCCTTCATCGACCGCTGAAGATGATCGCCGATTTCAGCATCTGTGTTCATTAATTTTTTGAATACATCCGTGAGTATCGAGCGTGACGCAGAAGTTACTGACTCAAGTGTTTCCTCACCCTCTGCGATTGCCTGCATATCTGTCTCCAATTGAGCCGTCATTTCCTCACTAACGATTAATTCTGCAAACTCTTCAGCAGCCTCAACAACGGCTCGTGCGAGTTGTGTCGGTCGTGGCGGGTCGCTTTCGATGTATCCTCGATTGTAAAGTTTCTGAATGACGTTGTGTCGACTTGATTTTGTCCCAATCCCCATTGACTCCATTGTTTCGATGAGTCGAGACTGGCCGTACCGTCGCGGCGGTTGGGTTTGCTTTGCTTCGATTCGCGAATCAATCAATCTAAGCGTTTCGCCATCTTCAATATCCGGAATAAGTGATTCCGTTGCGTTTGAGTATGGATATACGGCGTGATATCCAGGATTCAGTAGCCGTCGTCCGTTGGATTTTATTGAATAAGCGTCATCGACAATAGCAACGATACGCAGATGTTCCCATATTGCTGGATTAGAGACAGTAGCAAGAAAGTGCCTAACAATGAGTTCATACACTTCCCATTTATCATCGTCTAATTCTGAGGGCTTAGGAAGTTCATCGGTTGGATGGATTGGTGGGTGATCGGTCGTCTCTTCATCACCAGTCGTCGGTGAGAGTGTTTCCTGATCAAGGACATCACGTGCATCTGATCCGAATCGAGATCCATTTGTGAGTGCTTCAATAAGCTCTCGAGGATCAAGGTCATCGGGATAGACGGTATTGTCAGTTCGTGGATATGTGATGTATCCAGCCGTGTAGAGGTCCTCTGCAATATCCATCGCCCGCTGCGCGGCGTACCCAATTGATCCTGCTGCACTGATGAACTGTGTTGTATTGAACGGTGCGGGCGGTTCATCGGTTCGTGTCCGGCGCTTCACCGAGTCGACGTGAGCAATAGAAGCTGATTCTAATGTTTCGAATACCGTTTTTGCAGTTGATTCCTCAGTGATTCGTTCAGCTTCAGTTCCATCATCTGCATGATAGAAGTACTGTGCTTCAAATTCTGCTGTAGTATCGTCTGTGCTCACCTCAATAGGTTTGTCTGCTTGCGTGAGGTCAACAAACAATTCCCAGTAGTCCTCAGGATCAAACGCCTCAATCTCGCGTTCGCGATCAACAATCAATTTCAGTGTTGGTCCTTGAACCCGACCGACAGAGATGAAATCACTCCCAAGTTGCCCTGCTGACAAGGATAGATATCGAGTCAATGCAGCTCCCCATACGAGATCAATTACCTGTCGAGCCTCACCTGCTGCTGCAAGATTAAAATCGAGGTCGTCTGGATTTTCGAATGCTGTCGTAACGGACTCTTCGGTGATTGATGAAAATCGAACGCGGTCTATCGGAGTTGACTCATTCACTCCGCGAACAAGCTCATATGCTTCTTTTCCAATCAACTCACCCTCTCGGTCATAATCAGTCGCAATAATCACACGGCGTGCCCGCCGAGCGAGCTTTTTCAATGTCGTCACGATATTTTGTTTCGTTGGGTTTTTTTCAATTGGCGCATCGATAAGCTCAACAGGCTCAACATCACGCCAATCACTATATTCTTGTGGGAAATCGACAGCAACGACATGTCCAGAAAGACCGATGCAGCGTTTCCCACCCCATTTATACACATTAACACCCTGCTCGCGGTCTGCTGTTGCTGAGTCACCACTCAGGATATCAGCAATCCGCCGCGCGGCGTTATCTTTCTCGGTGATAATGAGTTCTGGCCCCTGGCTCATTTTAATATAAATGAGTATGCCGAAGGATAGCCTAAAACTTTCCTACAACAAAATTATATGAGCTACCTCACCCTACTCAGCCGCTGACGCGGCTCCAGTGAGGGTGGGGTTTCCTGTTTCTAGTATCGGTTCGTGGATCGGTGGGACTGCGCAATAGGACAGTATATTTGAGATGATGACAGTAGAGGGCTTAACACCTGAAAACTGCTAAATCGACCGATTGCAACATAATTGCAATATCACTGTCAAACGTGTGGAATATGTATTTTCATATACTATCGATAGTGATATGATTATTCTTTATTTTTTATCTTCAAGTTGTTCACGAAGTAATGTGTTTACTTTGCTTGGGTCAGCACTGCCACCTGTTTTTTGCATTACTTGTCCAACAAGGAAATTAATTGCACCACCCTCACCAGCATGATAATCCTCAACAGCTTCAGGGCTTTCATCAATCGCACCAGTGACTGCAGTGACAACCTCATCCTCATCTGCCCTACCAAGTCCCTCAGATTCAATTACTGCTTCAGGCGTGAGTTCATCATCAAGCATCCGCCGGAGGACAACCTCTTCTGCGTTCTTTGTAGTAATGTCTTCATCATCGACCAATTCAATCAACTGTGTGAACTCGTCAAATCGGTCATCGATATCTCCAACCGTCATATCACGATAATTGAGTTCACCAAGAAGATTATCAGCAACCCATGTTGCTGCTAGTGCAGGATCAAATTGATCAGCAACACTCTCAAAGAAATCTGCAACGGCTTTCGTTGATGTGAGTTTCGCAGCGGATTCAGAGTCCAATTTATATTCCTCACGAAATCGCTCACGACGGGCGTCTGGGAGTTCAGGAATTGAGATTTGATCTTTCCAATCAGCAACCGCTAATGGCGGGAGATCAGCCTCCGGAAAATATCGATAGTCCTTTTCAGCTTCTTTTGAACGCATAGAGACGGTGATCCCACGACTTTCATCCCAGTGTCGTGTTTCTTGTTCAATTGCTCGTCCCCGCTCGACAGCATTTCGTTGTCGTGTTACTTCATACGCAAGTGCCTTTTCAGCGCCTTTATGACTTGAAATATTCTTTACCTCAGTTCGATTTGCTGATTCAAGCGCTGCCGTAGTGATTGACCCATTGTCGATGTCTTCGGTTGGAATCAATGAAATATTTGCATCGACACGAAGGGAGCCATCCGCTGTTGGGTCAAAAATGCCGAGATATTCTAAGACTTCCTCAAGTTTATTAAGAAATGCTCGCGTCTCTGCTGGACTCCGAAAGTCTGGCTCAGTAACAATCTCCATGAGTGGTGTTCCTGCTCGATTATAGTCCACAAGTGTGTATTCGGCAGTATCAATATTTCCCCCTTGGTGGGTGAGACTGCCTGGATCTTCCTCAAGATGCGCTCGTCGGATAGCAACCTCTCGACGATTATCTTCGACAGAGATTGACAGCTGTCCATCGGAACAAATAGGAGCATCGTATTGTGAAATTTGGAAATTCTTTGGGAGATCAGGATAATAATAGTTTTTTCGATGGAACTGCGTTTTTTCTGCAATATCAGCATTGAGAGCTTTCCCGACTTTGACTGCTGCCTCAACAGCGGCTTTGTTCAATACCGGTAGTGCACCTGGCAATCCAAGACAAACAGGACATGTTCGTGTGTTCGGTTCGGCGTTATTATCCCGGGTTGAACAGCCACAGAAAATCTTCGTATCAGTCTCAAGCTGGACATGAACTTCTAATCCAATAACGGCAGTGAAATCGCGCTGGGCGAGCGCTGTCGCAGTCATTGTATTTCATTTGATATAGTATGGCTAAAGACTAACGGGACTAATCGGTCACACCAAACTAGTATGAGAAGTCTATCCCATCGCACCTGCTCGTTTTTGATTTATTCTTATTCGTTCACACGACCGAATCCCGAAAGTTGTGATTAGGATCTATACTATATTGTATGAACTACGAAGAAATCAAGATGTATAATATATAATCTCTATGATCAAGCCGACTATCTCTGATGAGACCTGTATACAGTTGATATGAAATCAGAGCGTCGCATGATATTGCTAAGCTTAGGTTGAATTCCTGTGAGTATAGGATTTACAGATATATCAAAAAGCATTGAAATGTCTGACATACGTTTATATATCCTGATACAAGTGATAATAGCATGAGTAATCGGCTAGAGGAGCTAGAGTCACAGATCACAGAGTTACAAGCGGCTGTTAACGGGTTGACAGAGGAGCTCGTCGAAACAAAAGAGCGGCTGCATCTGATTGAGGATAATATTGAGATTGATCTCTCAGCTGGAAGCCGTTCGGTTGGTCATGAAGCAGACGAAGCCGCACAATCACAAGAGTCCAGAACAACTGATACCGATGCTAACTCTGCAACAGATGCAATGTCTCAGGATGAATCAAACAGCACTGCAGCATCTGATAGCGACGCAAGCGATGATGAATCGACGGACGATTCAGACATCATCATTGCATAACGACAGTTCAAGAGTCATTAATAAACACGCAGTGTTGAGTAGACATGCTTGCTATCGAATAATACCCTCACTATGAGATACGCATCGCCGCGGACTCTCTCGTGATTATGTACCTATCCTTTTCATTACATGCATATTAAAACGCTCATCCTTGACGGTTTCAAGAGCTTTGGTCGTGCAACAGAGATTCCATTCTATGAGGATTTCACCGTTGTTACTGGACCGAATGGGTCTGGAAAATCGAATATTATTGACGGTGTCCTCTTTGCGCTTGGACTTGCTCGCACTCGTGGCATCCGCGCGGAGAAATTAACTGATCTTATCTATAATCCCGGACATGCTACCACGGAAGCAGACGGATCCAACTCATCAGAAAGTCCGAATGAGGCAACAGTCACGGTTGTCCTTGATAATAGTGCAGGGACAATCGATCGCACACAGGTTATTAATGCTGCTGGCAGTGAGTCGATTGGAGATGTTGATGAGATCCGCGTTAAACGTCGTGTGAAACAAACCGAAACCAATTATTACTCATACTACTATCTCAACGGTCGGTCTTGTAACCTCTCGGATATTCAAGATCTTCTCGCACAAGCTGGCATTACGCCTGAAGGATATAATGTGGTCATGCAGGGCGATGTTACTGAAATTATTAATATGACGCCACAGCAGCGTCGGAGTATTATTGATGAAATCGCTGGAGTTGCTGAATTTGATGCAAAACGCGATGATGCATTTGAGGAACTCGATGCTGTCGAAGGTCGAATTGAAGAAGCAGACCTGCGTATTGGCGAAAAAGAAACGCGACTTAGACAACTTGCGGACGAACGTGAAACCGCACTCAAATATCAGTCGCTTCGTGATGAGCGAACGGAGTATGAGGAGTATCTCAAAGCAGCAGAACTTGAGTCAAAACGAGCAGACCGGGATGAAACGGTTGAGCAGGCGACGGAAATTGAAGCTGATCTGACAGAGGCAAATGAGACCCTCTCTCAGCGTCAACAGCATGTCTCTCGACTCACTGCTGAACTTGATGCAGTTACAGCAGAAATCGAACGTAAGGGTGAAGATGAACAACTGGCGCTTAAATCCGAGATTGAAGAGATAAAGGGTGCAATCAGACGTCGTGAAAACGATATTGAGACAGCAGAGGAGCGGATCACAGAGGCAGAAAACACCCGTCGAGAGGCGTTTGTTCAGCTTGATCAGAAACAAGAACAGATTGAGGAACTGGATACAGAGATACGCTCAATAAAGGTCGAAAAAGCATCAATAACCACAGAGATCGAATCACTTGAGAGTGACCTTGCCGATGTTGAAGCCGAAATTGAAGATGTTGATGCTACGTATGACGAGCGAAAACACGAACTTGAATCAGCAATTGATCGGGTTAATGAGCTTAAAACGAAGCGTAGCGACGCACAACGTGAAAAAGATCGATTATTGGATAAGACACGGCGGCGAGCAAGTGACATTGCTGATGCAAAAGAAGATCTGACGAAACTCCGTGAAGAGCTTTCGACGTTACAGGCTACACTCTCTGACTTTCATTCGGAAGTCGATATTGCTGAAAAGAATGAATCAACAATTGAAGATGCTCTTTCAGAACTACAGGATAAACGATCAGAACTGAAAGATAATCTGGATACAGTTCGATCAGAGATTCAATCGAAGCAATCTGAGTATGCGACACTCGAGGGGCATACAGGCAATGATACTGACACATCCTGGCCCCGCGCTGTGACAACGATTTTAAATGCGGATCGCACTGGTGTCCATGGCACTGTTGGACAACTTGGGTCTGTCGAAAAAAAGTATGCAACCGCATGTGAAACAGCCGCAGGTGGACGGCTCGCGCATGTTGTTGTTGACACAGATACGGTTGGCTCTGATTGTATCGAGTATCTAAAATCCCGGAATGCTGGGCGTGCAACATTTCTCCCAATTACAAAAATGGATGACCGCGGGATTCCACGACAACCAAATCATCACGGTGTAATTGATTTCGCACAAAATCTTGTCAGCTATGATGATATGTATCGCCCCATCTTTTCATATGTGCTTGGGTCAACGTTGATTGTCGAAACAATGGAAACAGCCCGTGAACTCATGGGTGAATATAGAATGGTGACGCTCGATGGTGATCTCGTCGAACGGTCTGGGGCGATGACAGGTGGATCTGGTGGTGGATCACGATATTCGTTTTCAACTTCAGGTGGTGGTCGATTAGAGCGACTGGCAGAGAAGATCGAAACGCTCGAAGACCGTCGTCAGGAATATCAATCGAAGATTCGGACTGTCGATGATGATATATCAGACGCTCGTGAACGGGCAGCAAGTGCCCGCGAGCGTGTGCGTGAACTTGAATCAGAGATTGACGCCACCAAAACGGAGATTGAGGAGACAGAAGCGGCGATTGAACAGACTGAAAGTCGTATTGCTAATCTTCGCGAGGAGCGCGCAGAGGCTGATAAGACAATGCAGTCTGTTGATGATGATATTGATACCCTTAACGCTGAGATTACAACAACAGAGCAAGAAATACAGACGATTAAAGAAGCGCTTGAGGAATCACCAGTTCCCGAACTTACCGCTGAAGCAGATGAGCTACGCACAGCGATTGATGACGCAGAATCACAAATCGATGATCTCGATGCCCGTCAGAATGAACTTGAATTAGAACGACAGTACGCGAATGAAGCGATTGATGAACTCAACGAGCAAGTCGAGAGAGCACAAGCAAAGAAGGCAGATGCACAGGAAACAATTTCGACTGCTCAAGAGGATATCGAGACGTACAATACAACACTTGAAGCGAAACGCGTCGCTGTTGATGAAATCGAAGATGAACTTATCTCGTTAAAATCTGATCGGTCAGATCTCCAAGCAACATTGAATGCGGCAAAAAACCGGCGTGAGTCGGCGCGTGACACTGTTGACAAATTAGAGTCAAAATCATCGTCACTTCGTGGTGCAATCGAACGGCTTGAGTGGGAGATTGACGAACTTGAGAGTGAAGTCGGAACATACGATTCCACAGATATCCCCGATTATGATACGGTTGAAGCTAATATCGACCGTCTTACCGAAAAGATGGATTCACTCGAACCAGTGAATATGCTCGCAATCGATGAGTATGATGATGTCGAATCACAGCTTGATGAATTAAGCTCACGACGCGATATCCTTGTTGAGGAACGCGAAGCGATTGAGGAACGGATTAACCGATTTGAATCGCAAAAGCGAGAGACATTCATGAGCTCATTTCGGGCAATCAATGAGAATTTCACCGACATCTTTGAACGACTTTCCGACGGTACTGGTGAACTCCATCTCGAAAGTCAAGATGAACCCTTTGAGGGTGGCTTGACAATGAAGGCTCAACCAGGAGATAAGCCGATCCAGCGGCTAAATGCCATGTCCGGTGGTGAAAAATCACTAACAGCACTCGCATTCATATTTGCTATTCAACGACATAATCCAGCCCCATTCTACGCGCTTGATGAGATTGATGCTTTCCTTGACGCTGCAAACGCTGAACGTGTTGGAGAGATGGTTGATGACCTCGCAACAGATGCACAGTTTGTCGTTGTTTCGCACCGTTCAGCCTTGCTTGAACGATCTGAGCGTGCTATTGGCGTGACAATGCAAGGAAATAATATCAGTGCTGTAACCGGGATCCAATTACAAAGTGATGAGTCACCGGAGGCGCCCGCAGATGACTGATATGGGGTCGAGTCCTCACTCTGAGGAACCAGAAGCTGGGGTGATAGACGATATACGTGGGTATGCTGATCAGAATGATGATACTAGCTCAGACGCAATTGAGCCTGTTGAACTTCTTGTCCAGTTGGCTGAGGAAGGGAGAATCGACCCGTGGGAAGTCGACATTGTTGATGCAACCGACGCATTTCTCAATCGACTTGATAAAACAGACCTGCGGACCTCTGGACGAGCGTTATTTTATGCAGCAGTTCTCCTCCGTATGAAGAGTGAAGCGCTCATTGAACCTGACGAACCGGCAGATGCGTCTGAGTCTGAACCATGGGAAGTTGCACTTGAGGCGGGAACAAGACCAATCGACGAGTTCGAGAATGCAAACATGACAGATGGTTCTAATTCAACCCCGCATTCCGATAGTGACCCCATAGATGCACTTGAAGATGAGATGGATCGGCGGTTAGAACGAAAAAAAGCCCGTGGATCGCCAGAAACACTTGATGAACTTGTTCGAGAACTCCGTGAGGCTGAACGAGAGTCATGGTGGAAGCGACATCGGGAGTATGACACTTCAGACTCTCCATCAGGATACCAGCGTGGAACACAAACACTTGATTATCATACAGCAGATGACTTTCGCGATGCAGCGGAACCTACAGCTGCTGATGTCACTGATACTGCTCATGGTGAAGATATTGAAACGGAGATCAAAGCAGTGTATGCAGCATTGACAGACCAATATGAGAAAGGTCGTATTGAGGTGTTATTCACCGAGGTTGCTGATGTTGCATCAACACCTGTGAGCACATATCTTGCAGTGCTCTTTCTTTCACATCGTGACAAGGTTATGCTTGAACAGACTGATCTGTTTGGCGATCTTTGGATACAGACCCCAAAGACAAGCGCTGAATCGTCTCCAACAGCCGTTGCAGACGATGATTGACCAGATATAGATACCTGAGTGGGTTCACTTACTCCATCGCGGTCAGATAACATCTATCTCCAATCGGAGACCCTGTGTGGTATCAGTCATATGAATCACTCAAGGATTGGATTAACCTGTTTCTTCACCACCCGTGGTGTCTTCAGATATATACTCACCAATCAGCAAATCAAGATCTTCACGCGTTGAGTCAGGAATAGCTGTTTTTTCTGTATTGATTGTTCCTGCAAGCGAGGTATGACATGCGCACGTATGCTCAGCCGGGATTGTATTGATGACTGCTGTGAGAACTGATTTAATCGCCTTTTGATTTCGCTCAGCGTTCGATAACACCTCCTCAAGTGTGACTTGACTATCCTCCTTCCAGACATCGTAGTCGGTTACACCAGCGATTGTCACATAAGCAAGTTCGGCTTCACGAGCGAGCTTTGCTTCTGGAATTGTTGTCATTCCAATAATATCCCACCCTTGTGATCGATAGAACTCACTTTCCGCACGAGTTGAAAACTGTGGTCCCTCGATGCACACATACGTTCCGTCTTTGACAATATCGATATCCGCAGCCGTATTTTCCATTGCTACATCAGTGACAATCGAACGAAGCTCTGTGCAATATGGGGTAGCAAACTGTTGGTGGGCAACAATGCCATCGCTAAAGAATGTCGATGTTCGATGCTTCGTTCGATCATAGATTTGATCCGGAATGACAAGCATTCGCGGCGAGATTTCCTCTCGAAGACTCCCAACAGCGTTTGAAGCAATCACATGGGTAACGCCTGCTTGTTTCAGTGCGAAGATATTCGCGCGGTATGGAACTGTCGTTGGGGAGTACTCATGCGATGTTCCATGTCGTGGGAGAAAAATAACCTCGCGACCAGTTTCACCTACTTCACCAACGGTCAGTGGTGCTGCTGGCTCACCAAATGGTGTTTCAATCTCTATTGTATGTGTATTCTGCAGTCCAAGCGCTTCATAAATTCCACTCCCACCAATAAATCCAATCGTGGTCATATACATGATTCATGCCGCTATCAGCAAGCCATTATTGGTTGTCCGTATTGATGTCAGTTCAGTATATAGTATACATTGTATATTATATCAAGTCTAATGTGAGTAAACGGTCTGTATGAATACTCATTACAATAATAACGAGTAAGCCAGATGGGATGAACGCGGTGGATGGGTTTCCAGTAGTCTGAGTTATAGATGGTACAGGCGCAATACCACGCCTGCTCACGGCGTAGATAGGCGCCGTCATACTGTGGTTTCCAACCGTTTCTGATGGACAACGGCGCACTGGCTATGACGCCGATGTAGCCGCATGCCCGAAAAGTGGCGGTTCGAGTGTGAGTGTCCGCACACACTGGAAACAGGGTGTGCCATATGTGGGAATCAAACAATAACCATCGGACTCTCGTCAATGATACAAATAACCCCGAGTCCGTTGACAGTGATATTGACCGAAGCTCCTGGTGGCACAACCAACACAGGGACTTCGACTCGGGTGAAGAGAGGAGCACTGGGGCTGAGATGTGGCACTCCCTGGAGATTGCCCAGTGACCGACCACACATCGATTCCAACGGTGTGCTGGCTTGGTATTGGGAGTCTGCAACCAATCCCAAAGCTGACACTCCCAACCCAGCGAAGCGGTTCGGTGCTGTGGGATTCCTCCTGTCTTCAGGCGGAGGAGAATGTCAATTACTCTTTTAGTTTAAATAACGGCTCCAGATTTCAGAATGACAATCACAAGTGTCAATACCGGGATAGAAATCATTGTTGAGACAAAGACCGCCGCTGAGACAAACTCTGCTATGGGGACACCGGCAACATCACCAGACCCGAACTCAGCAACAAGAATCATCGGCGTGACCGCTGATGGCATCGCAGATTCAAGCACAAATGTCCGCGCAACGATCGGATCATCAAATCCAATCATAACCGCAGTACCTAATCCGATAACTGGAGCAATGACCATTTTCAATCCAACGCCAAGTCCAACTGCTGACAACGTTGACCCAATGTCTGTTCGTGCCAGGCGAATCCCAACAACTAATAACATCAGCGGAATTGCAGCATCACCGACTAATTTTATCGTTGCCATTGCGGTCGTATCTGTTGATGGCACAATTTGAAGTACCCGTGCAATGAGCGCAGCAATGACAGCATACACCAACGGGACGGTGAAGACGCGTTTAATTCCTGCAAGACGGCTTTTCGTTCCTCCACGTGATGCGATATATACACCAAGTGTATACAAAATAATCCCCTGCACAGAGAGATATATGACCGCTGTTGCTCTCCCTGTCGACCCAAACGCGAAGTTTGAGACAGGAATACCATAGTTTCCGGAATTCGGAAACGCAGTCACCAGCATGAGTGCGGCAACTGCTGTCTTACTCTTATTAAATAGTCGTCCAATCCCAGCAGCAACGCCCATCGCAAGAAGATGATAAATAATGACTGCAACACTTGCTCGAAAGAGGGTTGATTGAGCTAGTGTTGTTGTTGCAAGACTGTAGAAGACAAGCGCCGGTGCAAGAATATAGACAATAACTGTATTGAGTGCGTCTGTATCAATTGATCGCCACCGCCCAAGTAGGTACCCAACACCTCCAACACCAACAATCGGTAAAATTGCCGTCGCGAAGACAGAAATAAATGAGACCACGTCAGTCGCGGATTACACTCCGACCTCATCGGTCTCAAGAATTCGCCAAGTCGGTTGTGATACGTCATCACCCGTCTCTACCGGCGTGTCTCCGCTGGCTTCGTTTGTAGTGACTGCTTCGACATATCCACGACGTTGCATTTCATCAAGCACTTCTTCCATTCGGTCAGGTTGTGCAATTTCCATTTCGATTCGCTCGACCGAATGATACTCTTTGAGTCCCTCCCGAAGGTCTGGAATCGTAAATGTCTCTGCGTCGGTCTTGCGCATGACACCAGTGAGGAGATCGGTCATATCCTCGATGAAGTTCCACGGATAGACAACCCACGCCCATGTCTCGAGTCGTTCGCCAATGAAGTCTGGTTCGAATGCACTCGTCTGAAGCAATTGTAATGTCGCTGTTCGAACGATGTTTGGATCCCGATCGGTAACGTATTCATATGCTCGCTCAATCGACCCGCCAGTATCGGCGATATCATCAATAATGAGCACATCTTTTCCTGCAACACTACCCTGAGGCATTGGATATCTAATTTCTGGCTCATTTGTTGTTTGCGCAGTCCCAACATAATGTTCCATCTTCAGACTCGTTAAATCATCAAGCCCAAGAAAGTCACAAAGACATCGTCCAGCAAACCAGCCTCCACGGGCAAGTGCAACAACAACATCAGGGTCAAAACTATCAGCCCGAATTTGATTGCTTACGTCACGACACAAATCATAAATGTACTCCCAGTTTGTGATTGTGCAATTAAATTGATCTGGTAAGTCGCTCATATCGGCACGTGGACGCTCTCGTGTATATTGATGACGAATTTATTACTCTGATCGAGACAACCATTTGTATCGAACACTGCGTTTTTTGTCCGTTGAATTTGATTACCAATTAGAATGGACTCATGTCGTGCGCTTCTTGTTGATGCATTTAGTACTGACCCACTCGCCGGGAATCCGGCTGGGGTCATTCCAGACGCTGAGGGATTAGCGGATAATCAACAACGAGCGATTGCGGCCGAACTCGGGGCTAGTGAGACAGTGTTTATAACTGACTCAGAAGTTGCTGAGAGGCGTTTTCGATATTTTTCACCAACAACAGAAGTGGATCTTTGTGGTCATGCAACGATTGCTGCATACGCATATCTCGATGCGACTGGGGAGATCGATCCTGGTACACATACTGTTGAAACAAACGTTGGCGTGATTGAAATTACAGTTGACGACGATGGGACCGTCTGGATGAGACAGCAATCGCCGACAGTTGCTTCAATTGATCTTGCCTATGATGATGTTGCAGATGCACTTGGTATTGATGCTGCCGCACTCCGTGATATCGGAGATGAACTTCCACTCGCCATTGCTTCAACTGGTCTTCCATTTATTATCGTTCCAGTCAATTTTCTTGAACATGTTGGCGATGTGAATCCTGACGCTGCGGCTATTGATACACTCGTGACATCATATGATGCTGCTGGAATGTATATATTTAGCTTTGACACGCTTGAATCAGCATCAACACTCCATGCTCGTGCGTTTGTTCCAAGTCTCGGTATCACTGAAGATCCTGTTACTGGAACCGCTGCTGGTGCATGCACAGCATATCTCGATACATTCGATGCATTTGATGTGTTTCCCTCGACCGTGCGGTGTGAGCAGGGACATTTTTGTGACCGTCCAGGGTATATCCGCGCACAATTAATTCAACCTGAACAACAAAATGATAAACCAGACGAATCGAATGACTCGTATGCACAGGGTGGTGTTCGCGTCGGCGGTCATGCTGTTATGACGCTCGATGGGACAGTTGCAATCCCAAGCGCAAATGATAACGACATCCTTGAGCCGTGACCATTTGATGATGGACTTATTTGATGTCTTCGCACCGCTTCAGGACTGTCTCTTAAATATAAGCTCACCGAGTCTCAAAGGGCTGTTTCAGACACTTTCGAACCCAATCTGCAATCAAAAGATCGAGGCGAGGAGCGATTCGGGCGGGGATATCGGCGGTGGGTACTGAATGCGGATAAACGAGATCAACAAAATCGTTTCATAAGGGTGTTTCATTTGTGGATATTAGGATTTTATCAGATTTATCGATCTCGACAGCGACTCAATTTGTGGGTAAGAAACAGGGGTCAAGCCCCGGGGTAGTCGCCTCGACCGCCTGTACACGATACTGTCGAAGAAAAAAGCTCAAAATTTCCCCGTCCTCGTCCCCGTCCCTGTCTGACGGCGCGTATCCACGTCGTAAACGGTGTCATATTGTGCCTATTCAACCTATAATAGGCTAAAATGTCCGTATTTATCAGAATGAAATAAATTTTATAATTAAATTTGTGGGGTGATTACTCAGTTACTCGCATTGCCCGAATCGAGAGTTCATCACACACATAACTGATATGATCGCTGTCTGTATCGCTTACCAGCACTGTTTCATCGACTGTCCAGTTCCAATCCGCCGAAAGTAGTTCACGGCAGGCAAGCAGTTCACCAACACTCCCAACTGATGATGCTCCTGATTCAAAACCAACAATTACGACCGTCTCTTCAGTGAAATGATCGCGTTTACGTAGCCCATCAAACATATCAGACTTATCGACACCAACGCGCTCATCATCCCGATTAAATACGTATGCTGTCCCGGTATGATCTGGATACACCTCTGGTAGCTCCTGTGGTCGTGAAGTGAGACAAACAGCATCAACAGTCGCAGACTCATCATTGCCGCCAATCGAGAGTCCGACTGGGAGATCGATCCACCACTTGCCTGACGGTGACGTATCTGACCGGATAAACGCCTCTCGAAGCTGATTTGACTCCATCCTCACACAATTACACGGTGTCAGAACAAATATAATACCCGTTAATCATCTACCCTAAACGGAAAGTAGCACGAGCGCGCTACCGTGGGGTGGTACTTCAGTTGAACAATGTCATCTGTGATTCGTGAATCGAGTGAATTCAGTATCAATAAAAATCGTGAGCAGCCATTAATTGATACAAGCGATATTGACGTGCTCCTCCACGTTCACATGTAGGGATCCCACGACACCGCACCACTAAGTTGGGAGTTTGAGATGCAGGTTCACAGGTTGGCAAGCTCATACACCGTGCGAATCGGTATACAGCTACGTAACGGACAGCCTTTTTGAATTGGGAGTGCCACATCCTACTTTCGGTACTCCTCTCCTCAGCCGAAAACGCGTTCGTGTGTTAGTTTCCCCACAGGAGCGGTGGTCGGTGGTCGGCACTCGGGTTCACCAGACTCGGAGTTACTTACGTTGACGCTTGCCCGGTG
>Ga0209946_1000289_pt1 | contig 21070 bp, 23 predicted proteins | sample SalPon2_A_H2O_MG_FD_185704 | JGI IMG/M metagenome (GOLD analysis project Ga0209946, IMG submission 185704) | Salt pond water microbial communities from South San Francisco under conditions of wetland restoration - Salt Pond MetaG R2_A_H2O_MG... | ecosystem: Environmental > Aquatic > Non-marine... | reverse complement strand
CGTTCCGTGAAAAAGTAAGCGTTATGCGCCCCCGGCGGCTCCCTGCGAACGCTGGGTCCGTGGTCTAGTGGTTATGACGCGTCCCTTACAAGGACGAGATCGGTGGTTCGACTCCGCCCGGACCCATTTTCCGCGCCACAGCGACGAGCGAAGCGAGGAGCCTACGGCGCGGAAATGGGCTACAGGAGTCGAGCCCTGGAAGACGAACGGAGTGAGTCTTCCTCCGGTTCGACTCCGCCCGGACCCATCCGACGGCGGGTCGGTGATCGAGGTTCTGCCAGGGCTGAAGCCATAGATTTTCTTCGGCAGAGTATATAAACGCCGGCGGCACCGGACACGCTCAATCCTCGCGTGACCGCGCCGTCCCCTCGTCGTCTCCGAACCGCACGACCAGCCGTTCGGCGGCGAGCGCGTAGACCGTCATCTCCCGGCCCTTCTCGGAGTACCACGTCCCGACGGGCGTGATCAGGTCGGCCTCCCGGAGCCGCGAGAGGTGGTAGGCGACGTTCTGGAGGGACTTGTCGACGTCCTCGGCGACGCCGGAGGCGGTGCTCGGTGCCTCCCGGAGCGCCGCCAGTATGTCGCGGGCGGTCGCCGAGGAGAGAACGTCGAGCGCGTCGGCCGGTTCGTCGGGGCCGACCACGACGTCGGCGCGTTCGTGTGGGGCGTGCTCGACCGGCGGGCGGTGGGGAAAGACGCTTGCCATGGGTTGTGTGGTGGATGATGTATCGGACGGTTCTGTTTGTTCGGTACGTGCCGAACAAGCGAATCAAACGATTTAAGCATTACGGAACCGTTCGAGGACGTATGACTCTACGCGGCACTCATTACGTACGGGACGCCTGTTCGAACCGGAGGAACCAGCCCACGCATGAGTGAGGATCCCCGGGCCGCGGCGCGCGAACGCGTCATCGAGTCCATGGAGCAGTCGGCGGAGGTGTACGGGTTGAGCCGGAGCGCCGGTCGAATCTACGGCGTCCTCTACTTCGCGGCGGCGCCGCGCTCGATCCCCGAACTCGTCGAGGAGACCGGATACGCGAAATCGACGGTCAGCAACGTCACCCGGACGCTCACCCGGCTCGGGCTCGTCCACCGCCGCTCCTCGGAGGGCGGCGGCAGGCGGGTGCGGTTCGAGGCCGAACCCGACATCTGGTTCATCCTCCAGGACGTGTTCGGACAGTACATCCGCCGGGAGCTTCAGACGACGCTTCGGGCCGTCGAGCGGGCCGAAGCGCAGCTTCCGGAGGGCGACAGCCGCGAGCGCGAGCGCATCCGGCAGCTCGAAGCGACCTACGAGGACCTCCGGGAGGTCGTCCAGTTGGCGTCGGGGTACTCCGCGGCGGAACTCCGCGAGGCGCTCGAGTCGTACGACGGGTGATCCCGCCATTTACCTCGAGGATAGGTCCCGTACCGCGCGTCTGATGCACAAATGTAGTTCACGTGGGACACACCGTAGTGCTTTTATCAATCGATAATATAATCGGTTAATATGGCCGAGATCACCGCCGCTGAGGCGTACGATAACTGGTTCGATCGCAACGAGCCACTATTTATTTCGGAGCTTCGAGCCATCGAAACCCAACTCCCGGAGACGTGGACGGAGGGGGTCGAGATCGGGTGTGGGACTGGCAAGTTCAGTGAGCGGCTTGGTATCAGCCGCGGCGTCGAACCGTCGGAGCCGATGGCCGAACTAGCCCGAAACCGTGGGATTTCAGTCGATCACGGCACAGCCGAGGAGCTTCCGCTCACGACGGATGACGTTGACCTCGCCGCACTACTCGGGGTTGTCGGGTACGTCGACGACCTCGAGGAGGTGTTTGCTCAACTCGCTCGTGTGGTGTCGCCCGGCGGGCACGCAGTCGTCGCCTTTCTCCGGGCAAACGGTGCGTTCGCCGAATTGTACGATACCGCGGCCGATCGAGGGGCGTATCCGGCCACACTGGACTGGGAGACCCCGTATCCGCTCGAGATGGCCAGAAAGGCGACGTGGCGCGACGTCGAGGCGGTTCTCAGTGGACTCCGATCGGTCGGCTTCACGGATATGACTACAGTACAGACGTTGACACAGCCGATTGAGGCGGCAATTGAAACGGTCGAATCTCCCTCGACGGGCCACGGCGAGGGGTCGTGGATCGTAGTTCGTGCTCGGCGCCAGTGAGCGCACAGTAGCTAGGGCTGCTGAAAGCATATCAGCTGTGGTTGGGTGATCGAATCCGGGATTCCGACGTGTGCTTTTTTCGCTACATGACTGAGGTTCGCCTGTATGGCACTCACATTGATCCCACCGTCGGGCTCTGACGTCGCCGTCGGGCTGGCGGGCACCGCTGGAGCGTCAGTGCTGGCGTTGCTCGACCCTGAGTTGGCAAGCCGGGCACAGTTCGGCTGGACGATAAGCGTCCATATCTTGTTTGCGGCGCTCTCGATCGGACTCGCTCCGTTCGTCGTCTACTTTACCTGGAAGAGCGTCCGGACCGGATCCGAGGCCTACGAACGGTTACAGTCGTTCTGGTTGAAAGTGTTCGGCGTCGGGTTCGTGATGGGGACCGTTACGGGTATCCCGATGAGCTTTCAGTTCGGCACGAACTTCCCCAGGTTTTCCGAGGTCGCCGGCGAGTTGATCGGTGGCCCCCTCGCGTTCGAAGCGAAGATGGCGTTCTTCCTCGAAGCGGTCTTTCTCGGCGTGTTGTTGTTCGGCCGTGAACGGGTGAGCGATCGGAAGTACGTCCTGTCCTCCGTGCTCGTCGGCGTCGGCGCTTGGCTGTCCGGCTTCTGGATTCTGGTGGTCAACGCCTGGATGCAGACGCCACGGGGGTACGAGATAGTGACGAAAAACGGGATGGCCGTGGCCGAGCTCACGGACCCGATTGCCGCGTTCTTCAATCCACGCATGGGGTGGATGTACGTCCATATGGTCAATGCGGCTGTGATCTCCGTTGCACTGTTCGTCGGCGGAATCGCCGCCTACATCGTCTGGCGGCGGCGGGAGTCGACCGCGTGGCGGACGGCGCTGAGACTGGCTGTCGTGTTGTTGCTCGTCAGCGCACCGTTGCAGGCGGCCCACGGCGACGCCTACGCTCGCCACGTCGAAGATACGCAACCGCAGAAGTTCGCGGCGATGGAGGGACATTACGAGACCGGACAGGCGGATCTGCATCTGATCGCCGTCCCGAAGGAGCCGGAGGCGCTTACCGATCCACGTGCCGAGAACCTCTATACGGTGAGTGTTCCGGGCGTCGCGTCGTTCCTCGCCAGCGGCGGTGACTTCGATGCCGAGGTAACGGGGTTGAACGCCTACGAGGAGAACCCGCCTGTCGCGCTGGTCTTTTGGTCGTTCCGGCTGATGGTCGGGCTCGGGTTTCTGTTCATCGGATTAGCCCTCTGGGGTGGGAGGCTAGTATACAGTGGCCGGGTCGCCGAGAGCGACCGATTCCTCAAATCGATGATGATTTCGACGCCGCTCGGGTTCGCAGCGCTGCTCACCGGGTGGTACGTCACTGAGATCGGACGCCAGCCGTGGGTGATTCAAGACGTATTGAAGACCAGTGACGCGGTCTCGTCAACGCTATCGCCCGTGGAAGCGACAGCGACGCTCGTCGCGTTCGTCGTCATCTACCTCGGGCTCGTCTCGGCGTCGTTGTACGTACTGAAACGGCTTATCGAGGACGAACTACAGCACATTCCGGGCAGAGAAGCGCCGGGGGGCACCGAACGCGGATCGATACCGGGGGTCGCGGACGATGACTGAGCCGGCCTCGCTGTCGCTGGCGGCCGAGCCGCTTTTGTTGCCGACGGAGGCGTATCTCGTGCCGTCGTTGCCGGTGATCTGGTTCGGCGTCGTGGTGTTCGCGCTCACGATGTACGTTGCGCTGGACGGCTTCGACTTCGGGATCGGCATGCTCTATGCCACCCGCTCGAACGACCACGAACGGGAGACGCTGCTTTCGGCCTTCGGCCCAGTCTGGGACGCCAATGAGGTCTGGCTGGTCGCGTTCGGCACGATGCTGTTGGCAGCGTTTCCGAGGGTGTACTCGAGGCTGTTGAGCGAGCACTACGTGATCGTGATGGCATTCGTGTTGGCGTTGTTGTTTCGCGGCGTCGGCCCCGAACTCCTCGAACAACACGAGGGGGAGCGCTGGCAGCAGGCCTGTGAGCTGTCGTTCGTCGCCGGTAGCACGCTCGCGCCGTTCTTCCTCGGTACCCTCGCTGCCGGGTGGCTGTTCGCCGTCCCGCTAGTATCGCTGCCCGCAGTGTTGACCGGTGTCGGTGTCGTCGCCCTCTCGGTGGTCACCGGTTCGGCGTTTGTAGCCGCCAAGACCGACCCCGATTTCGCGGCGTCGATCGCCCGCTATGGGCAAATAGCAACGGTCGTCTACCTGGGTGGCGTGCTCGCCTTGCTCGGGACCGTCGCCCTTCGGAACGCGGGGGGCGTCGCCGAGATAATCCTGTCCCTGCCGGTTTTTGCGGTCGTCGGCGCGTCGGCGAGTGCCGGGGGTGCGGGTATAGCCTTCGCCAGCCGGGGACGGTACCGCGCTTGGTTGATCGCGGCGTTCTCGTTGCCGATTCTGTTGGGCGCGCTCGTCGCGGTGGTGTTGTATCCGGTGCTCTACCCGGCGACGGGGCTGACTGTCGAGGCCGCTGTCGTCTCGCCGCTGGCGCTCAACCTGACGACCGTGTTGGGGTTGCCGGTGTTGGTCGTCGTGTTGTGGTACTTCAAATTCCTCTACAGCGTCTTCGGCGGGCCGATCGAGGCTGACGGCTACGGTCAGTGAGAGGGACAGAGCCGCGTTGGTTTATACTAAGTGGATGCTCACGTACGTCGGCACCGACTGTCCATTCAGGTAGTGACATCCGATGAGCAACGCTAAGGCCCGTTCGAAACGCATCACTGATGACGAGTCGATCGAGAGACTTCTCAAAACGCTCGCAGACGAAGAATGTCGGCAGATCCTCCGAGAGCTCGATCAGGCGCCGATGTCGGCACCTGAGTTGGTCGAGAGTCGTAGCATTGCGCGGTCGACGGTGTACCGGAAGCTCGAGCTACTGGAACAGATCGGACTCGTGCGAACCGGTATTCGATTGGATACGACAGGGACCCACACTACGGAGTACGACACTACGTTGTCGGATTTGCGTATCGAATGTGCTGAGAGTGGGTTCGATCTGATCGTCCGATATGACGGAGACGACGGCGAAACCGGCAGCCAGGATCGACTGGCTCGGATCGGTTCAAATTCCGTCCGGTGTCGACAGTCGTAGGAGGGAGCCGGTCGGCGTCGGCGGATCGGGCGGATCGGCAGGCTATCGGCACGGCAGGAGCGTCCCCGCGGGCTACCAGTAGACGGTGTCGACGCACTCGTCGTCGCCGTCCCGGCGGCACGTCGGGCCGGTCTCCTCGAGGAAGACGAACGCGTCGACGGGCGCGTACTGCTGTGCGACGCCGCGGAGGAGGCCGCCATCGAACCGACACTGGGAGGGGGTACGAGATGCCACCGTCGGTGGCGCGAGGGGAACGTACCCCCGTCAGGCCGGGCCGCACATTGTAGGCGTCACTCGTCCGCCCGGTCGAGCCGCTCCCCGCGGGTGTACCGGCCGGCGAAGACGAGCAGATCGACCCCGATCGCCGCCAGCGAGAGCCCGCCGACCCCGGTCACGACGAGCAACCAGCCCGCGCCGTCGCCGAGGAAACCCAGCGGGAGCGACAGGCCCAACAGGACGTTTCCGAGGCCGCGCCAGCGGTACCACGCCCAGCGGTCGGTCAGCCGGCCGTCGGTCGCGGCGACGACGTCGGCGACGCCGGCCGCGCCCAGACACGTCACCTGCGCGAGCAGGGCCGGCCTCGCGAGGACGTCCCGGCCGGCCAGCGCGAGCGCGCCCCCGGCGACGACCAGCAGGAAGACCCCGAGCGCCCCGCCGAGCCGTCGGTTGCGTCGTCCGTTCATCGGCGCCGAAGCTCCTCGATGCGTCGGCGTTCGGTGGAGGACATACGCCCCCGGATTCGGCCGTATCGTATATAAATACCGCCGCACCGCGAACGGTCGCCATCGATACCGCGACCGACCACTCCCACGGGTATTTAAATACATCCGCAACCGCGGTGCGGCGGCGCGCGCTCTGCGCCGTGCCCGAGGCGGGCGGCGAGCGCGAGCGAGCCGCCCCGTCCGAGGGCCGGCCTATTTCACGTGCGAGGGATGAGTGAGGCGCGAAGCGCCGAACGAATCGGTTGGGGAGGCGTGTGGACTGCGGAGGCGGCTGCGGGGCGGTTTGCGGTAACTCGGTAGTCTAGCTCACCGAAATCGACATGAAACCCGATGCTACACCACATCACTACTTAAATACTACACAACACCACACAACATCACTATATAAACGGCCACGAGATGCAGTTGACGTGATAAGCGTGGGAGACACGAGGGCTGCAGTAGACGTGGGAGACACGAGGGCTGCAACGGACGCGCACTCGCCGCCGCCCGCGGCGGACGTGTCAAAGGTATTTTAATCATTTTAGGCCGCACGAACTGTTCGAACGCGCACCTAATCACCCGAAGCGTTGCTATACCTTCCAAGAAACGCTTTAGTGTATCTCTAGAGTTCAAATAAATAGGCGAGTCGGGGCACGATCCGTCGCCCCGGCCTCGCACCCACTAGCACCCATGACAGACGAACGATCCGGCGAGGACATCTACGGCGACGAGTACAAAGAGTCGAACGAGCCCATCTTCAGCGGCATCCCGACGTTCCTGAAACTCCCCGAGGTCGAGCGGGATCGACTGGACGCCGAGGACGTCGACATCGGGATCGTCGGCGCGCCGCTGGACACGGCGACGACGATCCGGCCCGGGACCCGCTACGGCCCGCGCGCGGTGCGGGCGGCCTCGACGGTGCCCTCCCCGCCGTACGAGCACTTCAACATCGAGACCGGCGTCGATCCCTTCGACACGTTCAGCGTCGCCGACACCGGCGACGCGGCGGTCTCGCCGGGCGACACCCGACAGAGCCAACTCAACATCGAGGACGCGGTCGCCGAGATCTCCGAGCAGGCGACCCCGATCGTCATCGGCGGCGACCACTCGATCTCCTACCCCGACATCAAGGGCTGGGCCGAGGCCAACGGCTACGAGGACGTCGGGCTGATCCACTTCGATTGCCACGCCGACACGGGCGACGAGGGGCTGACCGGCTTCGAGTACGACCACGGCGCGTGGGTCAAGCGGGTCTACGACGACGGCCTGATGGCCGGCGAGAACTACACGCTGATCGGCCCCCGCGGCTTCTGGCCCGGCCCCGACACCTACGAGGAGATGCGCGAGGCCGGCATGAAGTGGTACACGTCGATGGAGGTCGGCAACATGGACCTCGACGACATCGTCGCCGACGCGGTCCAGCGGGCCACCGACGGCACCGACGCCGTCTGGGTCTCCTTCGACGTCGACGTGATGGAACCCGCCTACGCGCCCGGGACCGGCGAGCCCGAACCGGGCGGTCTCGTCCCCCGCGAGGCGATCTACATGGTCCGAGAGGTCGTCAAGGCGCTCGATCCCGACGACTTCGGCTTCGACGTGGTCGAGGTGTCGCCGGCCTACGACACCAGCGACACGAACTCCTACAACGGCGGCGTCACCAGCGGGCTCGCAAACCGCCTCATCATCGAGGTCATGGGGAGCATGGCGCTCGCCGAGCGGGGCCTCGAGGAGGGCTCGCCGATCAAGCCCAAGGAGCCGCTCGGCCCGACGACGCAGGCCCAGCCGACCGACGACTGAGCGCCGCGCCACCCCAGGGTCCAAGCCCGTCCGGCCCGTAGCTGCGGTATGGATCGAACCGAACTGCGGCGGGCCTGGGACGCCGTCTCGGAGACGTACGCCGAGCGGCGCGACCCCGACGGCTCCGACGCGGCGCTGATCGACGACCTCCTCGCGGCGCTGCCCGCCGAGCCGGACGTGCTCGACGTCGGCTGCGGCGACGGCGCTCGCACGCTCGCGAACCTCCCGGCCGGGAGCGTGGGGCTCGACATCTCCCGCCGCGGGCTCGACCTCGCGGCCGAGGCGGTCCCGTCGTCCCGGCTCGTCCACGGCGAGATGTCCCAACTCCCCTTCGCCGCCGACGCCTTCGACGCCCTCACGGCGTATCACGCGGTGTTTCACGTCCCGAGGGCGCGTCACCCCGAGGTGTACGCCGAGTTCGCGCGGGTCCTCCGCCCCGGCGGGCGGCTGTTGATGACGCTCCCCGGCGGACGCTTCGAGACGACACGGCGCGGCTGGATGGGCGGGCGGATGTTCTTTTCGGCCCCCGGGCGCGAGCGGACGACCGCACAGCTCCGCTCGGCGGGCTTCGGCGAGCTCCGGACCGAGACGGCGACCGACCCGCTCGGGAGCGACACCGAGTTCGTCTTCGCCCGCCATGTCTGACGGGGAGATGCCCCCGGACGTGCGCTCGAGCCTCGGCCAACTGCTCTCGAACGCCCGGCGGTCGGCCCGGGACGGCGATCACGAGACCGCCCGCTCGCTGCTCGACACCGCCGGGACCGTCGCGGAGAACAAACTCCCCGAGGGCGACCGGCGCGACCGCCTCCGGCACGGCTGTTCGGCCGCGAGCGGGGCGCTCCCGGACGGCGACCTCGCCGCCGCCTACGTCGAGGCGATGGAGCGCCGCCTGCCCGAGGAGTGACCCCGACCCGGGGCGGTCACCGGAACGATCGTTCCCCCGTGACCCGGAGCGTGCTCGCGAAGACGTGGATCGCCGGCACGACCGTTTCGATCGGCCCGCGGTTGAACTCCCGAAACAGCGCCCGAAGCTCCACCACGGCCTCGTCGTCGATCCCCCGTTCGTGGAGGGCATCGGGGCCGAGCCGCGGCACGTACGGGAGCGATTCGACGTACCCCTCGACGGCCGCGCGGGCGTCGGCACACCCCTCGGCGAACGCGTCGCTTTCGAGTGCGGGTTCGACGTCGTCCCACGCCTCGAGGAGGTACGCCGGCCACTGCGCCAGGCACCGATAGACGCTCGGGAGCCCCGATTCGAGGCCGTGGAACGACCGGATCGACTCGACGGTCGAGCCGAGGTCGGGCGGCGGGTCCTCGACGGTCGCCAGCGTCGGGGGGGCCCCGCGGTCGCGGTCCAGCTCCGGCGGCAGCGGCTCGGTCGCGGCGCGGGACTCGTCCGGCGTCGTCCCGACCGGCTCCCCGGACAGCGAGCGCTCGACCACCTCGAAGAGCACCGCGAGCCGCGGGGCGACGACGTCGAACGTCGAGAGCTGCGCCCGGAGCTCGGCGTACTCCGCCGGCGATACGCCGACGTCCTCCCGGCGGTACGCCGGCAGGTCGCGCTCGCGCTCGAGGGGCGAGAGGACCGAATCGCGGTACTCGACGGAGACGCGACCGAACTGCCGGGTCTCGAACGCCGGCTTCACCTGTCCCCACATGTACCGGACGAACTCGGGGTAGTTCGCCATCGTCGTCCGGAAGATCCAATTGACGATCGGCGCCCGGAAGGTGTGTCGGACGTCGTCGTAGAGGCCGCGCTTCCACCCGGTCGCCGCCTGCTCGTAGAGTTGTTCGCTCGTATCCATCGGGGGACGGACGCGACGCCGGAACAAAAAGGTACGCGAGGGGGCGGCCCCCTCTCCCGGTTCCGGTGCCGAAGGCGGCCGACCGGTCGTCCGGAACACCTCGTCGGACCGCAACCGTTTAACGGCGAGAAGTGATATCAAGGTCCAAATGCCGCGATGGAGCGAGCACGACCGCGAGGCGGGGCCGCGCGTCGACCGACGCCGGTGGCTCTCGATGCTCGGCGTCGGCGTCGCCTGCGGCGTCGCCGGCTGTTCGGGCAACGGCGGCGACACGCCGGGGGACGGGGCCGACGGCTCCGGCGGCGGCGTCCGCGGCCTCGACGAGGTCGAGGGGCAGCCGACCGTTTCGGGCAGCTACGACACCGTCACCGGAGCCTCCTTTACCACGCTCAACCCGCTGTACAACACCGAATCCAGCGCTGGAACCGCCATCGGGCGGGCGCTCGATCTGGGCTACACCTTCGATTCCGAGGGGGAGTACTTCCCGCTTTTGTACGACATGTCGACCGACGACGGCGGGTCGGTGTGGGTGTTCGACGTCCGCGAGGGCTTGGAGTTCGGCGATCCCTACGGGACGGTCGACGCCGACGCCTTCGTCTACCAGATCGAGACGCTCCACCAGAGCGACTGGGCGAGCACGGCCAGTTCCGGCGAGTGGGGCGGGATCAACGTCGAGACCACCGGCGAGTTGCAGTTCCAGGCCGAGTTGCCGGAGCCGCAACTGCTGTGGCCCGAGTCGTTCGATCCCCTCGAGTACCCCATCCCGCGGGGGCTGATCGAACCCTACGTCGACGGGGAGGACGTCGAGGGGCTCCGACAGGACGACGAACTGCTCGAGTTGTCGTTCGCCGGCAACCTCGGCGCGTTCGTCTTAGAGGAGTGGAACCGCGGGTCTGGGACCGAGTACACCCGAAACGACGACTACTACGTCCGGGACGTCGACGACGGCCCGGCGATCTTCTCGAACGCGCCGTACTTCGAGAGCGCGTCGATCAGCGTGATCGAGGAGCAGGCCTCCCGGCTCGGTGCCCTCGAGACCGGCGAGGCCGACGCCGCGGGCGTCCCCCCGGAGCGATTCGACGAGTTCGACCGCATGGCGACCGTCAGCATGCGGCGGATCCCGCAGCCGTTCAACCGGATCCTCTCGGTCAACATGCGCGACAACGGCTGGAGCGCCGGCCCCGGGAACCTCTTTCGCCACGTCGAGTTCCGGCGGGCGATCGCGACCGCGATCGGCAAGGACGACCTCATCGAGGGGATCTACCGCGGGCTCGCCCAGCCCCACTACACCTGGCAGCCCCAGTGGTCCCGGTGGTACCCCGGCGACGCGGACGTCCCCTTCTTCGGGACCGGCGACCGCTACGGGGGCGACCCCGCTCGCGAGCTCGCCTCGGCCGCCCTCGAGCGCTCGCAGTACGACTACCGCTTCGACGGCGACCGCCTCGTCACCCCCGACGACGAGCAGGTCACGCTCGACGTCTACCACAGCGTCGGCCAGGAGACCTCACAGCTCATCGCGGAGTACGTCGCGGACGAACTCGACGCGAACCTCGGCATCGACGTCGTCGTCGAGTCGATCGACCCCGTCCGCTTCGACGAGGGCTACTGGACCGCCACTCCGGAGGGCGGTACCGACACCGTCGCCGGCGAGTCGGTGACCTGGGAGCGGCCGACCCCGCAGAACCCCGGCCCGCGCTCGGTGACGTCCGAGGAGGCCTGGGACATGTCGCTCGTCTACGGGCTGAACACCTACCCGCGGAACCCCCTCACCAACCGGGCGTTCTTCGACGGCGCGAACTCCTCGTACAATCCGGTCGGCTACTACCCCGGGTTCGACGCTCGGGGGCTGTTCGATCGGGCGGCGTCGGCGACGAGCGAGTCCGAACTCGCCGACGCCATGGCCGAGGTGTTCGTCAACCTCGCCGAGGAACAGCCCTACGTCATGCTCACCTTCGGCGAGGACCTGATCGGGTACAACCCCGACCTCCGGGGGCCGATCGAGGACTTCTCGAACGGCTGGGACTTCCCGGGGTGGCACTTCGCCGAGGGAACCGGGGAGTGAACCGACGAACGATGCCGCCACGACACCGACCATGAGCGTCGCGCGATACGTCGCATTGCGGGTGCTTTGGGCCGTCGCGGTGTCTTTCGTCATCGTGACGATCACCTTCCTGCTCATGGCCGCCGCCCCGAACCCGGCGATCCAGGAGGCGGCGACGCAGGCGGCCCTGGAGGGCGGCGACCCACAGCAGGCCGCAGAGCGCGAGCGGGCGCTCCGCGGGCTCGACGAGCCGTTGCACGTCCGCTACGTCGGTTTCATCAGAAGCGTCTACACCCTCGAGTGGGGGTGGTCCGACCAGCGGAGCCAGCCGGTCACCGAGGCCCTCGGCGAGGCGATCTTTTATACCGCCCAGTACTCGATCCCCTGGACGATCCTGACGGTGTTGATCGGCCCGCTCGTCGGGGTGTACTCCGCGGCGAACATGTACTCGTGGCGCGACCACGCCGCGACCGCCTTCGCCTTCTTCGGCTACGCCATCCCGAACTTCTTCTTCGGGATCGTGTTGCTCCTGTTGTTCGGCGTCCACCTCGAGTGGATCCCCGTCGTGTACCGGACCGACGTGGCGACGTTCAGCCTCGCGAACGCCCGCCAACTCGCGTTGCCGGTGTTCGTCCTCGTGACGGGGTCGATCGGGGCCGTCATGCGCGTCTCCAGGAACGAGTCCGCGGAGTTCCGGACGGCGGCGTTCATGAAGACCGCCAAGGCCAAGGGCGTCTCGCCGTTTCGGGCCTACGCCTACCACGTGATGCGCCCGACGCTCGTCCCGCTGTCGACGACGCTCGTCAGCCAACTGCTCGCGATCTTTCTGGGGTCGTCGCTGCTCGTCGAGGTCGTCTTCGGCATCCCCGGGCTCGGCCGGCTCACGTTCGACGCCCTGGTCGCACAGGACACCAACCTGGTGTTGGGCACGACGCTCGCCTTCACGTTCGTCGCGGTGATCGGGAACCTCCTCGAGGACCTCGCGTTCACGCTTCTGGACCCGCGGATCAGCTACGACGACAGATGACCATGGCGAGCGAACAGGACACCGGACGGCGCGAGGGCGGGCGGGAGCGGGACCGCTTCGACCGGATCGACTGGGACGAACACGCCGGCGGCGGGATCGGGCTCTCGGCCAGCACCGTCGGCCTGCTCGCGAGCGCACTCCCCATCGCGGCGCTCGCGGCCTACGACCGCCGCTTCGTCGGGGAGCGCGAGGCCACCTTCGAGGCGCTCGGGCGGGACCTCGGCCTCGCGGCGCTGTTCGAGACGCTCGGGATGGATTACGACCCCGGATCGCTGGAGTACCTCTTCGGTTTCACGCTTCTGTGTTTCGTCTGGTACCTGCTCGTCCCGCTGTACCGGAACCCCCGGATGACGCGGTACTACTGGCGGGAGTTCAAGCGCAACCGCCCCGCGGTCGTGAGTCTGGGGTGGCTGCTCGTCGTCTTCGCGGGCGGCCTCTTCGGTCCCCTGCTGTTGAGCGCGCCCGAACAGGACGTCCTCCTCGGCCACCAGCCGCCGGTGTATCTCAGCATCGACGCGACGAACGTCGCGCGGTGTCTCGGCGAGACCGTCGGCGGCCGGTGTCACGGCACCTGGGAGTACCCCCTCGGGACCACCCAGGGCGGCGAGGGCGTCTTCCGGAACGTCGTCTACGGCATGACGATCAGCGTACAGATCGCGTTCATCACCACGACCATCGTCGCCGCCATCGGCATCACCGTCGGGACCGTCTCGGCCTACGCCGGCGGGTGGGTCGACGAGATCCTGATGCGGTTCGTCGACATCGTGCTCTCGTTCCCGACGCTTCTGTTCTTCCTGTTGATCCTCTACATCTACGGGGCCGGGCTGGGGATGTTCATCCTCGTCTTCTCGCTGTTCGCGTGGGGCGGGACGGCCCGGTACGTCCGCAGCAAGGCGCTGTCGGTCGCCGAGGAGCCCTACGTCGATTCGGCCCGCCTCAGCGGCGCGAGCACGTTCCGGGTCGTCCGGCGACACGTCGTCCCCAACACCGCGAGCAGCATCGTCACGCAGTTGACGCTGCTCGTGCCCGGCTTCCTGCTCGCCGAGGCGCAACTGGCCTTCCTCGGGTTGGGCGACGCGGGGATCCACTCGTGGGGGCAGTTGATCTCGGCCGGCCGGAGCGACCTCGCGTTCGCCCCCTGGATCGTGTTGGCCCCCGGGATCGCGCTGTTTTTGACCATCCTGGCGTTCAACTTCCTCGGGGACGCGCTGCTCGACGCGTTGAACCCCGAGGCGGAGGCGGAAAACCAACGATGATTCGTACCCACGTCCACACCGGTATCGACACCCCCACACGAACCCTCCCGCACATCGGTATCGACGCCCCCACACGAACCCTCCTGCACACCCCCCGACCGGGGGCGGGACGATGACCGACCCGCCCCTCCTCGAGGTGGCGGATCTCACCACCTCCTTCGAGACTGACGCCGGCCGCCTCGTCGCCGTCGACGGGCTGGATTTCACCGTCGAGCGCGGCGAGACGGTCTGTCTCGTCGGCGAGTCGGGCTCCGGGAAGACCGTCGCGACCGAGTCGATCACCCGGCTGATCGACGAGCCGCCGGGATCGATCGAGGGGACCGTCCGGTTCCGGGGGCGCGACCTCGGCGAACTCTCCGAGCCGGAACTGCGGTCGATCCGCGGCGCGGAGATCGCCCACGTCTTCCAGAACCCACAGGACGCGATGAACCACTGCTACACCGTCGGCTGGCAGATCGCGGAGGCGATCCGGGTCCACGAGGACGCCTCCCGGGCGACCGCGAGGGCGCGGGCGGTCGACCTGCTGGATCGGGTCGGGATCGCGAACGCGGCCGCCCGGGTCGACGACTACCCCCACGAGTTCTCGGGCGGGCAGAAACAGCGGGCGATGATCGCGATGGCGCTCGCGACCGAGCCGGCGCTTTTGATCGCCGACGAGCCCACGACGGCGCTGGACGTGACCGTCCAGGCGCGCATCCTGCGGCTCCTCGACGACCTCAAAGCCGAGTACGGCATGGGGGTGCTGTTCATCACCCACGACCTCGGCGTCGTCAGCGAGATCGCGGATCGGATCGTCGTGCTGTACGCCGGGAAGGCGATGGAACGCGGGGATCCGGTCGACATCTTCGAGCGCCCGGCCCACCCCTACACCCGGCGGCTGCTCGGGTGTCTGCCCGGCGTCGGCTCCGAGCACGGCGGCATCCCGGGCTCGCTGCCCGACCCGACGGATCCGCCCGACGGCTGTCGGTTCGCGCCGCGGTGTGACCACGCGGTCGAGGCGTGTTCCCGGGGCGACCAGCCCGCCGAGATCGAGGTCGGTCCCGGCCACTGGGTGTCGTGTATCCACTACCACGAGGGCTACGACGAGTCGGTGCTGTCGGCCGAGGGGGCACTCGGAGCCGCGACCGACGGCGAGTCGGAGCGGGGGGGTTCGGATGACTGAGTCGGAGCCGCTCCTGTCGGTCCGGGGGCTCGAGAAACACTACCCCGTCGGCGGGGGCCTCCTCTCGAAACCGAGCGGCGCGGTCCGGGCCGTCGACGGGATCAGCTTCGACGTCGGCCGCGGGGAGACGCTCGGCCTCGTCGGCGAGTCCGGGTGCGGGAAGTCGACCGCCGCGAACTCGATCGTCCGCCTCGAGGAGCCGACCGGCGGGGAGGTGCTGTTCCACGGCGGCGGCCGGGGCGGCCGGACCCGAAACGACGACGGGACCCACCCCAACGACGTGACCCGTTTCGGACGGAAGGAGCTGAAGGCGTTCCGCCGCGAGGTGGGGATGATCTTCCAGGACCCCGCCTCGAGTTTCGACCCCCGGATGTCCGTCGGCGACTCGATCGCGGAACCCCTGTCGGTACACGGCCTCGACGACGGGCGGCGGCGCCGGGCGGTCGTCGAGGACCTCCTCGGACGGGTGGGCCTGGCGGCGGCCGACTACGGGCGTTACCCCCACGAGTTCTCCGGCGGGCAGAAACAGCGCCTCGCGTTGGCGCGGGCGCTCGTGTTGAACCCGGAGTTGATCGTGGCGGACGAACCGGTGTCGGCGCTCGACATGTCGATCCAGGCCGACGTCCTCGGCCTGCTCGACCGGGTCCAGTCCGAGTTCGGGCTCTCCCTGCTGTTCATCAGCCACGACATGTCCGTCGTCAGGGAGATATGCGACCGCGTCGCGGTGATGTATCTCGGCGAGATCGTCGAGGTCGGCCCGACCGAGGCGGTGTTCGAGGCCCCCAAACACCCCTACACCGAGGCGCTCGTCTCCGCGATCCCGACCCCCGATCCCCGGACGACGAACCGCGGGATCGAACTGCGGGGCAGCGTCCCCGATCCGGCTGATCCGCCCGACGGCTGTCGGTTCCACACCCGGTGTCACGCGGTCGTCCAGCCGCCCGACCTCGATCTCGATCGGGCGACCTGGCGGCGGCTACTCGAGTTCCGCCTCGCGATCGAAGCGGGCGAGATCGACGCCGGGGCGATCGAGGAGCGCGCTCGGACGGCGGTCGACGGGGACGAGCGGGTCGACGGGGACGAGCGGGTCGACGGGGGCGAACAGAGCGGGTCGACCGCCGAGGAGCGCCTCCGGGCGACGTTCGACCTCCCGGGGACGGTGGCCGACCCGGCCGTCGAGGACGACCTCGCGGCGGCGATCGAGGCGGTCCTCGACGGCGAGGACGGGCGGGCGGCGGAGCGCCTCCGTTCGACCGTCCGGACGCCCTGTGAGCGGCGACACCCCGAGTCGGTCGACCACGGCGGCGGCCACGAATCGGCCTGCATCCGACACGATCCGGAGGTGCGGGCGGCCCGGGAGTGGCCGGCGGAGCGGTGAGCGCCGCGGCTCGCCGCCCCTCGCGATAGCCCCGCCGCGTCCTCACGACGCGCGTGCGGGGGTCGCGGCAAGCGGCCGTCTTCGCCCCGAAAGCTATCCGTCTCGAGGGAGTAGCCGGCGTATGAATCAGTTCGTCGACGGCGAGTGGGTGACCGAGTACGAGGCCACGAACGACGAGGGGGCCTTCGAGCGGCAGGTGACGACGTTTCGCGACCGGGTCGGCCCCGAGGCGGCCGAGGCGGGCCGGTATCACCTCTACGTGAGCTACGCCTGCCCGTGGGCCCACCGGACGCTCGTCACGCGGAAACTGCTCGGCCTGGAGGACGTCGTCTCGGTCGACGTCGTCGACCCGTTCCGCAACGAGGACGGCTGGCAGTTCACCCCCGAACGGGAGGGCTGTACGACGGACTCGGTCAACGGGTTCGACTACCTGCGGGAGGCCTACGTCGAGGCCGACCCGAACTACACCGGCCGGGTGACGGTGCCGGTGTTGTGGGACACCGAGGAGGACACGATCGTCAACAACGAGTCCCGCGAGGTCATGCGGAATCTCACGACCGTCTTCGCGGCGCTCGGCAACGGGGTCGACCTCGCGCCCGAACCGCTGCGCGGGGAGATCGACGACGCGCTCGATCGGATCTACGAGCCGATCAACAACGGCGTCTACCGGACCGGCTTCGCGGACACCCAGTCGGCCTACGACGAGGCCGTGACGGAGCTCTTCGAGGCGCTCGAGCACTGGGACTCGGTCCTCGCCGACCAGCGGTACCTCGTCGGCGACCGGCTCACCGAGGCCGACATCGCGATGTACACCACGCTCGTCCGGTTCGACGAGGTCTACCACACGCACTTCATGTGCAATCACAAGCTCGTCCGGGAGTACGACAACCTCTGGCCGTACCTCCGGGACCTCTATACGACCCCCGGCTTCGGCGAGACGACGGAGATGGATCACATCAAGGAACACTACTACACGACCCACCCCGACGTGAGCCCGAAGCGGATCGTGCCGATGGGGCCCGACCCGGACTTCGAGGCCCCCCACGACCGCGACGAACTCCCCGGCGGGCCGCCCGCCCGGTAACCTCACCCGCATCGGGAGCCTCGCGGCCCGAGGGGGCGAGCGGGCGCTGGCGATCGTATGTGGTCGGCTCCCGTCACGGCCGATAACGTTATGTAGTGTCATGACATACGTTGTCATGGATATGCCCGACACGAAGCGAGGTCGCGAACGGAAAGGACGGACGAAGCGGGAACAGCGCCGCCGATACGAGATCGAGCAGGCGCTCGAAGCGCGCGACCGCGACCTCGACTTCGAGGAGCTCTACGAGGGGGCCGAACTGGAGTTGGAACGCCAGTAAGGATGCACCCGCCGTCCCGACCGGGACGACGCGTCGAACCGCACCGCCGTCCGAACCCCGTCAGCGGGCCGAACACCCACGGTTTTTATCCGGAACGCGAGGAGTGACGCGTATGCCGGACACGACGCTCGTCGACCTCCTCGAACGCAACGCGCGCCACGCCGAATCGCTGTCGGAGGCGTACTTCGACGCCGTCCAGTCCGAACAGCGCCCCGCCGTCGTCTCCGTGTGCTGTTCGGACTCGCGGGTCCCCCAGGAGGGGATGTGGGACGTCGAGGAACCGGGATGGCTCTTCACCGCCGGCAACATCGGCAACCAGGTCCGCGAACGCGTCGGGGACGGCCACGTCGTCAGCGGCGACGTCCTCTACCCGATCCGGTTCACCGACACGGACGTCGCCGTCGTCGTCGGCCACACGGGGTGCGGGGCCGTCACCGCCGCGCTCGAGCGACTCCGATCGGACGATCCGGGGCCGTTGCCGGCCGGAATCGAGACGCGCGTCCGGTCGCTGTTGCCGATCGTCGAGTCAGGGTTAGCCGACGACCGGGTCGACCCGGGGGCCGATGCCGGACTCGTCGACCAACTCGTCGAGTACAACGTCGACCGCCAAGCGGAGTTCCTCCGGGGGGACGACTCGGTCCCCGACTCGACGACCGTCCTCGGTTTCGTCTACGATTTCCAGGGCGTCTACGGCGAATCGCGCGGCCGGTGTTACCTCGTCAACCGAGACGGCGAAACCGCTCTCGGAGCGCTTCGGGCCGCCGTCCCGGAACGCTTCGAGGACCGCGTCCGGCGGCTACTGAACTGAACGGCGTCGACCGTTCCAGCGCGAGCGCGGCCGCTCCGGTGGGGTGCGTCTGCTCTCTGACGGCCCGTCGACCGTGTACGTGCGACCGGGGGCGATCCGGACTGGCGCCGTCGCTCCGGGCGAAAAATAAATTGGTCGAAAGCGATGCGTGGGGTCGGCGTTTACAGGCGCGTCAGGTTCGTCGCGCGGGGGCCTTTGTCGGCCTCCTCGATGTCGAACTCGACTTCCTGTCCTTCCTCGAGGTCCGGGCCGCCGACATCCTCCATGTGGAAGAAGACGTCCTCGTCCGCGTCCTCAGTGTCAATAAAGCCGTAACCGCCCGTGTCGTTGAAGAAATCAACCGTTCCGGTTGCCATCAACTACTCGGAGTGCAGCCACGTATATAAGGCTTGCGGGCCGCGGCTCCCGCGCGGCTCGGCGGTCGAACCGCGTCGCCGTCCCGGAGCGCACGCGACCCTCCCGGACAGCGGTCACGGACGGTGCGTCCGGCCCGAACGGCGGCCACGGAGGCGACAGCGGCCACGGGCCGGACGGCTCCGCCGGAGGGGTACAGCTATTGTTCTCCCGGCGGGAGGTCCCGTATGTTCCGACGCGTTCGGGAGACGGGCCCCGCGCTGTTGATCCCCTCGGCGTGGGGGCTCGTCGCCGCTGTCCACCTCGGCGTCGTCACGACGCATCCGGTGTTCGTGATGCACGCGGTCATGAGTGTGTTGCTCGTCGCGTTTGCGGCCGCCTCTTGGGGCGACATGGCGTCGGGAGTGCTCCGGGCCTGGCGGGCCGTCATCGTCGCCGGGACGCCGTTCGCCGTCGCCGGCCTCGCGGGGTTTGTCCTTCCGGATCCCCCCACGGCGCTGTTCGCGCTCGCGCTCGGCGGGTGGATGCTGCTCCCGGCGGCAGGGTTCGGCTACACCGCCCGCGAACTCTCGGCGGGGGCGTGGGTCTACGCGGCCGCCGCCGCCGGGTGTCCGGTCGGCGCGGGGCTGTACGCCTACGGCACGGTCGCGGGGAGCGCAACGGTGCAGGTGGCCGGGCTCGCGGTCGTCGGGGTCGCCCAGACCGCGGGCATCGTCGACGCCGTCGTTCGGTTCTAGCGCTCAATGCTTAACTGGCTGGCCGACGAGGAACCCCTGTGACGCTAAACGAACTCCCCGAACTCGATCCGGCGGCCGGTTCCGTCGAGACGGCCGAACTCGTCGTCGAAGACGACGTGCTCGTGAAGCTGTTCGCGCTCGGCCCCGGCGGCGCGTTCGACCCCCACGTCCACGACGACTGCGAGAACGTCTTTCACCTCCTCGAGGGTGCGGTCACGGTGACGCAGGGCGAGGAGACGGAGGCGGTCGAGGCGCCGGCCGTCGTCCACAACCCCCGCGGCGTCGAACACGGCGCCGAGAACGAGGGCGACGGGCGGGCGCTCCTGACCGCGAGTCTCTGTCCGCTGCCGTGAGGCCGGGGCGGTTCGACCCGTCCCTACGTGCCGTCGGTGCCGGCGTCGTCCCCGGCCGCGTCTTCGGGGTCGGCCGCGTCTTCGGCTCCGCCTTCCCCCCCGGACGCCTCGCGCCGCGCGAGCCCGGCCAGATGTGGCGCTTCCTCGACGACGATGGCCCCGGTCCCGAGCCGGACGGCGTTCTCGCTGCCCGGCAGACAGAACACCGGCGCGCCGTCGGCGATCCCCGCGGTCGCGCGCGTCCCGACGACCTTCGTTCCGATCTCCTCGCGTGAGAGGCTCCGGAATAGCTCGCCGAATCCGGGGAGCCGCTTGTCGAAGAGTGGTTCCACCGCCTCGATGGTCACGTCGTCGGGGGTGACGCCGGTGCCGCCGGTCGTGACGACGCAGTCCGTGTCGCCTCGTTTGACCAGTCTGTCGACCGTGTCCTGGACGGTGTCGAAGTCGTCGTTCACGACCTCCCGGGTCGACACCGCGTGACCGGCCTCGCCGACGAGTTCGGCGATCGCGTTCCCCGAGGCGTCCTCGTCGACCCCGCGGCTCGAGGAGACGGTCACGACGCCGACCCCGAGCTCCTCGAGATCGTGTCGGTGGTGGTCGTGGTCGTGGGCATGTTCGTTGTCGTGGTCGTCCCCGTGCTCGTGGGCGTCCTCGTCGTCCCCGTGGTCGTGGGCGTCCTCGCCGTCCCCGTACTCGTCCTCGTGTCCGTGGTCGTCCGCCCCGCCGTCCGTGGCTTCCGGTCCGTCCATACGGGCACAACGGCGATGAAACGCAAAAAGGGCCGGTTCGCGATCGGCGCGGGGGCGGCTTCGCGAACTCCGCTACGGACTCCGCTAGAGTTTTGCACCCCCGGAACACACTACCGGCCATGCAGGCGATCTACTACGACGAGCACGGATCGGCAGACGTCCTCGAGTACGGCGATTTCCCGGATCCGGAGATCGGTCCGGAGGAGGTCCTCGTCGAGATCGAGGCCGGCGGACTGAACCACCTCGACGTCTGGACTCGCAAGGGGATGCCGAGCCCCGAGG
>Ga0209946_1000281_pt1 | contig 21492 bp, 25 predicted proteins | sample SalPon2_A_H2O_MG_FD_185704 | JGI IMG/M metagenome (GOLD analysis project Ga0209946, IMG submission 185704) | Salt pond water microbial communities from South San Francisco under conditions of wetland restoration - Salt Pond MetaG R2_A_H2O_MG... | ecosystem: Environmental > Aquatic > Non-marine... | reverse complement strand
GCCAACCAGCTGCCTGAAACGGCTACAACTGAGGGGGCTGTATTCGTTGTTGAACTACCGACGGTCGAAGGGATCTGAGCTAGACTCTACGTTGGTCGTAGCTATGTGATACTCGCCCACATCGCAAGATGAACTGAATACAAAATTGCATTAATACACAATCCAAATATTGAACATATTATAAAAAGTCTATAGATGGAATCAGTAGGTATAGCCACTTAACAACCCGTTTAATCGTGAATATCAGTATTTAGTACCAGAAGTAAAATACTATACTGTTACCACGAGATACTGAAGAAGAGTCTTATCTGTGTCCACAGCCATTCGAAGTGGGTGGCTGTGCAGCTCCTATATCATTGACTTCCGTGAGGAGCGAAACGAGATCTGCGTCTGTCACTGGTTGTGCCGTCGTCCCCAACCCCGCATCGCGGGCCACCCGAACTGCACTCGGCGGGTGAAGGTTCGCTTCGGTCAACAGTGCGTCGTCGTAGAACACCTCCCGAGGCGTCCCACTTCCAACCACGTTGCCGTCGGCCATCACACAGACTCTATCGGCTACCTCAGCAGCAAAGTCAAGATCATGTGTCGACAAGACGACGCTAATGTCGTCCTCGTGAATACCCTCGATCCGCTCGGCGACCAGCTGGGATCGCTCAGGGTCGAGCCCTGCGAGTGGTTCGTCTAAAACGACTACACTCGGTTCGAGTACCAACACGCCTGCAAGCCCGACGAGGCGTTTCTCGCCGCCACTCAGGTAGTGGGGGATTCGGTCTTCAAGGTGGCTCGCGTCGACGGTGGCGAGTGCCTCATAAGCACGCTTCCTTGCCTCGTCACTGGGAACGCCGTAGTTTTGGAGACCGAACAGTACATCGTCGAGAACTGTAGGCGCGACAAGTTGTGTGTCGGCGTCCTGAAAAACGAAGCCAACATTCTTCCGTGCGTGTTCCTTGTTATCCTCAGTGATTGGTGTACCGTCGACGACGAGTTCGCCGTCGTCGGGAACGAGCGTTGCGTTCAGGTGTTCGAGAAGCGTCGACTTCCCAGCACCGTTTCCGCCGACTAGGGCGACGACTTCGTCGGGATACACCGAGAAGTCGACATCGTGCATGCCGACCGTCCCGTCCGGATAGGTGTGGGCCTCACACTGGAGATCGACCAGTGGTGTCTCATCCCGGTTCACAGTCCCACCTCGTAGATCGCGACCGTTGCATATCCGACGACAGCGGCGTACGAACCGATCACGACGAGTAGTTCGTACGTCGGTGGCCGCGAAACATCACCGTACAGTGTGAGATCCCCATTATACCCACGGGATTCCATCGATTTGACGAGTCGTTCAGACTGCTCGATGGCCGACAGCATCGTCATACCGAGGATTCTCGCGTACAGCCGTTTGTTTGACCAGAACTCCGAAAAGTTTGCACCTCGGGAGAGCGCGGCTTTCACCAAGTCTTCGAGCGTCTCGATCATGACGAAGGTGAACCGATAGGTGAGCAATGCGATCTGATCGATCGGCCGTGGGAGCAATCGCCCGAGCATATATGCGATATCAGTGTATTTCGTTGTCATCGACGCCGTTAGCACAAACGTAACGACCGTGAGTGATCGACAGCTGAGTTCCACGAAGAGGCTGAGGCCCGCCCGCGTGACCGAAAGTTCACCGACGGGTGTCGAAAGCGCGCCACCAATCGGCGTACCCGGTTCGAGAAACGCCAGCGGCCCAGCAACAGAGACGATGAACAGCATCGGAAGCGTATACCAGCCAGCCAACCGTTGGTACGGCAGGCCCGCCAGCCCGTAGACGATGAGAACGGCCCCGTATAGGCCGCCTAGGAGCACAAGCTGGTCAACCACGGTAACCGCGAGGACGAGTGCACCGACAATACCGATTTTTGTCCACGGATTGACGTGGTGTAGCGGCCCGTCCCGCTGCTCAGCGAACGCGGTAATAAGCCGCGGGTCGGGGACGTGATTTGAGAGTGTGGTCACGAGTATTAGCTCGGCTGTTCGTCATTTTTGAGGCCGCCGTATCGGTCAACGTAGATGTACAGCCCGAAGCCGAGAACGGCCAGAAAGGCCGCGATAGCACCGAATTCGACCATCATCCCGCCCTTTCGGATGGGGCCGGCGACCACGATGCCGCGACCGAAGTCGACGAGCGAACCGCCGCCCTCCTTGGTGCCGCGCTGGAGTGCCTTCGCGGAGCGTTTGGCCCACGGTAGGGCACCGCCAGTCGAAGTGAAGCCCCAGTAGCCGGCAGCGAGAAAGGCCGCAAAGAGTGCGGTCAGACCGCCGTACTGCTTCCAGTGCTGCATCAGGTTGTCACTCCCGTCGGCTCCTTGTTGCTGTCGCGGTCGGCAAGACCGACGAGGTCGGGACGAACAGAGGCGAGGAACTGAACGATGAAGCCCGTCAGGAGTCCCTCAATGACGGCGACCCCGAGGTTAAGCCCAACAAGACCGGCGACGGCAATCGTCAGGTCACCACGCGGCAGCGCGCTCCCGTTCACGCCGCTGACGACGATGATCGCACCCATCAGGACGGCCCCTGCCGAGAGGCCGAGTGTTGCCGCACTGGCACTGGCGGGGAAGACATCCCAGTCCATCTCCAGCAGCGTTTTGAATGCGTAGTAGGCGACGATAGCTTCGGAGGCGTTGACGAGCGTGTTCGCTCCGAGCAGGCCGACTGCACCGTGGCCGAGTGCCGCCGAGAAGATGTTCACAACCAAGGCGATGAGACTCCCGAGCAGTGGCCCGGCGAGGATGCCGACAAGACCGGTGAGGTTCATATGAATACCACCCCAAACGGGGATATTCAGCTGAAAGATGGCAAAACTCGCGGCCGCGCCGATACCGGCGAGTGCGATCTGGTGTGTCTTGATACCACCTTTTCGTATTCGGTAAACGATAGCACCGATGAGTCCAGTGCCAATTAGCGTCCAGAGTATCAGTGCCCACAGTGGGAACGAGCCTTCTCCGAGGTGAATGTGTGCCATGTCTGTTTTACCAATATTTTTCTATCGTATAATAATCTTGCCTTGCACAAAAAATAGCTATAATAACTATAACATACAGAGAGATTGTATTTTACCAAGAACAAACTAATATTATTCCGTACTGTAATCGATTAATAATCCCTCACTCGGAACAGATTTATATACATAAATAGCAAGTAAAAGTGAGGATACCAAAATAAATTGTATTATATTATATGATGTAGCTAAGTATATTTCAACTACTGTTCATTATTTTATTTCCTGTAGTGGACTGAAATCGTCAACAGGGAGGACAGAGTAATCAACAGTAAGTGTGTCCTTCGTAGCGCGAATCTTACCGACGAAGGTTGAAATCTCTTCCAGAGAGCCTTCGAGTACAAATAGTTCCATGCAGTGATGCCCACCAACATGACTATGAAAATTTGATGTGACAGTTTCTTCATGATCGTGACGCAGGTGCATCATCTTCTCCTCGACAGCAGAGGTCTCATAATCAAAGAGAACCGTGACAATACCCATCAGATCTCGATTTTCAAGTTTTTGATCATCGAACTCACCGAGGAGCGATCGACTAGCTTCACGAACGACTTCGCTTCGCCCAGTGTAGCCATGATCATCCGCAAAATCATCGATTCGCTCAAGCAACTCTTCTGGCATTGAGACGCTGACAACGCTCATATCACAATAGAAGTCGCACAAGATATTAAATATTAATATTTATTGGAGTTGTAGCACAGTTAGAATATTATCTTTGTTGCTTTGACGATCTCTAAAAGTCATATATGCTTTTATATTCTAATACTAGGCTTTGTTGAAATCCTCAGAGAGTTACATGTTCATCTCGTAATTCCATGAGATGAACGCCCTCCCGAAGTCACAGATTCTCCGCTTTACTGAGAAGGCGATCCATCTCGCACGCCGAGCCGTCTCTCGATACTCCTCGAAGTTCTCTAAACATCGCTATACACTCCCGCAGCACGTTGTTTTGCTGTGTCTCAAAGTTCGGAAGGATACAACCTATCGTGGTCTGCTTGACGAACTGATCGAGATGCCACGCATTCGTCGAGCTCTTGGATTAGCTGAGCTACCTACGCCATCAACGCTCTGTAAGGCGTTCAATCGGCTTGATATGGCTGTCTGGCGTGTCATATTGACTCTCTCAGCAACGCTACTTCCGACAAACGGTGTCGTTGGAGTTGATGCGTCAGGGTTCGACCGCAGTCACGCCTCGAAACACTACACAAAGCGGGCTGAACTCACGATTCAGCAGCTCAAGGTGACACTATTGGTCGATACGAAGGTGAACGCGATTCTCGATCTACACGTGACGACGACACGGAAACACGATAGTCAGATCGCTCCGTCGTTGATCAAGCGCAATCCCGAGAGTATTGATATCCTGCTCGGTGACAAAGGCTACGACGATCAGAAGATCAGACGACTTGCCCGTCAACACGAGGTTCGACCGCTGATTAAGCATCGTGAGTTCACATCGCTCCACAAGGCATGGAACGCGCGCTTAGACGCTGATCTCTACGGTCAGCGGAGTCAATCTGAGACGGTCAACTCAACGCTCAAGCGGAAGTACGGTGCGTTCGTTCGCTCACGACGGTGGTGGAAGCAGTTCCGTGAGCTTACTATCGCTTGTCTTAGTCACAATATTGATCGAACAATTTGACTGTTAGGATGGGAAATAGTTTCTATTGGTGCTACAATAGATCAGATATGGCAGATTGGTCCTCGCCAAACACGTCCCGAGTACACCGTATCACAGCTGGTAGTATAATTGTTATAAGCGTGTTATATTCGATGGCAATTATAGGACAAACAATTGTAGCTATCGTGCCAATCACTGTATTAGTTTTAATATATATTGTGTGGGGGTTCTTGTAGCTTCAGAGGCATCAGTAACGCTTTGTACTAGTTATACTGGAAAAATCGAGCCCAACATATCATTTATTAAGGATTTCAACAGAGCCTAATACTAATAAGAAATAATATGTTAAAAAGTAGATGCGATTCTAGTCCGGATGACGAACCCACAGACCTAATTTAATATTTATACTAATAGATTTAGTAGCTTTTAATAAATAGTGTCTTTTATATAATAATACAGTGAGCCGTCAATCACCACCGACTGCGGGACAGAGCGCACAATGAGTACGGAGCAGACAGATGTTACCATCGTCGGAGCTGGGGCTGCCGGTATTGGAGTCGGCGTCGCGCTGTCGATGCTTGATCTCGACGTTCGAATCCTTGAGCGCAAGGAGATCGGAGCCTCGTTCCGTCAATGGCCCGACGAAATGCGGTTCATCACACCTTCGTTCCCCTCAAACGGCTTTGGGTTGACCGATCTCAACGCAGTCACACCCGACAGCTCGCCGGCGTTTACGCTGGATCGTGAACATCCAAGCGGCGACGAGTATGCCGATTACCTCGAAGCTATCGCCGAATTTTATGAACTCCCAGTTGAGACCGGGGTCACAGTAACGGGGATTCGACCGCGTGCTGATTCACCGGCAGCCACGCCGGCTGCAGCCGACGGCGGAACCGTGACTGCCGAATCAGGTGAGAATGGCTTCGTCATTGAAACGACCGCTGGCCCACAGTCGACCGAGCATGTGGTCTGGGCAGCAGGCCACTTCGGCAGTCCTCGCACCAATGTCGTCGACGGTGCTGAGCACTGTCAGCATACCTGCACAGTTGACTCCTGGCAGGAGCATGTCGAATCGAGCCCAACCAACGAATTCCTCGTCATCGGCGGCTACGAAAGCGGGATCGACGCCGCCGTCGGTCTCCACGAGGCGGGTGCGTCGGTACAGGTTCTCGACCGCGGGTGGCCGTGGGCCGGACGCCACCCTGATCCCAGCGAGGTGTTGTCGCCGTACACGCTCGAACGACTTGATGCAATTGCTGAGAGTGATCGGCTGTCAGTTCACGGTGGCGCTGTAGTTGAGAGTGTCAGTCGAACTGAATGCTTCAGGGTCGACGTTCGACCTGCCGACGGCGATACGCCCGAGTTTGTCGACTCGAAGACGGTTCCTGATTCCTATACGGTGCCGACACGCCCACTGCTGGCAACTGGGTTCGAGCCAAATTTCGGCCCAGCCGAGTCCCTGTTCTCAGTCGATGACGGTACGGTCGAGTTGACCGACCGCGATGAGTCGACCGAGACGCCGGGGCTGTTTTTAGCCGGACCGGATGTGGTTCACAACGGCGTCATGTTCTGTTTTATTTATAAGTTTCGCGCGCGATTCCCGGTGATCGCCGAGGAGATCGGCGACCGACTCGGGGTCGACACCGACGCACTCGACGTGTATCGTGAGCAGAACATGTTCCTAGACGATCTATCGTGCTGTGAGCCGGATATGTGTGATTGCTAATGAGTACGGAACAAGCTACACCCAACGATTCAGCGAGTCACCACGAACAGGACGACCCCGAGACAGTTGTCGTCGTCGGGAAAGAAAGCGTTGGCAAATCCGAACTCGTGTCGTCGCTGACCGGCGACCGCCCGACCAGTGGAAACTTCCGTGGGACGACCACCCGCAGTGAGCGGTATACAACCGAACAATACGAGTTCGTCGACACTCCCGGAATCGTCCTGGATGCCGACACCGAGGCAACCCGTACTGCACTCAACGAACTCACCGACGAGGAAACGATCATGCTCGTGGTGCCGGCAACCGATGTCGATAGTGACCTCGATGATCTCCTCCCGCTTGTCGAGGATCATCTCGGTGCGGTAGTTGTTACCTTCTGGGACAAAGTCGACGAACAAACCGAGACACGCCGCGCACTCGAACAGTTGAGTGCTGATATCGGTGTTCCGGTTGTCCCGGTTGATGCCCGGAACGTCGAACGTCCGATGACTGACGGCGGGACGGCGGCCGCAACGGCCGGTAGTGCGGACGACGACTACAGCCGAATCATGGCTGCTCTCGAACAGCCAGGGGTGTTTCCCGATGCGGCCCGCGAGGAGATCGGTCGACGGATCGAACCGCCGAAAACTGTCTTCGAGTGGCCGGTGGTCGGGCCCGCGGTCAGCCTGCTATTGTTGCTGTTTCCGGCCGGAGTTGCCGTCTGGTTTGCCAACACACTGGCGGGCGAACTCAATCCGCTCGTCAAGACGGCCTTTGAGCCACTGGTCCACGTAGCTGCCACACGGCCGGAGCCGATTGCAGTGCTTTTGACAAACGACTACGGCCTACTGTCGATGGGGCCGTTTCTATTCGTCTGGGCCGGCCCAACGATGCTCATCTTTGCGATGATTCTCGGTGTCTACAAGAACACTGGCATCGTCACCCGAATGACCGTCTCGCTGCACCCAATAATGCGGCAGATCGGTCTTTCGGGTCGGGATCTCATCCGCGTCGTAATGGGCTTTGGCTGTAACGTTCCCGCCGTAGTCAACACGCGATCCTGTTCGGACTGTACGCGGTGTTCGACCATCTCGGCGATCTCGTTTGGCTCGGCCTGCTCGTATCAGTTCCCCGCAACACTGGCGGTGTTTGCGGCAGTCGGGATGGGTTGGCTTGTCGGCCCCTATCTGGCTGTCCTCGCAGTGACGACATTCATTTATGTCGGCGTGATCGCGCCCGCTGAAGCCCGGCAGTCGACGACCGTTGTCGACCGTCGAACCTTCCTTAGTTGGCCCGATCCGAAAGCCGTCGCCCGTGAGGCCTGGAGCGCGATCCGAGAGTTCTTCGTCAAAGCACTGCCCGTCTTCGTCGTCATCACCTTTGTCGCCGCCGCGCTTGACCGGTTGGGGGTGATCGACGCGCTGGGATCTGTGCTGGGGCCAGCAATGAGTCTCTTTAATCTCCCTGCTGACACCGCCCTCACTGTGGTTCTTGCCTCGATCCGAAAGGATGGCATCGCCCTGCTGACCGCTGACGGCGCGTCGACAGCAGCCACGCTCTCGCCGGTGCAGGTACTTGTCGTGGTCTATCTGGCAGGTGTCCTGCTGCCGTGTCTGGTGACCGCCTTTACTGTTGCCCGTGAGGTTTCGGCACGGTGGGCGTTGAAGATGATGGCTCGCCAAGCGGCTGCCGCAGTCACCTTTGCGGCCGTAATTGCTTGGAGCGGCGCGCTGCTGTTCGGCTAACGCCCGGACTAGACGATGACAGACACTGAGGTAACGATCATCGGCGGTGGGGTACACGGTACCCATCTGGCGATCCGGCTGTTGAACGCCGGTATCGTTGACCGCAAGCGGCTCCGGATTTGCGATCCCGATGGGCTGCTCGCTAATCTCCGTCGACAGTGCCAGCAGTGCGGAATGACCGAGTTCCGGTCGCCGCTTGTCCACCATATTGCTATAGACCCGTTTTCGCTCCGAGCGTTCGCCAGAGAACGCGACCGTACGGACGAACTCATCCCCACCGACACCGGCGGCGACCGCCCCACTGTCTCGCTATTTTTCGATCACGCTGAGTGGGTCTGTGAGAAGCACAATCTGGAATCGCTCGTCGAGTCGACGCGAGCGACAGCCATCACTGACAACACCAATCACGTCGAGATTGAGACGACGGGCGGTCGGCATACCGCCCACTGGTGTCTGCTGGCAGTCGGCTACCGTCGACTTACTCGGCCTGCGTGGGCCGAAGATATGGTTTCGAGTGCCCCTATCAACCATGTCTGGGATCGTAAGTTCGATCCTAAGGAAATCAGTGCGACAGCAGCGGTCGGTGTTATCGGCGGCGGAATCACCGCGGCCAAGTGTGCAACGACGCTTGCCCAGCCAAGCCGAGAGGTTCGACTGTTTGCTCGTAGCCCGTTTCGGGTCAAACTTCGGGAGGCAGGCACCGACTGGATGCATTTCTCGCGGGTCGTCGACCGACTCCACGAACTACCATCGGCTTCTCGGGAGCGCGCCGACCGGGTGGCTGAGGCGCGGCACAATGGCGCGATACCGCCACACGTCTTTCGTCGACTCCGGCGGGCCATCGAAAATGGTCGTATTGATCTCTGTCGAACTGAGATCACCGCAGCCAGCGAAGCAGGCGGGACTGTCGTTGTGAGCTGTCGTGATGGCACGGCTCACTGTCTAGATCAGGTGGTTTTTGCGACCGGCTTCAGCTCGCCGTACGAGGGTTCGCTGTTCGAACAGCTTCGTGGGAAGACCGGGCTTGCAGTGGGGTATCGGAATGCCCCGGTTCTTGATGATGAGACGTTGCGCTGGCAACGCACGAATGGTACACTGTCGCAGATAGCGGTCTCAGGGGCTGCTGCCCAGCAGGTTTTGGGGCCGTTCTCACGGAATATTATCGGTGCACGGCGAGCTGGTGACCGTCTCGTCGACTGGATGGCAGCTGAGGAATCTGAAGCGTCGACCGAAGGGGTTCGGTAAGTAGTCTCGCTATTCGTGAACTCTCATCGCTTCGATCTGTTCTTGGTATCGGTTGCGGATTGTGACCTCTGTGACTTGGGCAACATCACTAACCTCTGCTTGGGTCTGTTTTTCATTGCAGAGCAGTGAGGCCGAATAGATCGCTGCGGCAGCAAAACCGGTCGGTGATTTTCCGGATAACAGTCCTTGTTGTGCCGAGACATCGATTATTTCTTTGGCTTTTATTTGAACCTCTTCGCTGACATCCAACTTCGAACAGAAGCGTGGAACATACTGTTTCGGATCGACCGGCTGCATTTCGAGTCCCAACTCCTGAGAGATGTACCGGTAGGTTCGAGCTATCTCTTTGTGTTCGACACGTGAGACATTGGTTACTTCGTTCAGGCTTCGCGGGATTTCCTCTTGTCGGCAGGCTACGTAGAGGGCGGCCGTCGAAATCCCTTCAATCGAGCGGCCACGGATGAGATCCTCTGAGAGTGCCTGTCTGTAGATGACTGAGGCAACTTCTCGGGTTGGTCGGGGAATGCCCAGGGCTGAGGCCATCCGATCGATCTCGCTGAGAGCAAACTGGAGGTTTCGCTCGCCAGCGTCTTTCGTTCGGATGCGCTCTTGCCAGGTGCGAAGTCGACGCATCGTGCTTCGCTTCTCTGAGGAGAGTGACTGACCATAGGCATCTGTATTTTTCCAGCCGATCGTCGTCGTCAACCCTTTGTCGTGCATCGCTTGCGTTGTTGGGGCACCAACACGAGATTTAGAATCTCGCTCCGACTGGGTGAAAGCCCGCCACTCAGGGCCGCGATCAATCTGATTGTCTTCGAGGATGAGTCCGGTCGGCTTGTGCATGAGTTCTCCATCAGCAGTCCGGACGACCTCGTTGGGGTCGACATCATCTTCATCGACTATTTCGGACGCCTTCTCAGAATCACTACGCTCTGTCTCATGGCGTGTTTGCTGGTGGGGAGAGCTATTCGTCACAGTCACAATTACTGGGGAGACTATATTAAATCTATTGTGTAATTTAATATTTTGTATTCAACATAGCTGCAAGAGTCGATGCTAGCGACGGCACTCAGATGGTGGTGTAGCCGTGGTCAGCCAACAGCGCGGGAAGACGGTCGCGATGATCACCTTGGAGTTCGATACTGTCGTCGTCGATCGTGCCGCCGGTCGCCAGTGACGACTTGAGATCTGAGGCGAGGGATTCGAGCGTCGAGTCCGGAACATCAAACCCTGAAACGACGGTGACTGCTTTGCCGTACCGGCGTTCGTCGACACTGATTGAAACCTGTTGATTAGCCTTTTCAAGATCGGTGTTGCCGTCGAGTTCGTCAAGCAGTTCGTCAAGTGTGTCGTCGTCTGCCACAATATTAATAATGGCTTTAGTATTAATAAGTTTTGTTGCGGTGAGGCGGCTCAGTTCGGCTTATCATCTGTTAAGACTGTGTATATCACGGCCTAAATTAATATACAGAATCAAAATGAAGAGATATCCCTGTATCGAGATGTGAATCTGAAAAGAGACACAGGGTGCGGAAGGTGCCTCTGTATGAGCTGTACGAGAGTTTTGATGTCTCGGACTGAGTGGCCGTGAACGGACAAAAACGGCCACTTAGATAGACACTCGCTGTTAATAAAAATATTTTGTTTTTAATAACTATTTTATTTTTACATTATTTGGTTTCATTATAATTTGGGTTTGTACGATGGTAGGGCGAGAAGGCATTCCGATTTACGCTAATCTAAATTCTTCATTGGTGATTTCTTTGCTTGTTCATTGTAGCGTATTCAACTCCGTCAGAAGTGTCGTCGTTATTTCCGGGGGTTCCAAACAGCTGGATGTATAGGAATATCCAGAAATGTGCTCGTCGAGAGTAGCGTCTTTTTGTCATGAGTCAAACCCTCTGGTCAGATGATCACGAACAGATCGCTGACGATCCGCTAATAGAGTGTGAAGGCGTGTTACCGTTGACAAGACGGGGTAAGAGACCGGGAACTCTTGATAAAGGTACATTAATAACGAATCGTGTTCGAGACCAAGCTGTGCATCCCGGCTCGTCATCGAATGAATGGTCTCCTGCCGGACGCGGAGTCGTTCCTCACAACGATTTCGGTACGTCGATAGCTGCTCATGGCGTCGCTGAAGCTCGGAAAATTCCAACTCAGCAAGCGAGGTCTGATTGTGCTCTTCGACCCACTTGCTAACAGTTTGATAGTCGTTATCGGCTGCTTGAAGCGACTCGTATTCTCGATCAACCACGCTTCTCATCGTCTTGAGTTCTTGTAGTCGCTGTTGGCTCTTCGAACAAATCGCACTCTGAACCTGTGGACTCACGCCAGCGTTGGTTTCAGATGCGAGGACGAACGCAAGAGAGTCACCGAGCTCTTCTCGAATCGTTTTGAGTAACGGTTCTTCGGTATCGAGATCGGCGACGCTGTGCGGGCGGACGGTCTCGGCGAACAACTCACGGACGCGATCGGCGTCAGTTGTCGCCGCATCTGGCTGTGACCCAGCTGGAACAGAGAGAGTTCCTCCGGCGGCCGACGGATTTGTAACAGGTGCCGCTGCCGGCTGTGGTGACAGCGACGTGACTCCCGATAGAAAGCGTTCGTAGGCTTGACACTCTGCGTCGATATGCGTTTGCTCCTGCTTGACACGCGTCAGTGCACTGTCGATGTGCGTCTCAATCGACATCTCAGCGCGCCTCCGGCGCAAATACTTGTTTGCACTGATTGGGTGTCCCTAAATCCCCGACGAACCGAGGTGCGATCCGTACGCTATCTTTGGACACATCTACCTGAATTGAACCCCACGTGTTATCACACTGAGAGACAGTGAGCGCAATCGGGAACAACGGGAACTGCCCATCACACGGTCGAAGTGTGTATCCAGAAACGTTGGTAGCGGGTTCCGTGAGCTGTTTACTCGCCTCGGTGTCGGTACCCCGGCTTCGCCGCCGATAGGGACTAGCATTCTGAACCACGGAGCGCAATTTATCGACTGTTTCGGCTGTCTCCTTGGAACCATTACGCTCTGTCTTGTGGCGTGTTCGTTGGTGCGGAGACCTGTTTATCATAGCCACAACTACTGGAGAGTGTGTATTAAATTTACTGTATGATTTAATAATCTGTGTAGAACACAGCTGCGAGAGTCGACACCAACAAGGATCACTCAGGTGGTGTTATAGCTACGATCAGCCGAACGACAGCAAAATCGTAAGAGATCACGAGATAGGTCAGTTACTCCGTTCAAATGCATGCAGAACCGTTGTATCGCTGTCGTCCCACGTGATATCGTGCGTTCGTTCAATACGGTTCTTATATGCGTCTAAATCCGCCGACCCTTCTGCTCGTGCATCCTCGTCTGTGAGATCACCCAGCTGCTCTTCTCGAACGGTCGTTACCTCAAACAACACACCGTCGATCTCGAATCGATCACCCTCCTCGGCATGTTGATCACCGCGATGCAGTTGGGTGATATCGCCCGCGACAACAGCTTGGCGGATGCGCTCAGCCGGAAGTAGTTCGTCGGCATTGATCGTAGCCATGGTTATTCCCCCTGATACTGCGAAGCTGATACAATGTGATTGGCTGTCGCTGAATCAGATCTGGTTGGGGTCTGCTTGAACTGTGCTGTTCTGTTGAATGCTGATGTCATCTGTACGACTGATACGTTCTGAGGTCACAAAAATGCTATTGTAGTAATAAAGTTAATAATAGCTAGCAAAATATAGATTAAAAATAATATAGAAAAGAATCAGATAATACTGCTGTCCCCGCGAGCATTGCAGTGGTTAGCATTTGATCCCTCTTTCGGGTGAGACAGCACTACTCGTATTTTCGAAAGCCCATATCGTGAGCCATCTCGCGGAAGGCCTGCCGACTCAACCAGATGTCATACTTCCCGACAAGGCCTTGCTCTCGGCCTGTCGCACGGCAGACGTGTGTCTGACCGGTTGGTTCATCGTTTCCCTCCTCGCTGTTACTATTGCCGGTCATCGGCGTGCCTTCTTTCTGAGCTCGGGCGCGACCGAGCGGTCGTCGGCCAGTTCTTCAAGCAGGTCGGTGGCATCACACGAAATCAGGCCACCAACGGCTTGTCGACGAAGTCCACCCGGAAGACCGCTCGTGCGAACAAGCACCGCCAGATCGCTCGTTCGGTTGGCCTCGGTGAGCGTCTCGATAGCCGCCTCCCGCTCGGCTCGTGGAATGTTGTGCGTCACGACGAGCTGAAATGGATTTGTCATCGCATCTCCTCCAGGTTGTCACAGCAGTCCGCTGTGGTCGACAACCACGCGGTCAGCTTTGAATCCTCAGGAGCTGTTGAGTACACCGTTATTAGATCTGGAGCATCGTCACGTGATTCGGTGATTGTATGACACTGTCTCGTTGGTGGTGCATCTCCGGTCGCGTGTGGTGGGAGGTTATGCGCTGACACAGGCGGTGAATCAGTCTGCAAGGCCGATCTCCTCCTGGTTGTCGGGATCGGCGGCTGGAGTTTGTTCGTCGTCCGCTTCAGCTTCGGGCTCGACAAATTCGGGGAACCGATCCTCAAAAGCTGCCCAGTCGGCATCCATCTCGGCGTCAGTGAGCAGACACTCATCGAGTCGCTGTCGCAGTCGGTCGTGATCCATCTCTGTTCCAATCAGTACAAGCTGGGTGCCACGATCGCCCCACTTGTCGTCCCAGATCTCTTCGAGCTCCGGGACGGCCTCCAACTTCTCGGCTCGCTCCTCGGGTGAAAGCGTCGCTACCCAGTTGCCGGCGGGGGCAACCCGAACCGACTGCCCGGCGACGTTGAGCATAATCGCCATCTCCTCGCGGTCGGCCAGCCAGAAGTGGCCTTTCGAGCGAACAACGTTCTCGGGGAATTCATCGAGCAGATCGCCGAACCGCTCGGGGTGGAACGGTCGACGCGCCTGAAATACGAACGAGGTCACGCCGTGTTCCTCCTCGGCCGAAGCGTGGGGCTCTTGGAGTTCCTGCATCCAGCCGGCCGACTGGCTGGCTTCCGCGAAGTCAAATCGTCCGGTATCAACGATCTGCTCGACATCGACCTCGCCGTGAGTCGTCCGGATGATCTCCGCCCGCGGCTGGAGTGTTTCGACCATCGCTTCGATCTCTGTGAGTGTCGCCTCGTCGACGAGATCACACTTGTTGAGCAACAACACATCACAGAACTCAATTTGCTCCACGAGAAGGTTGCCGAGGTGTTTTTCGGTGCCATCGTCGTCAAGCAGTTCTTCGGATTCCATCGCTGTCTGGAACTGATGGGCGTCGACAACGGTAACAGCGGTATCCATCTCACAGCCTTCCAGTGGTTCGATTCCAGTTTCCTCGTAGAACTCGGTGGGATCGAGATCAGACTGATCGAAGCCCAGTGTGAGCGTCTGAGCCACAGGGAGGGGTTCGGCCACGCCGGTCGATTCGACAATGATTGCATCGAATGTCCGATCGTGGGTGAGTTCGGCGATGGCGTCTAAGAGGTCACCACGAAGCTCACAGCAGATACAGCCGTCGTCGAGTTCGATCAGTTCCTCTTCCTCCTCTGAAATATTGGAGGATTCGGCGACGAGTTCGGCATCAACGTTGACCTCACCCATATCGTTGACGAGAACGGCCAACTCGCGGTCACCGCTCTCGGTGAGGAGATGGTTCAGCGTCGTCGTTTTCCCGGCACCGAGTGTTCCCGACAGTACCGTCACGGGGGTTGTTTCTGCTACCATGTATTCACACAATCAAACTCGCTTATATTAGTAGTTATTATTTTAGTCGATAAATATATTAATAGTCGGCGTCTCCAAATGAGACACCCAAACGCCATGCTGAGACATCATGATCGATCGGCTGTCGCCGACGCCCCGCTTGGAGCTGCCGACCGCATTGGGACAGTTGATTGCGCCATCGTTGGCGGTGGGATTCACGGGACTTATCTCAGCCAGCGGCTGCTCGAAGACACCACTCTTGACCACGACAATATCGCTATTATCGACCCCAACGACCGACTGCTTGATTCCTTCCGTCGAAAGGCTCGCGCCTGTGGGATGGACTCATTGCGGTCGACGTTCGTCAATCACCTTGGCACCGATCCATTTGCTCTTCAAGGGTTTGCCGAGGGACACGACCGTGAAGATGAGCTGCGGCCGACGGTTGATTACCCCGACCGCCCCGGATTAGCACTGTTGCTTGACCACGCAGATCATGTGATCGAATCAAAAGGTCTCAGCGCACTCCACAGACAGACAGCAGTCACGGCGATCCACGAACGGACTAATGGAGAGTTGCGTCTGACAACAGACGACGGGGTAATCGACACACAAACGTGCGTTCTCGCCATCGGCCATGGCGGTCGGTTTCAACTCCCCGAGTGGGCCGAGGGTGTCAACCGTATTACCCACGTTTGGGGTGAGTTTGATCCCAACGTCGACACCGACCGGACGGTTATCGTCGGCGGCGGGATCACCGCGGCGCAACTCGCCTGTAAGCTAACGAAGACTGAGCAGGTCACGATGGTAACACGACATCCGCTTCAATGGGAACTCTCGGAGGCCGACCCACCGTGGCTTAATTGGCGGCATATCGAGCGAGAGCTCCACTGTCACCCACCGGGGTCTGCTGCGCGGCTGGCAGTCGTTGAGGAGGCGCGATACGACGCGACGATTCCGCCCTATCTGTACGACCCTATCAAGTGTCGACTCGATGACGGCCGGCTCCGAATCCTGGAAGGCGAAGTCACAGCAGCAATGAGTGTCGGCAACGGGATAAAGCTCGCATTTGACGACGGACTCAGACTGTCTGCCGACCGGGTTGTCTGTGCGACCGGATTCAAACCTGTGGGGGATCACCCCTTCGTCGATCACCTTGCCGACAGGCTTGATCTTGTTCGCGGAGCCCGTGGATTCCCTGTGTTGGGTGACGAGACACTGGCGTGGCGGACGGTCGACGGGCGGTCGCTACCGCTGTATGTCTCGGGTGCGTTGGCAATCGGAACGGTCGGTCCCTATGGACCAAACCTAGCGGGGGCCAGACGTGCGGCTGACCGGATCGTTCCGGCTGTCGACGACTGTGTTCACAGACCAACGGAAATGAGAGAGGCGATGTCGACAGCCGATTAGCTAATGGAGATGGCATCGCCGATATCGTCGACTGGATAGATCGAGTAGTCGACCTCAACGGACTCGCCAGCAGCTGCGAGATCGCGGACGAATGCCGACAGTGTATCGAGGTCGCATTCGACGACAAACGTTTCAAGACAGCCCTGATCGCCGCCGACGCAAGTATGAGTATTCGAACCGATCTGGTCGACATACTCGTGGCGACGGTCGTGGAGTTCGGCTTCGATGTCGGCACTATTGTGCGGATACAGGACGTTGACGACGCTGACCAGTTGTTGGCCGTTGAGGTCTCGCTGGTCGAACTCCGAGATCAACTTCCGGCCGGCCTTCCGGACGACCTCGCTTCGCCCCGAGTAATCGTGATCTTCAACAATCCCATCAATTTCCGCGAGCAACTCGTCAGGCATTGAAACAGTGACAACGCTCATATAATAACATACAAAAGCTGAATCATAAATATTGGCTTCTAATGGCCAAAGTATAATATACCTCGGTATTCCTATGTTGCTATCTCTCAAATCGAGATTAGTAACATGCAATACTAACCCGCGTGCAGTTGTAACAGCACCTATAGGTGACTGCCGCTACACTCTATTTGCAATGTCATACGCATGCACAACCTGCGATGCAGAGTTCAGTTCGGCAGCCAGCGTCGGCCAGCACGTCGCACTTCACCACAGTACCTGTGCAGTCTGTGACGAGTCCTTCGACACTGCTGATGACCTGCGTGATCATACACACGCAACCCATCAATAACCAACGGGAGGAGAGTCGCTTAGAGGTGCCGTTGTCAGTAGGAACCGCTGTGCGGTGCTGTTAGATACTATACCAGCTGTTTTGCGTCGTCAGTCGCACAGATTTCAACGTTACTGATGTGTAAACTGCCTCGGGGTCAAGCCCCGAGGCTTTCGCGTGGACTCCCGTTCTATGCCTCAGTAGAGGCAGGAGGGTTGTATTCCCCACTCACGTTCAGCGTCCCGCGATTCAAGCGCACGTCTACGGGTGCGCCTCCGTCGCCTGCACTTTGCCGACGACGGAGATACTGCAAGCCGACGTTCTTCGCCGCGTTGTAATCGGCGTGATTCTCATAGCCACACTGTTGGCATTCAAACGATTCCTGCTGTCGGTTGTCGTCATGGGTAAACCCACACGTCGAACAGCGGTTCGACGTGTTCCGAGGATCAACCTGCACGACCTCGATACCCTGTTCAACTGCCTTGTATTCGGCGTACTCATACAGGCGGCGAAACGCCCAAACGTGTTGCCACGTCGCATTGGGGATCTCGTCCCGTATATGGGTCAGATCCTCAAATACGATATGCGAACAGTCGTTTTTGATAGCTTCATCGAGCAGTTCGTTCGCTACCGAGTGCAGGTATATCTCGAATCGCCCGGTTTCTTTCCGCCCAACCGATTGAATATTTTCGTGGGCGTAACGCGATCCGCACTGTTGGAGATCGCTACGCCGTTTCTCATATTCGCGCCGCCAGTGATTGAACTCGTCACCACTCCAGAACGTGCCAGTTGAGGTGACTGCAAGGTTGTTGACGCCCAAATCTACCCCGAGGACTGTTCTGTGCTCGGCGTCGGATTCGGATGTCTCGTCCGTTTCCTTCTGCATTGAGGCATGGAGGTACCAGTCACCATCGCGGTACTGTAAGTGTCCCATCCAAAACTCAAACTCTTCGTCAGCAACGTATTTCGTCGGTGGTCTCTCGGCGTTGTCCGGCAGGATGTACTCACACTCGATTCGACCATCGACGGTTGACAATGAAACGTGATCACGGTGGAAAGTCGCGCTTCGCTTGTCGTAGACCACGCTATCTGCCGAAAAGTGTGGCTTCGAGGTATCTTCACCACGTTTGAGCCGTTCAACACCGCTTTTCACAGCTTCAACGGCCCGCCGAATGCCTTTCTGGACGAGATTTGCGGTGAGGTCGGTTTCTGTTTTGAGCTGGTCGTACAGCGCGGTTTCGGCTGTGGCTTTTGAGGTAATGTGGAAACCATCGTCGCCGTGCCAACACCACTCGCTTGCGGTGTTAGCGCAGTGTTTGAATTGCTCGACAGTCTCCCGAAGCAGTGGCTCTGCGCCTTCAGGGGTGTCGAGTTTGATGACGGCAGTGCGACGGTACTCCACTGTAGTTCACATATAGAACCGTAGGTTCTTATCTATTAGGGAGCTGCCACGCTATCGTCCTGTGGTTTTGACGGTGTTCATGTCGGCTTCCTCCACGGAGTCAAGTGGTTCGAGACGCGGAGCGTCTCGTCATCACGGAAATCTTTGATTTCTGTACGACCCCGTGTCATCCGCCTCGTACCGCCTGTGAACCAAGAGATTGTGCCACGTCGCGCTAAACGGCATACCTGATCGTTGGGCAGCACCTGATAGAATGCTACGGCCGCCGTTAGTCCGCAGACTGGCTGTAGAGAACGAGTGCGGCGACCGCAAGTACCGCTTCGGCGACCTTGCTGATCACGGCGATCGGGTTGAGGCTGCCGCCCATGTAGAACGCCTCGATGCTCCAGCCCTGAAATGCAAACAGCGCGAGGATTGTCACGATCGAATAGGCTGCCGCCACGAGGAACAGTGGGCGTCGCCAATATCGGGTGAGATAGATCCCGATCCCGCCGAGAAAGCCCAGCCCGTTGAGCGCGAACAGGAGGGCAAGGGTTTGACTAAACTGGATCGCTCGTGTGACCGCAAGCAGATGTAACACCCCGGTGACAATGGCCGTGATGATCGCAACATAGCCAAGTGCGTTGTCGGGCCACTGAATGCCCCCTGACTGTGCTGTCGCTGTGGTATTTGACATAGCTGTGGCGACGACCCAATTATAAAAAAGCCGTCTGGTACAGCTCTCTATGCGAGATCGCTATCTCGGTTCGATCGCCGGGAGCGATATCGTCGCCGATCTGATTTCGATATCCGCCCAAACGAGTCGGATCTACAACAACATGCCGCTGGTCTGGATGTAGAAGTAGACGATCAACACCGACGCAAGGAGCCACTGGCCGGGACGGATCTCATCGCCCTCGCCGGCAGCAGCTTTCACCAGCAGATAGCTGATGATCCCGGCGCTCAGCCCGTCGGCGATCGAGTAGGTCAGCGGCATGATCGTGATCGTCAACGCCGCCGAGATCGACCACGCCGGATCACGCCAGTCGATGTCGACGACTCCCTCGAACATGATGATCCCGACAATCACCAAGGGGATAAACGAGGCAATTGCTTACCAGACTCGCTAACCGGGAGTTAAGAATCGTCGCTCGTATCTGCCGCTTCGAGCTATTTGTCGACCGCTAATTCTAGGTCTCTGCTGATCGGTCTAAACTCGTTATACCATGCGATTCACGCAGACATGGATTCGCCTCTGACGGTGCTCCCAAGAACGAGCGCGCCGGCGATGATCACGAGGTTCTTTACGATATACTGTCCTTCAACGGTTAATCCGTAAGGGAACGTAGTATAGACGACTTCAGGAAGAAGTATCATCGGAAGGAATGTTCCCGGGAGCTGGAGTGCCAACAGTAGCAATCCGGCTCGCGTAAGCGGCGGATACAACAAACAAAGACCAATGATCATCTCCCACACGCCGAGCACCGGGACAAAAAACTCAGCTGGAAGGATATAGACTGTTGAAGCGACGAGGTCGCCAGCCGGCGAGACGCCGAGTACTTTCAGTACACCGAACCAGATAAACACCACTCCGACAGCGACCCGCAATGCCGGGACGCTCCACCGATCCATCCCTGATGCCAGCGTCGCATCCAGTGCGTCAAGTCGCTCCCGGTACTCGGTCATCGTGTTATTTTGTTCGTTTTCTGAGGTCGCCATTCTATAGCTAGTATTGTCGTTCTAGCACATAAAGCACTTCTAGTGCCTGATCAATCGTGTGAGTCCGTCATATCTTACATTATTTTTCACATAGGTGTGATTCTAGATTGGGAGTAAAATTCTGGCTAACTTACGGGATACAACGACCAAGTTTTCCATCAATTCCCACAGAAGACCCTAATTGCGATTTCATTATTCCCAGATGGGAGCGCAATTGTACCTTTATATATCTTGCAACATTCGCACAAGTATGACACAGCAGTACCTGATTGTCGGTGGCAACGCCGCTGGAATGAGTACCGCGACGCGACTGCGACGGCTTAATGAAGGTGATGAGATCATCGTCCTCGAACAGGGCGAGCACGTCTCGTATGCGAGCTGTGGACTGCCGTATCACCTGAGCGACACTGTTCCCGAGGAACAGCTCGCGGTGATGGGTGTCGAACAGCTGAGTGCTGCCTTCGATCTCGATATTCGCACGGGCGTCACGGCGACTGGGATCGATCCGGGCGCTCACACTGTCTCGGTTGTCGACGCCGACGACGAGTCGATGACGATCGCCTACGACGACCTCGTCGTCGCAACGGGAGCCGAACCACTCGTTCCGCCGATGTTCGACCTCGACGAACTGGAGCACTGTCACACCCTCCGCACCGTTTCGGATGCGACAAGCATCCGCGAGGAGGTTGCCGACGCCGAGCGCGCACTCGTCATCGGCGGCGGCTACATCGGGCTCGAAGTCGCCGAGAACCTGCATGCGGCCGGCCACGACGTGGTCGTCGCCGAGTTGCTTGAACAGGTGATGCCGAACACGCTCGGCCCGGAGATGGCGGCGATGGTCGAGTCACACCTCCGCGAGCAGGGGATCGACCTTCGACTGGAAACTGGTGTCGACGACCTGACCGAACCCGGCGACGGAACCGTCGTCGCTACGATGGACGACACCGACCACACCTTCGATCTCGTCGTCGTCGCTACCGGTGTCACACCGCGAACGGAACTGGCCGAGTCGGCAGGCGTCGAGCTCCACGACAGCGGCGCGATCGCCGTCAACGAGCGAATGCGAACCACGGTTGAGTCGATCCATGCGGTCGGCGATGCGGCCGCGCCCCCAGCAGCCCGCGCCGACGGGAACGCGTGGGTGCCGCTCGGCGGCCCGGCCAACCGCATGGGTCGCGTCGCGGCCAACGATATTGCG
>Ga0209946_1000275_pt1 | contig 21623 bp, 23 predicted proteins | sample SalPon2_A_H2O_MG_FD_185704 | JGI IMG/M metagenome (GOLD analysis project Ga0209946, IMG submission 185704) | Salt pond water microbial communities from South San Francisco under conditions of wetland restoration - Salt Pond MetaG R2_A_H2O_MG... | ecosystem: Environmental > Aquatic > Non-marine... | reverse complement strand
CTGAGTTGTGATTCAGTTACTGGCATCTCGCTACCAGGTATTCTTACAAGAACTGCTTGTTCTTTGAAGTCCTTAGCAGATGATATACCACTTTTTAGGAACTCAACTCTAATGTTCTGTAGGTCATCTCTGGCATTTATCTTTCTTTGGACATTATTCTTAAACTCTCTAGATTTAAATGGTCTAGAGCCTTGCCCACTTATTACGTATATCACCCACGTATCGCACTTCGGCTTGTTAGGCATAGGAGTGCCACTAGAACCTATAACCTGCTTTCCTTCGCCGGGCTTATCAGTAAACTTATCGCTAAAAGGACCTATTGGCCTAATGCTTTTCAGTGGGCGCATTATCACTAGTTGTCAGTCTTGACCTTGACTCTGTATTGCCACGTAGTCTGAACAGGCTTCTTGTTGAAAGGCTCTGGGTCATCCATCATCTCAAAGTCTTCACTGACAAGAGACTGAATACCCTGACCTGACTCGATGAACGCTCTGAATCTACCTTCATTCTCAAAGATAGCATCTACGTTAACATCGTAGATAGCACCATCTTGCGTCTTTTCAATGGATGAAACTTCAGTGTCCCCGAAGAACAGAGAAGTAGGTACATACGTATTACTGATGCTCACAAGAACTGCTGTGATAGCACCAGCTGCAGTACCTGGGTTGATGTTTTCATTAGCGTAGTTGGGCGTGACTTCTACTATCTTATCACCGAGTTCTACCCTAGCAGAGTGCCCTGCATCTGCATTCTCATTAATAAGCTTTCTAACCCTTTCATACAGTTTCAGGTTCTTACCGATAGTGTAGTTGCTGACAGTATCTCGAACTGGGCCTTCTTGGAAGTTCATTCTAGGTTAATATACGTTACCCCACCATATAAAATGCATGGTATCCTATACTTCTACGAACTCTTCTTGAGTTAATTCGTAGTACTCGTCCGTTTCTTGGTTATTCTCTACCTTCTGTTCTATTTCGTCATTGAAATTATTACTGTATGTAGCATCAATATCGAAAGATGGGAATAGTTCAGGTACTGGGTTATCATTAGTAACAGCACTCTGAATACGTCTAGCTGTACCAAGTGGTATGAATGTAGGAGTTCGTGGAGCTGATTTATCTATAATCTCAAATAGTATTTTGACTCCGTCCTCTCCAGGTGTAGCATCTCCTTCAGCCCAAATACCATACACTGCTATTCTACCAGTATCAAACTGGTCTACTTCGATTCCTTCTGACGCCCTAGGCGCTGGTGGGTCATTGAGTGTTGCTTCTAATGCTTCATCAAATGAGCTTGTTACAAGCCCAGTGAGTGCAAATGGGTTAGGGACATCTGCTATAGTTTTTATATCGCTCTCTTGTACAGTTTCTTGTTCTTCATCCTCATCTTCATCTTCTTGTTCACCATCTTCATCTTCCTGCTCTTCTTCGGGCAATTCTTCCCCCTCTTCTTCACCTTCAGGTATTTCTGGTTCTTCGTCCTCAAATGTATCTGGATACTGTGCTTTGAATGGGTTACGCCACTCTTCAGGTGCTTCAGATAATGGCGTTATAACTCTCAAGAATGTTCTTTCTTGGAAGTCGTCAGGTACTGGATGGTCAAACTCATCTTCTGGTATTTCTTCCCGTTTAAATCTTTCAACTAAATCCAGTTTCTCCAATATCAATAGGTAGGTGTACATCGAATCATATGTACCCGGTGCTCTTTGCACTGTTCCTTTATTTTTCATTTGCGCTGTTTTACCTTCAACATATTTTAAGAACAATTGATAGTTTCTAAATATGCTGGCAATGAAGTCTTCACCTTTCTCTTCTAGCCACCCATGAATCCAAGGACCTTTGATAGGTATATTAGCTCCACGTCTATACTTTTCAAATTTTTCCTCGACTAATGTGTCTACTAAATCATCCTCAAAGCGAAAAGTGTCACGAGGCTCTACAGTATTCTGTTTACCACCCACATCTACCTCGACCCGTAGCTCGCCACTGGGATGTTGTGTGAGGAAGCGCTCTAGGGCGAATGGTACACCAGTAGGGTCTATTTCTATACCTTCACCGAGCCCTTCTGGTGGTTGCATTTCTGGTGGTAACTCCTCACCTTCATCTTCTGCAGGCTGATCAGGAGATACATCAATAGGATATTCTTCATCGGGGTCAAAAGGTGCTGCCTCTCCAGGCCCTCTAGGCTCTCGTTCTTTGTCTTCATCCTCATTACCACTCATACTTTTAAACCTCTATGTACAAGTAGTGTTCACGAATGGTAATAAAGGTTCCGAGACAGTCTGACAGGGGAATATTAAAATAGGCCTATGACGTATTATATAGTATGACGTTAAGTGGTCAGCTATTTAGACGTGGCGCTATTTGTAGCGCTGTAATGGAAGGACAAAACATGTTTAGTATGAGCGAACAAGACCTTGAGTCTTCGGCTGCTGAAATCGGAGACCAAGTTCGTGTTGGTGTACTAAAACGAGGGTCTGACGATACAATTAAAGCTCTTGACCGTCAGATTTTCACTACAACCCTAATGCCTGGTGGTCAGATTATGGTCCCCAACGATGCTGCTAATGCATTAGACTTAGAAGTTGAAGATTCAATTAATTATATTGTAGTCCCCAAAAGTAGTTTCCCAAGCATCAGTACTGGTCCAGTCAGGGACAGAGTTTCTGGTGATGATAATGACGCTGAAGACATTGAAAGAGGTGAGAGACAAGAAACTCAAGCAACATTCCAAGGACCAAAGATGAGACAGACAGGTCAAATTAAGGTTCCGGGCGAAGTTCAGGACAGCCTTGCCCTGCTAAGAGGCGACCCTGTTACTGTGCAGGTAGAGTCGGAAGGACAACAGTCTGAGGTATTCAACAGCACGTTTGGTAGCGGTGACAGAATTACTATCCGTTCAGCGACGAGAGAGAAGCTTGGGCTTGAGACTGGCGACGAGCCCAGTGTGACTGTTGGCGTTACTGGATAGCGTTTTCGACTAGTTCTTTTGCTTCATCGGTACTCATATCACTCTTATCAGCTATAGTTTCAACTAATCCGTCAGAGTCTTCGGATAGCATACTGATTAGTTTTTCCACACCACTATCTTTATCAGGTTTTTCCTCTGGGAGTATGTCACGTTGTTCTTCGACAGCCAAGTGCCGGTAAGCCTTAGTAGTCTCAACTGAGGAGTGGTCAACAAATTCTCCTGCCTTGTCAATGCCAGAACTATTAGCTATAGCAGTAACCCTCGCGTGACGCAACTTGTGTGGGGTTAGCTTTTCACTGTGTTTAAATTCACCGTATGAGTGGATGTAAGCTTCACTTAAATCTTTTATTCTGTTTTGGATAGTCCTGTCACCGTATCTAAACATGTCTCCCTCAATATCATACATATCTATGTATGCCTCCATAGTATCAACATATTCTTGTGGTATAGCTATCATGTCTCTTTTAGGCTTATTACCACTCTTCTTGAGTCTGTAAACTCGTACATCGTTACTATCAAAGTTAAAGTCTTCAACTTGAAGGAATTGAAGCTCACCCACACGACAACCTGTGTAATACAGAGTCTCGAACATAGCTTTATGCTCTAAGCTAACTACCCATTGATTATCTCCGTTACCTAGTGTTATTTGTTTCTCGTCGTCGTTAGGGAGAAGGTAATCATCAATTTTCTCTACTTCATCAACAGTTAACCACTCTTCTACTTCCATGCCGCCACTAAATGCTTCACTATCAATATCCGACTTCTTAGCTTTGATGTGGAAGTTCTCTGCTTTTTCAACCTCACCGATAGCTTCAAAGTATTTCTTGATAGCCGATACCATTACACTCTTTGTACTCCCCTCCTTGTCACAATCTTTTATAGCTTGTAATGTATCTTCTATATCAGGGTTTTTCTCTCCAACCCTATTAACAATATCTCTTACTTGAGGTTTATATGAACGAAGTGAACCTTGACTTAATGTGGTGTCTTCTAGTTTAGATGCTTCTTGACATGCCAGTAAACCATATTTGTCTAGCATTCTTTTACCATACTTATCTATATCTTCATTAGTAAAGTCGTTGCCAAACTCTGACTGAAGGCTCATGGCATCAATTACGCTTTTCACTAATATAAAGTTTTGCGAAGGTTTATCCCAATACGTGCCGTATATAGATATATAATGAGTGAGCCTGACCAGCAAAAAGTAGAAGAGGTCAAAACATTTATTGATGGTAAGAATAAAGCACTTACAGCATTAAAACGAGCAGTAAAGTTTGAACACGAGAATGAATGTACAAGTTGTCCTTTTATAGATAAAGATTCACATGGGATTTCGCACTGGAAACCAGGAAATGATGTGCCTATGTCTCCTTATTACATCGGTGCTTTGAAAAACTCTGTAGTCACAAATGTCTTAGTTGACAGTAATCAACACACACTTCTTTCATTAGATAACATTGAAGCAGTTGAGAAGGCTATAGATGATATTGAAAACCAACCTGAAGAACATAGTAAAACTTGGATTGAACAAGAAGTAGAGAGTGTAAATAGACCTTTATCTGAAACTATACAACAAGTTGAAGTAACAGAAGAAGAAAGAAATATGATTGAGGACATAGTGAGTGAGAATGAAGCATTAGAATATTGGTATGACTATATAGCTCCAGATATTAAGTACCGTGAAAAGGCAAAGAAAGCTATACTGATTATGCTTGCGTCCCCAAAAGATAAGTATGGTAATAAAGGAAGAATTAACGTCTTTATGTACGGCGAGCCTGGTACAGGAAAATCATTATTTAAGACATTCTTAAAGAGGGAATTTGAAGCAATCACAATTGACGGCCCTAGAGCATCAAAGCCAGACCTAACATATAATAAGAAGAAAGAAGAAATGGGCAAATTGCCTGAATCTCACAAAGGAATACTAGTAGTTGAAGAAGCTGATGATATGGATGAGGATGTACTGGGTTCAACATTGACCTCATTTGGGGAAACAGGTAGAATAGAAATTCGAGATATGGAAATACCTGCCAAGGCGAGGGGAGTCATGTTATCTAATTTTGAGTCTCGGCAAGAGATTATAAATCAATGGTCTCCAGAGTCTCTTAATCGGTTTGACTTTACAATTTACTTTGAGAGTTTAGATGATGACAAGAAAAGTGACACTCTTGATTGGCACTATGAGCACTTTAGAAAGCCAAATCCCAATAAAAATGAGGATATACTAAAGAAGTACATAAAGATAGTCCGTGGACACACACCCGACGTGGCCCATTCTGAGAAAATTATGCAGTATAAAGATGACCACATCAATAAGATAGGCAACATACGGGAAGGTGTCTCAATAATGAATATAGCTTGGACAATAGCTAGATTAAACCTCGATGATGTAAAACTGAAGCATTATAAAAAGGCGTTTGAACTCACAACTAGCGAAAAGTCCTTAAAAGATAAATTCTCTACTTGATGTACTGAGTGTACATCAGTTCGTCAGCTAAATAAAAAAGGTTAAAACGTTTTAACCCTGGGTCTGCTGGATACCAGCAACGAAGCGGGAAGCCCACGCATCGTCGGCTTCGTCTTCAGTGGCGAAGGTCTCAAGACCGCTCTCGTATCGGCCCTCGTCAACTGCGGCCTGGGTTTCAGACTGGTGCTTCGACGTGTACCCATCAACTTCATCATCGCCAAGACCGTAGCGATTCTGAAGAGCCTCACCTGGGGAAGTGAAGCCACCCTCACCGTTAGCTGCCATCATAGCGTTGCTGCCCCACTTCTCGTAGTTATCCGAATTGTACGTCTTGTCAACGAAACGGTTAGCGTCCTCGTCAAGAGTGGAACCTTCAGCCGAGTCCGCACTCGTGGTGACACCTTCTAGGTCAACCATTGTTATGTTACCTCAACAGGTTATACACGATGCACCATAATAAAGGGTTGTGTCCCTGTCAGAGGGAAAATATGGGTGGCAGTACGCCTACTCAATCTCAGCTTTGTCTACCATTGAGTGTATCCTTTCCATGCTAACATCATCGTCAGTGATACCATCAAGGTAGTTAATCATCATCTTTCTCTTCATGCCTTGTTGGGTAATACTGGAAAACCAGTTTTCTGCTTGTTCAACAAGGTTTTCTGTCACCTCATCTCTTTGTTCTTCTTTTGGAAGATTATCTACGCTAACTGACGATTGTTGTTCGTGTGTGCTGCTTTCTTCGTCTCCTACTAGAGGACCGATTGGTCTAATGTCTTTAAGAGGTCTATTCACCATCTTCTGATTCTTCTACTTGTTCTTCTTCATCATCATCCTCAAACATGTCTTCTACAGAATCAACGTCTTCGTCTTCATCATCTTCTTCGTCTGCATCATTAGATTCTCCCTCTACTTCGTCTGATTCTGCATCTTTATCATCTTCGCTGACCTCTTCTCTAACTTCTTCTGAATCATCATCCTGCTGTTGTTGTGTCTGAGTGGCAAGCTTGAGGTCTTGCATATCTGACTGGGACACATTGAGGTCATCAATACCTCTACTCCTGCTTAGCCGTGCAATAGATGAAATGTCGATACCGCTGTTGGCCATTTCTTTCATTTGAATAGCAGAAGTCATGAAGGCTTGACGGAACTTGTTGCCTTCAGATTGTGCAGTGCTAAGTACTGCAACTAAGTTTGATGCAGCAACTACTCCATAATCGCCTTTTTCAAACTTAATACCATTGATTGCTGGGCCATCACCGTTGCCTAACTCCTCAACAACATCTTCATCTGATGACTCGTCACCATTGGCTTGTTCGTCGTCTCTGTCCACTAACGTAGGTCTGTCAACTACAGTCGACCTTGGAAGTAATGGCATTGTCAGTTAAAATTAAGAACGCTCTCAGTCGAGAAGGCTCGGTACTTGGTCGCGGATAACAGGCATGTCACGGTCTCGGCGGACTTGACCAATAGCGGGTGTACGTCCTGCAGCAGCTGGGCCAGGGTTGTTAGGGATGACATCTGCAGCCTGACTCATATCAGGGCTTTCCCCTCTAATTTTTTCTAAAGCGCTTTTGACTCTGCTACCCGGTTCTAAACCACTAAGTACTCCGTTTTGTGAATAATTTTGCATTATAGGTTAAGCTCCTTCTTCAGTTCATCTCTGATAACCAGAGAGCCCTGCTCTCTCCTAACCGAGCCAATTACAGGCTCACGACCAAGAATAGCTGGACCTGCTTCATTAGGGTCAGGCAAATCTGCCTCTTCAACATCAGCTGTTTCAAGGTCTTCTAGTGTAAGATTCATTATCGTAGTAACCGTTACAGTATTATATACGCTTTCATGGCATATAAACATTACCACATATCGAGCTGCTGGACTAACTATATATCTGGGTTTAATCCATCGCTATGAAGCATCTTATTTATTAAGATATACCAGACTATCGGGGCAACTGCTATGAATATTGCAGACTTGTAATCAAGCCAATAAGCACTTAGCCCAAGCATTAACACAGATGACAGTTCATGTATGGAAGACCGTTTTTTGATTTTATCTCTATCGAGACGGGATGTTAGGTAAAATGTAGTGGTAGCTATGAAGACACACACGATGGCGGAGAAAACACCAAATACCGCATAATCTGCTATATTGATAAACTCTATATTATAATACACAATATAGCCGACTAGTGATAGTTCTATCATCTTCAATATATTAATAGCCTTTCTGAACCTAGATGGGTAATGCATGACACCTTCATCATCGCACACTACACCCATTCTTTCTGCCATAGTTCGCTCAGGCCCTTTTATATCTTTCATGTCTCCTTCTATTACTTGGACAAATATTTGAATAGATAAAGCTCCTCCTATTAACCATGTGTAGACACTAAATGAACCAGCAAATGAAGCTCCAGCGAATGTTATTAGGAGCACCCATGCGCTTAAGTAAGCATTAGACCACCAGTGGGTTTTTGAGTAAACATTGTAGAATGTTCCTGCTGCAAAAGACATTACTAGAAATAAAACTCCGATGAGTGAGTCAAACATGATAACACTCAACACAAGAGCTATTATACCAGCAATCCAAGCAACTATGCTAGCATGTGATGTCTTAATATCACCGCCTGCTAGAGGGTGACCTGAAGCTTCCGAATACCTCCTATCATATTCTTTATCTTTGACTTCATTAAGGATGAAACCCCATGTGTGTAGTAACACACCTAGCACACCTAATACAACAAAAACAGTTGGAGTCATATTTCCTACTGTTATGTATCCAGTCCACAATGCCAACGCTGTAACCATAGCTGTCTGTATCCTACCAACTCGCATCCACTGCTGAAGTTGGTTAACTTTTGCCATATGTATAGTGCTCACTTTTCTAAACACCGCATATGTATTGCTTGTTCATGCGTACCATTATAGCCTACTATTTGTGTATTTTTATTTAAACTTTTTGTTGGACTAAACATCTGGGTTAATACCTCCCCACATAACTTTAGATACTGGAATAAAGTATGCTAGGCTAAGTGCCACCATACCTATCCATGCATCTAACCCTATTTGACCAGTGAAAGAAGCAAATATCATCCACAAACCAGCTAGTTCTTTTCTTGACATGGCTGCAACTCTCTTTTCTCTTTCATAATAGCCTTCTCCAATAATGTCGTCTATTTCAATCATCATCCAAGCCATCATTGCTAATGTGAGTGCTATTGTATATGCAGGTGGGTCAAAGAATAACAGTATAGCTATAACTATTACCCCTTCAAGTATTCCAACTATATAAGATATAGCGACTACACTGGGATCTACATCGAGTAGTTTTTCACCACTTTCTGTATGTTCGACAGACATTCCCAATGACTGTATTAAACTAGACTCATCCATTTCTATATCTTTTACATCACCAGATATTAGGATTTGGAAGACGTGATGCACAAAGTATGCTAGTACAGCTACCCAAATTATATTAGACATATCAGGCTGATATGCTACATATGGTAATACAAATACTAAGCTATGAACTAAAGCTACTAGAATATACTTATGCTCCGTTAGCTTGCCGACATAGTTGTACGTTACCCCTATAATGACCATCGCTGTCAACACCACTAGAGGTTCTACGTTCAACCCGCTTGCTACTATACCATATACTATCAAGAATACAGTAGATATTTGGACAACCAGCTTAGCTGTGTTTCCTGATATATCTCCAGTATTCAGTGGATGGTGGTTTTTATTAGGGTCATCTACGTCATACCCATTTTTCCAGTCTGCGTAACTGTTCATACCATACCCTACAAAGTGGTACAATACTCCAAATATTGCCCACTTTAGAACTTCGATATTCCAGAAGTGTCCTATAGCCAATGCAGCACCTAAAGCTGCCATTGGTGCTTCTAGAATGGCAGTATGTGCTCTGAAGAAAATCAGCCACGACTTTATCGTCTTTTTAGTGTTCATCAATTGTATCTATAGTACAAAGTGTACGTCCAACCAATTAAAAGTTTTTATTCGCTATCGGCCTACGTTCTCTAACTCTTTCTTATCTTGGACAGTTACAACCCACTGGTCAAAGAACCTCATATTACTCACATTTCTTATTTCACCGACTGCCTGTTCTCTCATCGGGATAATACTCATAGCTCTCAACCTAGCTGCTACAACAGCTCCAGGTTTGCTACCAGCCCTGACACTGACTTCAACTGTTTCTTTTCCGTTTATATTCCCGAAGTCAGTAATTGTGCCTCGTATCATTTAGAATCCCACATCCATCTCGTCTTTGTCTTCGACAGCGGCACTCATTGTTCTTCTAGCATCATCTCCGTCTGATTCTTCATTGTCATCATCGAATAGTTCACGGTCAACATCTTCTTCGCACCGAAGCGGTCCATCTAATTCTGCACCTCCAACTAAGACAGCCCCACACATTACATCACCTCCAACTATGGAGTCGATATATCTTGTCACGCCTTCCTCCTCGAACGTGTGGGTAAACTCATCACCAGGCTCTAGCTGGTCTGACGAAAAGCTTTCACCAGAAGTAGCCATAATTCTATGGGTTTCATCATCTATATTCTCCCAAACAACCTTTTCGCCCTCTTCAACCTCAGTTCTAAGAGGGACAAAAACATTGTCAGTTACTTCTACAGTATTTGATTCTGAAACATCTTGCCCATAGTCTGAACTATCTTCAAATATTGATTGACTATCTTCTTGTACCTGCTCTACTTCTTCCATCAGCTTACTAACTGACTCATCTTCATCATCAGTATCATCAGAAGTTATTGTGTCTGATACTTTATCTCTAACAGGGCTTGACTCACGCACGCTTTCAACAGTGTTACTTACTGTTGAGGCACTTTGCCCAAAGTCTATAACACTATTTTTGCTCTGAAATCTTCTAATTAAAGGAAAAGTCCATACAAAGCGTGGTGCGTCACTATTATCTTCGTTAGCCATTATAACAGTTAGTAGAACGATGCAAACCCATATAAAATTGGCTACTCAGATGACAGACTTATGATTGTCCACTGTCTGTGCTAGCACAAAGCCCCATCCAGATAATTTGGCGTACCCAAAATCAGATATTCTATTTCCTACATATATAAATTCATCGTCATCTATATTGTCTTTTATCTCCTCAAATGCTAGTGTTTTCACTACCCTGCTTTTTAGAAATTCAGGATTAAGGTTATGTTCTTGGACAAAGTCTTGAGCCAATTTCTGTGGCCGTCTGGTTACGATACCTATGGTGATACCGGCCATGTTTTTCAGCTCTCGGTATGCTGTCAGTACTTCACTCCGTGTAAGCGTACCATCTATATCAAAAGCGACGACAGTCATCTGTCAATCGTGAATATTGGTCCAGATAAAACCGTAGTTCCGGTGTTAAGTCGTTTTCTAATTGCTCCTAGGTTCGATACAGGACCACTTATTGTCTCAATTTGTGGTTGTTCGTTATCGTTAAATTGGGCTAGTGACGAAGTAACAGTTGAGTGTCTGTATGACTTGGAAGTACCCCTTATTTCTCCGTCAACAACTATAGTAGCTGTTTCACTAATCTGGATGTTGATACCCTTAAGTGCTCCATATTTGATAGTGTCTTTATCATTTGATTCAGTAGTAGCAGTTCCTTGGATGCTATTAGCACCTAATGCACCAAAGGCACTATCTTTTTCTTCGAGGTTATCACCTTCACTAACAGCCGTAGCAAGCAATGTACCACTGTATAATGCTTCCTCATCAAAGCCACCTTTTATCTCAAGCACACCTTGGCTTTGGTTGACATTGATGAACTTGTGAGGCCGTATAGTAAACCTTGAACTATCAACTTCACTGTCGAGTAAATTATCATTAAGACTAATTTCTCTGGCTACTTCATCTGCTAGAACCGTAAAGCTATCAGTTATGGTTCTAGTAGATTGTGGACTAATATCAAGGTTTGTAGTTTTACCCGATATGGTAATGTCTACGTTAGTGGCACACGAACTACTGTTTGTGACTTCTATCTCATTCTGCTTTTCGCCCGGACTAGTAAAGTCAGGGTAATTAGCAGAAGTAATTGACACATCAGGTTTTAGAATATCCACACTAGTCTGAATATCCTTAGCCGTTTGCCAATCAGCATCCTGATTCAGTCTCTTTTGCAGGTTAATGTCATAGGTTACAACGTCGCTGTTAGCTAACTCAGACGTAATTTCATCATCGAACCTGACAGTAGTAGAACTATCAGCATTAATATTACCTGCCTCGATAACTCTACGTTCACCCTTGGTAACATTATTTGATACTATTCTGTATTCCGTATCACACTCACCTACGTTTTGGAATGGAACTTCAAAGTTAACTGAAGTGCCAATACATTGCTCGTCAGGTATTGAGACATTTCCGAATGTTAGCTCAGATGTGTTTGCCCCAACTGTGACTTCACCAGTATCTACAGTGTCAAACGTACCAGCAATATTGCTTTGGACCTCATACGAATAGACTATTCCTCCTTGCTGTATAGCCTGAACTGGCATTGTATCTTTTAGCGTAGCGTTGTCTCTTCTCTGACCACGTATTTCAGCACGTTTGACTACCTGTTCATTTTGTGAAACACTATCAGTAGCTAACACCCTGTACTCGCCATCACATTGACCAGCATTCTCTACGTTGAATGTAACATCAACAGCAGTACCCACACATGCGTCCGATGGGGCTGATACTCCTACAATACCTACATCAGTGGAAGCTATATTAGAAGTGGTTTGGAGAGTGTCAGTAACAATGTTACTGTCTGGTCCGGGCACTTGAGACGATAGTGTGAATGTGTCTTCATTTAACTTTATAGTCTCAAGCGGAATATCTGTAGAGAACCTAATAGTTCTGCTACTTCCATCTCTAAGGCTTACAGTTTCTAATGCTTCCGTTTCACCAGTAGACTCTTGAGCAAGACTAACAGTAACATCAGATGAACACTCTCCGTTATTTGTCACTTCAACTTCGCCGTCCACTGATTGACCAGCACAAACATCATCAGGGAACTCAAAGTTTTGAAGTGAAATGTCAACACTACCAATATTGATTGTACTGGTTTCTTGTGCTACATCATTGCCAGCGGAGTCTTGCAATGTAGCAGTATAAGTTATTGCACCTTTATCTGATGAAGCAGGTGGAATAGTGTCTTCTGCTCTGATACTTCTGGATGAACCAGCCCTCAGTGACGAACTGCTAGTTTCTATAACTTCGTCATTGATATTATTAGTGATGATAGCTCTACCACTACCATCACAACCTCCACTATTCTGTGCTTCTATGCTCATTCTAATATCATCACCTGAACACGCTTGGTTAGGAGTTTCAAAGACTCCTAAGCTAAGTTCAGGTTGGGATACACTCACGGTAAATGTTTCTGTGTCAACTACTTGGCCTGCCAATGTTAAATTAACTGTGTAAGTTATTTCACTGACTGAAGCGGATACGTCGGGAACATCTAAGTTAATGAAGTAACTGTTCGTGCCAGCTTGTGCATCACCAGTAGGAACAGACGTGGGGTCTGCACTAATTATATCATCAGTTTGGTCATTCGTTATCTCAACACCTAGTGAAGCAGGGCAATTGCTTGAATTTACAGCTACAACATCTGGACTCAGTCTATCCCCACTACATACACCATCAATATCGGATATAGATTTAAGTGACAGGTTATCAGGATTGCTCCCTACAAATGTGCTGAAGGTGATTGGTGATATATCATTTATTGCATCACTTGATGTAATATCTATAGTTAATATATCTTGTTGACCTAGTGGACTATCTTCTGGTATAGTAAATGAAGGTTCAACAGTTACACTGTTAAGCCTTTTAATATCGTCTATATCTGTGAAGTCATTAGTGAGATTGATACTTTCAGTTTCACCAGTAAGCTCATACGTAATGTTTAAACTCGCATCTATTGTTTTACATATAGATTCGTTACTCACACGTATTTTAACCGAGCCATCATCGCCTCTGCAATACGAATCGGCTATCCCTCTGTCAATTGTAGAAGTTAACTCTTTGTCAACCTCATTACTTGACCCAGTCAAATGGTCATAAGCAGACCCAGATGAGAATGAAGGTTTAGCTCCCCAACTATCTGTGGCTGACACTACAAGAAGTTCATCGGTGAAGTTGCCTTGAGGCGTCTCTCCATTATCCCAATCGACACTGAATCCAGCAAACCACTCTTCTCCTCCTTCAACTTCTGCTACTTCTTTAAATCCGCCACCTCTACCATCAACCTCATATAATCCTATATGCTTCCCAAAAGATCGTTGATGGATGTAAGCACCACTGTCTCCAACATTAAGTTGGACATCTCCTTCAGACGAAACAAGTATACTTCTACCACCAATACTTACTGTTTTACAGTCATTTGGTCCTAACCGAGATGCGTATATTGTCATTATATTTTCCTCAATTCTTCTAAGCTCGTAATACCATCTAACTTAACACTCTGCATGTCAGCAAATTTCTCTGGCCCTAAAATTGCTGGTCTTCTTTTTTCTACTTTAATTTGTTGAACTGTAAACTCTGAAGGTGTAGAAAGGACACTCATATGGATGTTATAAGGGCCTTTCCTTAGCTTTACTGGCTGTGGTTCAAAAACTTCTCCACTGTCTTCAACTGTATATCCTTTTAAAGATACGTCACCACTTGATATGTATGCAGTGTCCTTAGCTTTTAGTACCATTATTGAGTATCACTAACTTACATCTTCTTTGGACGTATCAACATATAATTGTACCGATTACTTAACCAAAGAATACTAATTGAATAGCTGTGACTATATGATACATCTAGTATATGGGCAAATATAATTAAGGCCATTTATAGCTATAACAGTCGACAGGACAACTACCAATATATTTAAAGAATGGCTTAATAGCACCATTCTTAAATCTAATAGATTTAACATCTCTGTTTCTAACTTCTTTAATTGTTATACAGTTTTTTGGGATACCCATCTTATCTAGTTGATTTATAATTCTACTAAAGCTATTATCATTTAACCACTTTGCAGCTATTGAGGGTCTACTGTCTTTCTCTAATGTTCCATCACATATGTACCAGTACTTTAATATATCTCCATTTATCTTGAATGTATATGGTAAGGTCTTACCATCTTCTGTATACCACTCTTGCCTGATTTTATAAAGTTGTTTAGTATGGAGTGAGCGTATATAATATATATCTTGGTCTTTTCTTTCTTTAACATTTGTATCAAATATACTTGGAAGTCTATCAGTTAAAAATTCTAAATACTCGCTGTATGTGTCACTGTGCTGATATTTACCTGTATTATCCTTTGGTGATATTATAGATGCATCTCCCATTAAATTTCCAATTATCACATCTAAATCATCTCCAATCAACTCTACTTGTCTATTTATGACAGCCGACTCTATATTAAATCTTTCACACCACTTCTGTATTGTTTCTCTAGAAACACCCAACTCATTAGCTACTTCTTTTCTTGTATTTCTTTCTTCTTTAATTTTATTAGTTAACCATTCTTTATCTTGGTACTTATCTCTAGCTTCTTTTGGAGTTGTTTTTGGACCTCCTTTATTTGTGTTATTGCCTATATTGCTACTATTATTCTTCTCACCCGAGCTTCTAAAGTTATCTAACCCCATATTATACCATACAAAATGCATACACAAAAAGGTTGGTATATACTAATCTGCCATTAGAACTAACTGTAAAGCTGGTAGAATATACATAGAAGCTAACGAGAGATAAAATACATACCAGCTAAAATGGTTCCCAGAAAGGCCTGATATATCTCTTGGGTCTTTCCACAGGCTCCATAGGCTCCAGGTTATTGGTATTAACAAGACATATAATGACCAGAAGTTAGGTATCCACCCTATACCTATTGACACAGTGATGAAGCCAAACATTAATAAAGATAAGCCTGCCATTATCAGTGTTAATGAGTTAAGACCATGATATACTGCAGGAGTGATAACCCCAAATTCTTCATCTATATTCACGTCAGCGAAGTCTGCTGTATTCTGCATGGCGAGAACCAAAATGAATGATGCTATCCCCATCGTCCATGCCACAGGGTTCCACATCTCTCCCCACACGGCGAAGGTGGCCGGGTATAGCAGTAGTCCTCGTGAGGCTGCTTGCCAACACAAGTTGACCCATAGTTTCTCCTTGAGCCTGAACGGCTTTAGGTTGTAGAAAATCCCAAAAAATGATAGTACTATTGCATACATGCCAAACTCTCTGGTAATAGTAAATGCTCTCATTATCCCCACAAACATGAAAATCCACGCCAAAGACCTTGCTGTTTCCTTTTCAATCACTCCAGAAGGTATAGGTCTATTCTGTTTGTGGTCAGTCTGTTTATCAATGTGAGCATCTTCAGACATATTCATTGCCTGGCTTGCTCCATGAATTAAAAAGAATGTAACTGACGCATATATTGTCGTAGCCCAGTTATCTAGCAAGAACACCACACCTTCACCGTGGGTTAAGTGACCAAAAATGATAGCAGCAAAAGGAATCGTCGCCATTATCCCAACACTCGATGCTGGCTTTGTTATGTCCAGAAAAGCCCTCATTTTCTCTGGAATGATAGTATTATCGTAACTATCACCTAGTCCTGTTTTCACCATACACTACAATACATTGTATGTCGTGTTAAAGGTGTTGTTCTAGGGATAGTAAGTTATCACATTAACTTTGTTAGATGTACACATTGTATAAGAGAAGCTAGATGTTAAATTGAGTTTAGTACATAAACTTTACATTAAAATTAAGTAGAATTAAAAAGACTTGGCTGTTACAATGCTACTCAGTACTGACCGATTCATTATCAACATCTGCTTCTATTACTCCGTCACCGTCTCCGTCAGTATTATCATATGTCATAGTATTAATTGTGTGTTATAAGTTTATAAAGCCAGCTATTCTTATCTGAAGATAATGCCCGGCAACTCACTTTCTGGAGGGGATGGTAATCTTCCTACTCCTCCTCCACCTCCACTTCTAACTTCTCCTGCTTCACCAATAGCGTTCCAGTGAATAGTCAAACCACCTCTGTACCCTAGAAACTCAAACCCAGTTTCATCTACATTACGGATTTGAACTGGAGATATCGCTTGACCTGCAGGAGCACCTATAGCTTCATACACTTGATTAGTCGATTCATTGAGCGACTGTTCTGCTAATGCAGTAATATCGTTGTACGCATTGGTTATGTTCTGGTTGTACTCGTTAAGTGCTGCCTCTATATCATCGGAAAGTGCATTAATCTGGCCCTCTATATCGTCACGCATATCGACCAGTTCGCTTTGTGTGTCATTAGATAAACCTTTCATCTGCTCATCAACTTCTTGGTTCATACTAGTAATAGTATTTTCTATATCACTGTTCATCCCACTGATAGTACTATCTATATTGCTATTCATGTCTTGGAGAGTAGTCTCAACAATATTGTTGTTATTTCTTATTTCATCAATGGTAGTGTTCATATTGTCCTCAACATTAGTTTTGAAGTTTTTCAGTTCAGTATCAGCGTCGGCAACAACATTATTGATGACGTTCTCAATGTTAGTATTCATTGATATAAGTTCATCTCTGACGTTTCCATTTAGAACATTAATAGAATCTCTGATAGCATCATTATTCTGAATAATTTGATTTTCAATACTATCTCTAAGCTCAGTCAATTGCGTTTGAGTAGTATTTGAGAGTTCATTTATCTGAGTTTGAGTCTGTTCAGACTGGTCATTAATACTAGTTTGTATGTTCTGTTTTAGAGTGCTAACTTCAGACTCAACATTTGCACCAAGGTCAGCTAGTGCTGAATTAACATTATCAGTCAGAGAATTAATAGCATTTTCTATATCAGTCTTCATCTGAGAAATTAGAGCAAGCTTATCATTGACAACAGTTTCAATTTCTCCCATCCTTGAGTTTATAGTATCTCTGGTGTTACCAAAGTTAGTGTCTATGTTGCTAGCCATGTTACGAAGCTCGCTATCAGTTAGACTAGCAAGGTCATTGATACCAGTATCGAAGTTAGAAAATGTACTTGTTAAGTCATTGACTAAGTCCTGAACGAAGGTTTCGAGAGCGCCAGTAACTTGGTCAGAACCAGTTAACCTCTCGCTAAAGTCATTAAAAGCACTGTCAATCTGGTCTCTCAGTGCTCTTATGTCATCACCAGTAAGAAGAAACTTGTTCTTAATATCATCTAACTCAGCGCCGATAGCTCCCCATATAGATTCATATATTCCTTCACCGCCACTAGGTGTGTATGAACTATCAGACGAAGGCGCTCCATATAATTCAGCAGAGAATCTGTCAATTATAGCCTTTAGTTCATTCTCAACATCATCTTGGAGGTCAAAACCAATAGTGAGAGTTTGGTCAAGAATAGTATAATTATTCTGGAAATCTAACATCCAAAACGCACCATCTACCCTATTACTCATCTCATTGGCTATAGCTTCGCCAGTTTCTCTATTTCTTCTTTTTAGATTTTCTTCAAATGAAGGGATAGCATCTATATCTTGTAAATCAGTGAAGCGTAAATCTTCTATACCAAGTCCTTCACCGAAGCTTTCTTCACTGAACTGAGTATACTGACTTTCATCAGCTAGTGCTTGTTGTACAGATTGTCTATTATCTGCAAGACTAGTTAGCCCATTAACTATACCTGACCCAATATCACCTTCAGTTACTTCAGATATAGAAACATCAGATTCGATAGCGGTTGGGACAGTCTGTTGTTGGACCTCGAATTGACCAAGAGATATTTCAGGGATTGAAGCCTGTGGTAATGAAACAGTAGGTAAGTCTACACCAGGAAGACTCACATCGGTCTGGAGCTGTACCTGTGACAACTCACGTTGCTGGAGGCCGACTTCATTTAACGCCCTATCATTTAGAGCTCTATTACTTATCGAAACATCAGCTAGGTCAACGGCATTAAGTGACCTATCAGTTAGCGACCTTTCGCTTAACGATGGGTCTGGAATAGAAATGTCCAGTAATTCTAATGCAGTGATTCCGGGGCTATCATGAGACGGCGGTGAGTACTGACCTTGAGACTCTGACGAACCTCTGCTTTCCGCAACGGCAGTCACCGTGGGTTTTGTCCCATCAGAGAATGGAACATCAAAGACTACTTCATACCATGCCATCGCTTTTCCAGAACTAGCTATTCCATTTTTAACTTCTACAGTATCAGGTTCACTATCCGATGTATCATCAGAAGCTTGCTTTACAGGGAGCTCATTTACATTAGGAGGGTTAGGTATATCAAACTCTCCTCGGTCAAAGTTTAATGCGGCTAGTGCATCACCTGACTGGTTGTTACTCCTACCGTTGAGTAACTGGTCTAGTAAACTCATATATCTACCTTAGTATAAAACGGCAATACAATTAAACGTATCGGAAAAGAGGTTAAGCTCTAACTCTACACTGATTTAGGTTAAAGCGCTTGAAGTTAAACTCTCTTCTTAGCACTCTACCTAGGTTAGTAATACCCATTGATGACCTCCTCATAGCCTGCATCACTTGCTGTTCCTTCAACAAATTAAAGTTTTCAAACCTTAAGCAAGTAAGCACAAATTCACTGTCTTCAACTGGAGTAGCTACACACATAGTATTCTGACCAGATGACAAGCCAGTAACTATGTCAATAGTTGATGGGTCAAAACCAGTGGGGTGTGTATGGACAGAGCCAACTATATTACCCATACGACTTATTCTTTTTTCTTCATCTCTAGACAAGCTGATTGAAGTATGTGTACCTTTAAAAGGGCCTTCTGTAAACCCTTCTTCATAAATGAAGAATATAGCTTCCCGTTTTTCATTCCTTTGTACATCTACAATCTCTTCTATGTCTCCCCTAAAATTATCTAGGAGTTGTGAACAGTTCTTTATCATTTATTCTCTGACCTATTAGCAGCCATTCTAGTTACACTTTGTTTGACACGTTCCTGTACTCTACCTTCAATAGATTGCTGTACAATTTCAGTTATTGGAGCACTGATATTAGTAGCAACCCTTCTTGAAATACCTTCTATAGTCCTTCTTTCTAATGCTCTGTCTCTTGCATTTTCTACAATTCTTTGTCTCAATGGTCCCCTCAATGGTAAGTCTGCTTCTGCAAGTCTTTCAAGGGTTGTAGGTCTAAACACAGGTTCATTAGCAGCTAACCGTTCTGCTAATGACTGTTCACCTTGTTCTATATCCGTGTCACTAAGGTCAACCATTATAGTACTGATGTAACTGCTTTGTCAACCTGAATCTGACCATGACCGAACCTTGCGTCATGGTCTCTAAACAGATTGACTTGAGTTATTCGTGGAAGCATAGCAGTGTCTTCCAGAGTGTCAGTGATTGTTTCTCGCTCTGCACTTCCAATGACAGAGCCAACAAGTGCTCCTGCACCACAAGTAAGAGGACATGCAGTAGAAGTTCCACCAGACGAACCACCCACACCACTGCTCATGTCCTTAATGTCCTCGCCATACGGGAGAAGGCTTGGGAGCAAGCATCCTACATCAGGCTTGGGGTCTTTTGTAATGTCGGTGCAAGTACCAAAGCCGTGTGAGGAGTAATTTTGTGCGTCTCGTAGGTCATACCGCAATGCAGCCACAGATATACTATTAGATATAGAATTTGGACCATTAATGCCGTTAGTGACTCCTCCGAGCCTATGACCACAGTAAAGAGCCTCATTCCCTGCAGCATAGAATGCTTGGTGGTCGTCTCTTTTATTCATAGTCTTGACCAACTTTGTAGTGCTAGAGTTACACAGGTTCATCGTTTGAGCGCTACAAAGTGGTACACCGTAAGAGTGGTTGGAGAACACAGGTCTATCCGCATCACGTACATGTCCCACCAACCAATCCCATGCCTCCTCAGTCTGTGACAACGCACCATCTGCACCAGTTGTTCTAGCCAGCAACATTCCAGCTTCAGGTGCTACTCCACTATAAGGGAGACCACTTTCTTCTTTATTACCAGCTGCACTGTAAGCAGTCATAGTCCCATGACCTTCTTCTGGGGCAGAGAACGGGTTTTCTACACCGTCACCACTAAAGCTATCAATGAGCCGAGGACCATCTAACCATTCTCGATTGAACGAGGTATCGAACGTGGCTACAATTGCGTTTTCACCTCTAGTAGAACCCCAAGCATTCTTAGCCCCGATTTTCTGGACTGCGTCACCAAGGTTTGTCATCTCCTCTTCATCTTCTGCAGTGCGAAGAGGGTCAGTTATATCAACGTTGAGATTGCGTGGGCCAAAGGTATTACGAGTGAACCCTAATTCAGCAGAACGGATATTCTCAATATCCTCCAAGAGGGAAGTTAACACATTTTTGAGACTGAGATCAGCAAGCCGTTCTCTCAATCCAGTCTCTTGTGCAACCTTAGCATCACTGCTAAAGTTAAATGTTCCTCCAACTAAATCTGAAGACTGAATATCACTTGCAGTATTTTCAGCCTTTTCTTTTAATGATTGTAACTCATTAACTACTCGTTTATTGAAAGTATTAGCTGCTTGAACTATATTATCAATAACCTGTCCTAGGTCTTCTGCTTCAGCAACAATAAGACCAGTGTTGCCCAACTCTTTTACACTAAACCCTAAATCCCTTAAACGATTACCCACATCGTTCAACACGTCGCCCGGAATAGGCGTCTTATCAATAATCTCTTCTACTTTGTCACTTGTAGCTTTAGCCAACTCAGAGACATTATTATCGTGGATAGGCTCTACAATAATTCTATCTGGTTGAATCTGGAAAGGAGGCCCTCCAGCAAATGACCTCGCAAGGTTACTTCTAATAGCCATGACTGTATCAGTTTATATTACAACACACAGGGTATTAAAAGGCGGTGTATAAGAAACTAGCAAGGCATAGCGCCAGCACAATTTGGTTGATTCAGTACAATCGGTGTCACGATAGCATTGGCTATCAGTCCGATTGCATACACTGTACGTCGCTTCACAAATCAGTCTTCTCTGACTGTTAAGCCACTCATTTTATTTCAGTTGTTGTTTTTTGGTGTGACTGTTCAGTGTGTCTCAACCTACCCCACGCGATTAATAGACGAACCAGTGTAAGCAGTATTCCCGTCGATACTAAAGGAGCTTGATGAGCTGACGCGAATAT
>Ga0209946_1000273_pt1 | contig 21648 bp, 24 predicted proteins | sample SalPon2_A_H2O_MG_FD_185704 | JGI IMG/M metagenome (GOLD analysis project Ga0209946, IMG submission 185704) | Salt pond water microbial communities from South San Francisco under conditions of wetland restoration - Salt Pond MetaG R2_A_H2O_MG... | ecosystem: Environmental > Aquatic > Non-marine... | reverse complement strand
CTCACCGGCCCCTCGAATCGTCAGGGATTGAAACTCCCCGCACTCGATTCGGGAATCGTCATTCTTGATGAGCCACAGGCACTGCCGAAGGATTGGTGGGATGCGATTCCACGTCTGCTGTCGATCCTAACCGATGAATTTAATGCCCGCGTTATTTCGATGACTGCTACCCAACCCTCGTTGCTCCGAGAGGTGGATGCCGTTTCATTACTCGCAACTGGGCGAACACACGAGACAGCTGACTGCGAAGCATGTCGTCAACGCCCAGCATACGAAACAGAACTCCCGCCAGCCACAGAGGAAGACTACTTCGATCAAGCCGAGCGAGTCCAGTATACGCTTGATGAAACTGCGTTGGCCCATCAGGTTGATAGTGATACAGGGTTCGTTGGTTACGAAGCGGCTGCAGAACAGATCATAGAGCGCACACAGACTGGCGAGTCGACACTTGCAGTCTGCAATACCATTGCCAGTTCAACAACACTCACCGAGACCATTTGTAAAAACGAGCCAGTGATACATCTCGGTACTGCCGTCCGAAAGTATCTGACAAACAACAATATCAGTGCTATCGACCCAGACCAGTCTCCAAAACAAATCGCACACGAAGTTCTTGCATCTCAACAACTCATTCCCCCGATTGCGGAGTTTGATTCGTGGTCGACTCCTCAGAGAAATCCACTTTTTGTGCTGACGTTCAACTCGCGGTATCGGCCATTTGATCGGCGAATACTAATCAACATCCTCACACTGCTTTCGACAGCACCGGTTCAGTTTGTGTGTGTGTCGACGCAAGCGATAGAGGCAGGCGTGGATGTGAGTTTTAAAACAGTGTTCCGCGATATCGCGCCGATAGACAGTATTGTCCAAGCAGCTGGACGGTGTAACCGGTCATATGAGTGGGGAAAAAACGGTGGACAGGTCATCGTGTGGACTGTCGCAGATCCTGACGAGGAAACACCTGCAAGCCCGACGGAGAAACCACCTGCAGAATACGTGTATGAACGTGGATCTCAAGATACGGGTGTCCACGGACATCTTCGACTCATCTCTGATGTGCTTGCAGGCGTTGGGAAAACCGAACAGATTCCTGATGTGGAAATTTCGCTCCATGCTGTCGAAGCATACTTCCAGTCGATCCATACGACAAAATCCGTCGCAAACACAGATATTCGAGAACATATCGAGACCACAAAAGCGAGGTGGCTTTCTCGACAGTCACTGATTGGTGGCTATGAGACGGTCGACGTACTTGTTGCGGTAACTGAAACTGATAAAACGTCACTCCAAGCGATTACTGAGGCATTCAGCGCAAACGACAAATTTGGATTCAAAAAACTCGATGAGGCCTCACAATTGAGAGTATCTCTACCAGTTCGAAAAATCGAAGATGCTCCGAAAATCCCCCGAATCGATCACCGTGATCGTGGGGAGGAGGGTGCACAAGTCTTCGAATATTCTGGTGGCAGCGGCTTGGAATACGGCCTCGATTCTGGGGGACTCAAAGGCATCGAAGACACTGTTTCGGGACGATTCTCGTTATGATACGCCTACAACTACGACCCGTGTGTAGTCCGGCATGGGATCGGTTGGATGGCCCGCAAGAGAGCGGCAACAACCCGGTGGGAGCCTAATGACTACAGATCACGATTCCAGCAACGAGGATCTCATCTCGGAGTTCATTGAGCGCGAACGCGCTCCCCACCGTGAACCACGCGTTCGAGTCACTGGCCTTCTTGTTCAATACTATCACGTCTGCAAGCGTGAACTCTGGTTTACGTCTCGTGGGATCGATATCGACCGCGGGGCGGCAAACATCCGCCGTGGAACGCATATCGACGAAACCAGCTACCGCGACAAACGTCGCTCGTTCCAAATAAACGGTCGCATTGCGCTGGATATGCTCGATTCCGGCGAAGTGATGGAAGTAAAAGCCTCGTCGACGCTGGAAAAACCGGCGCGTATGCAGTTGCTCTATTACCTGTGGTATCTCGACCGAATCCTCGATATCCAACGGGAGGGTGTACTCGCGTATCCAGCGGAACGAAAACGTGAGGAGGTCAGTCTGACTGACGAGAACGCAACCGCTGTCGAGGAGACGATACGCGGCATTATCGATGTCGTTGAGAGCGACACACCGCCAGAACTGGAAAAGAAACCGTACTGCGATTCCTGTTTATACCAAGATATCTGTTGGCTCTAACCATGACTAAAGACAACCACCACGTATTCACGGATGGAGAGCTTTCGCGTAGCGAAGGCACACTAAGGATCGACACCCTTGACGGAGAGATGGAGCATCTACCGATTGAGAGTATCGATACCCTATATTTACACGGTCAAATCGATTTCAATACACGAGCACTGGGACTGCTTAACGACCACGGCGTTCCTGCTCACGTATTCGGCTGGAAGGACTACTACAAAGGATCGTATCTCCCGAAACGGAGTCACCTTTCAGGAAATACTGTTGTCGAACAAGTTCGCGCCTACGACGATCCTGATCGCCGGCTTGGGATTGCCCAGTCGATGATTGAGGCGAGTATCCATAATATGCGGGCGAATCTCGTTTATTACAATGCACGCGACTGTTCGTTTGACGAAGAAATTGATCGGCTCAAATCGCTCAAGACGGAAGCAGGCACAGCAGACAGCATCGAAACGCTTCGTGGCACTGAAGCAACCGCCCGGAAAACATACTACTCCTGTTTCAGCGAGATTCTGCGAGATCCGTTTTCGCTCGACCGACGAGAGTATAACCCGCCAACTAACGAGACGAACGCGCTCATCTCGTTCCTCAACTCGATGGTTTACACGGCGTGTGTCTCGGCAATTCGCAAAACAGCACTTGACCCGACGGTTGGGTTTATGCATGAACCCGGGGATCGACGATTCACACTCTCGCTTGATATCGCAGACATATACAAGCCGATCCTTGCAGACCGTGTATTGTTTCGTCTCGTGAACCGCCAACAGATCAGCCCAGATGGGTTCGAATCAGATCTCGATGGCTGTCTGCTCACCGAGGACGGTCGCCTGACAGTACTCAAAGAGTATGAGCAAACGCTTGATAGAACAGTTGAGCATCCCCGATTGAAACGAAACGTGAGCTACAAAACACTCATACAAACTGATGTTTACAGCTTGAAGAAACACATCCTGACCGGTGAGCCGTACCGCCCAACTGAGCGGTGGTGGTAAGATGTTTGTTCTTGTTACGTATGATGTTCCAGCAGAACGAACCCATATCTACCGTAAGCTTCTCCGTAAACGGCTAGAACATCTCCAACAGTCCGTCTTCTATGGTGATATTACTGAAGGCCAACTAGTTGGAATCAAGCAAGACATCAAATCAGAACTCATCGATGAAGATTCGATTTATATATTCCAAGCGGATGTTTCAGCTTCGGTTCAGCACACTGTTTTGGGTGCTGGCGACGAACCGGGCAGTCGTTTCACTTGATTTCCGTCGACCCCCCAGTGTCTGTTCAGGATTAGGGGTCGACGAAAGCAATAAGTGAGATACCATCTATTTGAACTCTGTGTCGGGTGATTTGGCACATCTTTCAGAAGAACCCTTGTGGGGTTGAAGCGACTGTGTGGCCGACTCCGGTGTCAAGTACGAGGTACTTTCAGAAGAACCCTTGTGGGGTTGAAGCTCGTGCCGAAGGACGTGGGGCCGGCCGAGGTGCCCGACTTTCAGAAGAACCCTTGTGGGGTTGAAGCGAATTTGTGGTCGGGCCTGAGCCATCACCTATCAGCTTTCAGAAGAACCCTTGTGGGGTTGAAGCGGTCGCCTCGACGACGGCCGCGCCGACGGCCGGCTTTCAGAAGAACCCTTGTGGGGTTGAAGCGGTTCGGCGCGTTTGTGCTCGCAATCCGACGCGGCTTTCAGAAGAACCCTTGTGGGGTTGAAGCGAGACGGAAGCGCGCGAAAACTTGCTCGGATCGGCTTTCAGAAGAACCCTTGTGGGGTTGAAGCAGCGTGGCGTTCCCCGGCACCGACCCCTTCGAGGTCCTTTCAGAAGAACCCTTGTGGGGTTGAAGCACCAAAACCACCGCGCCGGCTGGCGATTTTGCCGCGCTTTCAGAAGAACCCTTGTGGGGTTGAAGCTGTGGACACCGGAGATGCCCCGGGCGAGAAACTGGGCTTTCAGAAGAACCCTTGTGGGGTTGAAGCATCGACAAGATGACCGGGCATCAACTGGAGCAGGGCACGATCCTTTCAGAAGAACCCTTGTGGGGTTGAAGCGCAATGGTTGCCAAGCAGCGCCCCCGCCGTCTCGCCTTTCAGAAGAACCCTTGTGGGGTTGAAGCGTCGACTTCGAGGCCGACAGTCGGTGGCGCTCCGAACTTTCAGAAGAACCCTTGTGGGGTTGAAGCGTCGGTAATCTCCGGTCGGTGTGCGGCCACTACGGCTTTCAGAAGAACCCTTGTGGGGTTGAAGCTCGGTCGAGCACGTCGACGAATCGGACGACTGAACGCTTTCAGAAGAACCCTTGTGGGGTTGAAGCTCATCGTCGACCACCTTGTAGGCGGGCCGCAGTCCCTCTTTCAGAAGAACCCTTGTGGGGTTGAAGCGCGGACAATAACTGGTTGTTGGCCTTCAATAAACTGCTTTCAGAAGAACCCTTGTGGGGTTGAAGCGACGGGATGCGGTCGTCGGTCGTCGCGCACTACTCCTTTCAGAAGAACCCTTGTGGGGTTGAAGCTTCCGGCCCCGCCGCCACCGGAGCCGCCGAGCAGTTCTTTCAGAAGAACCCTTGTGGGGTTGAAGCCAGTCGTCGAGTTCGTTCACCGCCGGGACGGTCTTGCTTTCAGAAGAACCCTTGTGGGGTTGAAGCTGGCCGCTGTTCACGAACGCGGAGTTTGATGTCGTTCTTTCAGAAGAACCCTTGTGGGGTTGAAGCTCTACGACACCGGTCTCCGACGCGGCGAACTCGCGGCTTTCAGAAGAACCCTTGTGGGGTTGAAGCGAGTTCAGCGACCTGGAGTCCCTCGCCGACGCCGAGGCTTTCAGAAGAACCCTTGTGGGGTTGAAGCCTGTGGGCGTCCGGCGACGCGCTCGTCGACGTCGACTTTCAGAAGAACCCTTGTGGGGTTGAAGCGACGACAGCCTGTATGCCGTCGACGCCACCGACGGCACCGACTTTCAGAAGAACCCTTGTGGGGTTGAAGCGGGGAGTGTCACAGCAACCGATGTGCGTACCATACTTTCAGAAGAACCCTTGTGGGGTTGAAGCCCGGACTACCGATGCATCGAGGTCTCTCCCGATATCCTTTCAGAAGAACCCTTGTGGGGTTGAAGCAGCCCCTGATGTGAGCTAAAAGGTCGACTCGAGTCCGCTTTCAGATGCTCTATTGAAAATGCGGTACGGGAGCGGGATCATAGTGTCTTGGCGAGCTTCTTGAGGTTGCTGAGGGCGAACGAGAGGATGATCTCACGGAACTGTCGGTACCAGAAATGCGAACGCAGGGCGGAGTCCTGCGTTCGCTTGACCGTCGAGTAGGATGTTTCCGACATCCACCGCTGTGTATAGCCTTTTGCCCGGATCAGCGCGTTGTTTGCTGCTGCTTTCGGGGTCGATCCACGGTACTGAATGAGGTAGTCCACATCTAATGCTGCGATCTCGTATTCGGTGTGCCAATCTTGAAATCCATTATCGGCAGCGACGGCCCGCAGGTCGTCCGCGTTCCGGCGGACGACCCGCGGGCCAGCCTTCGTATCGTGCTCATGCTTGATACAGCAGTGAACGTCCAACACCGCCAGCGACTCTGTATCGGTCAATGTCGTCGCCTTGACCGTCTTTATTCTCCGTCCTTTCCGCTGACAATAATACTGGGAAGCGTTAGATCGTTCGAAGAACGTACTGTCGAGGGCAACGTGGCCGGATTGCGGGTGTTGCTGCGCTGAAACGCGCAGCAACGCCCGCCAGACATACATCGCATATCGATCAAACGAGTGGTAGAACGTGGTTGGATCGGGTGGAGCATCCGAGCTGATCCCGAGACGCTCACACACGTCCGGCATGAGACTAAGCCGATCTACGAGTTCGGCGTAGCTGTGGCCTTCTTCCTTCCGAATACAGTGTGCGGTGATGTGAGCCTCGCGGGCAAGCCCGCCTGAGACGGGCTTGCCCGCTCGCTTCCCCAACGCTTGTTTAGCTACACGTAGTGCTGTCTCAACGAGGTCGAGCAAGGCGACTCCCATTACCGCCTTCTTGACCTCGTTTTCCTAAACTCATTACGGCGTGATCCCGTTGCCGTCTTCCATTTTCAATAGAGCAGTATTGCTCGGTCTGTGGGAGTTGCTGACTTTGACACTGTCGAAAAGATAGTTGTATGATGCATCTGAACATTTGAACGTGTCACAACAGCCCTCCAATAGCTCAACCGGCCTCGTTAGCACAGAGACCAGGATTACAGCATTCTTCATCATAGTCGCTCTCGTATCGGTGTACGGTACAACAACTGTAACTGACAAACAATCAGTACCTCACAAAGCATCGCCAGTTAAGCTGACGTGAGTCACCTGTTCTGTTGTAACGAGTCGTCGGTAACGGTTGACCAACGCTGATCGAAGGGAGAGCTGTCGCTGTCGGCGGCAGTCAGCCGCCGACGCGACAGCGTTGCCACTTGCGAGACGCTTGCTCGGTCAGTGACTACCGGTAGAACCGGTCGTCAGGTGGTCGATTCGCGGGGACGGCCCGACGCACCGCGAGGGCCGTCCACGCAGCCCGTCGAACCATATTCACGAACTCCTTGTACGGCCACCACCAGAGGCGACGCCCGCCTCGGCGGGGCGTCGCCACGTACTCGTAGTGCAGATACCGCCACGCGTTCTGTAACAGCAGACTCACCACGACGTACAGCAGTCTCACCGTTGCATTTCGCGTCGTTGTCGTCGCTATCGCTTGCTCGGACAAGCGATAGCTCGACTCGATACCGAAGCGCTTCGAGTAGTGGTATCGAGCGTCGCGTGGCGTCTTGATGAACGGCGCGTCAGCGGCGTAGCCGTGACGCGCCACGCCGTGGTCGTCGTACCGTCCATTCAGGTACGTACAGTCGATGTAGACGGGAAACTCGACGGTCCAACTGTGACCGTCGAGTTTCCCTGTCAGATCGTGTTGGATGACGCGACTCCACCCCTCCGAGAGTTCCTGCTGAATCGCCTCACCCCACCGGATGATCGGGACTACGTAGGCGTAGTTGTGCGCCTGAAGCAGCGTGAGACATTTGCTGTCGTAGAATCCGCGATCGAGGTAGACGGCCTTGACCTCAGTGTCAAGGCCGTTGAGCAGTCCGAGGAACTCAGCGAGAACGCTGCTGGCGGTGTCGCCGTCTTCGAGACGGCGCACCGCCAAGGTGTAGCGTTTGTTCCGCACGCGTGCGTAGAGTGTCGCATACGCGTGGAACGCGGTGGTACCACGCGTTGCTTCCGAGTGATAGAGGCTGTCTGTGTCGGCTTCGTCACCGTAGTAGGGTCGCAGGTGGAGGTCTGCGCAGACCTCCACCTGCTCGGGGAGTAGTTCGACGATGTCTCGCCGAAGAAGCGTGTTAGCGACTCGTTCGAGCCGTTCCGGCTCGAACTTCGTCCGGAGATGGTAGAGAATCGTGTTTGCCGATGGCGAGTCTTCGCTGGAGTTGCATAGCGTCGAGATCGAGGTCCCGTCGGCGGTTGCGCCGACGAGAACCTCGTAGATGTCTTCAGCATCGGTTTCAGCGTTGTTAGCAAGGTTTAGAGAAACTTCCTCGTCAAGTCGATTGACGAGGAAGTTAAGGAGCTGGTCTTCGTGGATTTCACTGTCTGCTTGCTGCTGTTTGCTAGGCACATTCGCAGCAAGCAGGCGTTCTAACTAACCGGCTTTGTGAGGTACTGAGGATTAGTTTATTCGTCTTTGAGGCCGTCGACAATCTTGTCACGCATTTCTGTGGAGCGTGTAGGTGCGTCCGGATACTTGGTTCGGTAGTCTTCGACGTTGTCGATTTCGCCGGTGCAGTTCTGGCTTTGTAGGTGACCTTTCTCGATGGTTTCGAGTTCATCTCCGCATTCTCGGCATTTGATCGGAGCTGGAGCGTAGATTGTGTTCGTCATGGTTCATAGTTGGTGTGGTGGTTACCAATTGATTTCGGTGGCCATTCCTCCGAGTACGCAGTCGCAGCTGGGACAGACTACGAGACCTACTTCTCCGTATTCGTCATTCCGGTAAGGATCAATCCATTCCGCGCTTGATTCCTCTGTGGGTCCGCACATCGAATTAACGGCCAATTCTTTACAAACGATGCAAACAAACATCGGCAGCTCTCTGTATCTATCCCTATACTTAGCAAGCCGGTTGTGTAAGGCCAGCAGCTTTCCGGCAGATCCGGTCATCTCAGAACATCGAAAATTATGCCGCGGACTAGAATCAAGTTCTTCTAAACTCCCGTCGACCAATTTTCAGCAGCTAACACAAACGGAATCGAGGGAATCAGGGATATTTCACGAGTCGAAGTACCGAGCCGGAGGACTCGGGAGACAAACAACAGGTGAAACAGCGGTTCTCGGATATCCAGATACGTCCGACATCACCTTCGTTACCCCGCCGTCGAGCAATTTTTGAAGTTAAAGTATCATCTCGGAACTCGTCGAGGTACTTTCTACGCTCTAAAATCGGCCCGACGAGGTTCTCCTTTGATATGAAGCCGTCATAATGTCTTGCATATCGCGGTTTTCGTCCAAAGAAAGAGGCGATATGCAGTGTGCGAAGACCGCCGGCTCTCTCAGGCCGAGGGGCCGTCATCGGGATCTTGGATTCAGAAACGTATCAGATATAGCGCATAGGTTGACCGGGTATGTGTCGGTGGTGTCTGTCGCCCCGCGAGGGGGTGGCGGGGTACATCACGTGCCCCCGATTGACGATGGCTTCGGAACGATTCAGCGAAACACGAGCAGCGTATCAAGCAGAAAGTACTCCCGATGGTCAAGCGCCGTGGGCGAACCTCGAGGTGGCGGTCCCGACCGACCGGGATCACGAGTCGGTCGTCGCCCTCGTGGAGTGTGCCCTCGTCGAGCTCACACACGAGGCCGTGGGCGTGGTCTTCGTCTCACGGCCGGTCGGGCGGTCAACGCGGACGCAGTACGTCGCCGCCGACGACGTCGGCGAGCAGTTCCAGAAACGGCACTTCGACGACCGCCTGGGCTGGCACGAGACCACCATTTCTCGACGAACCGTTCGTGACGAGCTCATCACTCAGCTCACACAGTCGCCTTCGACGTCGGCGGAGCAGGCGGGTGAAGAAGCAGCCAGCGAGCCAGATACCTTCGTCGTGAAGCCAGTTCGAGAGCTGCGAACGCCGTAGCGGCTAGGGTTAACCAACATTCTCGGCCAATACCGGCACTGTGTTGGTTAACACTGGGGCTAGATCCACTCCCTAACCCCACCCTCCACCCGGCTCCTCGAGTGAGTGTATACTGACGGCCGGTCGGCTCGGACAGCCGTCGTGACGGGTTTTATCGGGCCGCTACTCCTGGAGAGCGAGTATGGTCGTCGTCGAGGAGGTCACCAAACTAAGCGAGCGCCGCGCTCAAACCTCGTCCGAGGCGTTTCCGGACGATGCGCTGGCGTCGATTCGGGCAGCCGTCGAGGCCGTCCCAGCAAGCGTCTTCGACGGGTCGACGAAACACACGGAGGTCGGTGGGTTCGATGCCGCGATCGCCGACGGGCTCTCGCAGTACGAGTACGAAGGGGACGCCACCGGCGGCTACAACCCGAACTGCAAGCTCTGGTCGCATCAGGGGTTTAACTACAGCGTCGACCTCTACGACGCCGACGCCCGCATCGCCATCGAGGTCGAGAAAAGCGAGCGGAAGAACGTCAGCGACGACCTCCTCAAGTTCCAGAAAGGCTATCGCACCCAGAAGGATGGCCGGCCGAAAATCGAGTTCGGCTGTTTGGTGGTGCCGGTGAACTATCTCGGTCAGCATAACCTCTACCAGCATAGCCTGACTAAGCTCGACTTCATGAAGGGCGTCCTATTCATCGACGACGTCGCCGTCATCGGCTATCGCGACCCGCGACCGGACTAGACGCTGTCACTCCTGACTGTTTATCTGCGCCAGGAGGCGTGCAGCGCGCAATAGCGTGTGCTGCGTGACTCACCATGCCTGATCCCGATCCGTACGACGACACGAGTGCCGACCACGAACAGTTCGAGATAGAACAGCTCGCCCAGGACCGTGACGCCGCCCGGGTTGACACGGCGGACATCGACGACGCGACGGCCCAGCACCTGGTCAACGACCTCGTCGACGCGGACGTCGCCACTCCGGTTCCCGAGGACCACGTTCTGGTTCACGAGCCGAGTGTTACCGCGTTCGACTCATCGACACAGCTGGCCGTCTTCCACCGTGGCTGGACGGCTGGTCGCGACGCCGACGCGGAGGGCGAGTGATGCAACAGACCCTCGTCGGCTGTGCGTTCTGCGACGCTGCGCCCGGGACTGAGACTGGCGAGGCGCACACCTGGGGCGAAGACGAGCGGGTCACCCACCCCATCTGCGTCGACTGCGCGATCCAGACGGAACCGGATCCCGACGAGCGCGATCACTACGCCTGCGACAGCTGTGGGCTCGTCGTCGACGCCCTCGCGGCGTCGCCGGCGCGTTGCGCCGACTTCCAGCGGGACCTTCGGTCCCGCCCAGCTGACGCGCTTCCGCATCGAACTCGGTCATCTCGAAGGCTCGTTGCAGCTGTGCGAACGTTGTAGCCCGGGTGGGCTCGCGACCTACTGGACGCGCGACCTCGAGGCGCATGTGGTCGAGCAGTAGGTGATTCAGTTCCCACAGTGGTATCCATCAGCGAACTCGGTCAGAAAATACGTCGATACACCTAATACACTCTCCGACAAAGAAATACATATGCCCATCGACATCGAGACCTTCGAAGCCTCCCCCGAGGACCGCCTCACGCACACTGGGGAGACCAACGCCGACCGCGTGATGCGGTTCCTCGCCACGTATCCCGACCAGGCGTTCACCCAAAGCGAAATTCGGGACGCGACCGACGTGAACGCCGGGAGCATCAGCGTCGTCCTCTCACGGCTCGAAGATCGCGGGCTCGTTCGCCACAAAGGCAACTATTGGGCGCTTGGCGAGGCCGACGACGTCGCTGCCTACACGAGTATGGTCGAGAGCACGCGGGCCGCGAACGACCGCTTCGGTGAGGAGGACATGGACGAATGGCTGGAGCACGCCGTCGACGACGAGGACGAGGCGACTGAATGAGCTATCAGCGCGGCGACGTCGTCTGGGGGCCCGATCCATTCAAATCAGGAGAAAATCCGCGGCCGTGGCTCCTCCTGAACAACGACAGGCACCCGTTCGGTGACGAGGAGTATATGACGGTCACGCTGACGACGACGCCCCACGACGAAGGGATTCCTCTGGATGACACTGATTGGGTCGAGGGCGGGATGCCCCGACAGAGCTACGCCTCACCGTGGGTGGTCGCGTCGCCGAAGCACGCCGCAATTGTCCGGCGACAGGGCCGACTGAGTGAATCGTTCGTCCAGACCGTCGTCGACGCGCTCGAGCGCTATCTCGAACCACCGACCGAGGAATGACCGATCACGCGACAGTGTACGACGTTCGGGAACGGACTGGTAATCCCGGCCACGCATCCGTCGACACGGTCTGTGAGGGCCTACTCGAACGGGCTGCTACTCCCCGGACGGATCACCCGGATGCGCATCTCGACACCGCGATTGCCACAGTTGTCGATCGGTACGGGGAGGCAGTCGTCCGAGCGGTCGTCCACCAGATCCTCGTCAACGGGGTCCCATTTCGAACCGCCGCTGCAGACCACGATGTCACGGGAGTCGATGGAGTTCGGATTGGGACGGTCGCGACGCAGGTACTCAGCGAGCTGAATACGGAAGCGTAGGCGTACCTCTTTGAAAGCCCTCGGCCGCTCGACGGCCCGCGACCGCCGCTGCGCGCCTCGTGCCTGCGGTGCTTGCGGGGTCGGGGGACGGCCGAGACGGCCTCGCCCTTTCTGAGTCCACCAGGACGAAAGTAGATGCACCGAGCGGTGGAGCCAGTTGGACAGGTGTGTTCGTAACGGCCCGCCCCGCTCGCCGCTGCCGCCCTCCGCGTCGCTCGCGACCGACCATTCCGGGCATGCGGGCGCTCTCCGCACCGCCCGCGCCCGTTCCGGGCTAAAGTGAATCTGGTCTCGACGCCAGCGGGTAAGCGCGAGGGGTTGCGCGGCGTGGCTGCTCACCCCCCACGCTTACTCCGCTGGCCGCTCGCTCCGGGCGGGTCGGCGCGCGGTGCTGGTTGGGGCCACCTCATGCAGGCGCGCTCTCGCTCGCGCCCGGTAGGGCGCTCGCGAAGGCGCGAGCGAGAGCGCGCAGATGGTTCTGTCGGTCGTTGTCGTCGGAAAACCGCGATGTAGCAGCATCGCGGTGTCGGCGCGTGAGCGCCTTCGTCGGAAATCACCCTGTGAGTGATTCCAATGTCTAGTAACAACGCTAGTGGAAAGGTCGTTTCGGTCGATGAACAGGCATTCGAGAACGCGGGCGCGTACCCCGACCAGACGGCCGGCTCCCGACTGATGCGGACTGATCCCGATTAACCAACAGATCATCCCGTTCATCACCCACGTTGGTTAACGCAGATAGTCGCGACTCTACGGCCGTCACGGGAGGTCTTCTGTCACGTCGACGAGCTCCCCCTCGGTCTGCCAGCGATAGAGGCGTTCCTCCTGGTCGAACAGCTCGAAGACGCCGTCCTGCATCCAGCCGAAGGGGTGGTCTTCGTCCTCGTACTCCCGCTTGAGGACGTGGCTCTTTGAGAAAAACTCCGTCGTACCCACGAGCAGCCCCTGCTCGACGAGGAAGTCACTCGGCTCTTTTTCGGCGACGCCGACGAGGTAGGTCACGATATCGGCGATCAGGCAGAACTTCTGGATGCTGTTGTCCCATTCCCCGCGGATGTCGACCATTCGGAACGCGTAGGCGTCCTGCCGGCGGTTGAGCCGGTCGACGACGAGATTTAGCCGCCGAATCGGCTCCCGGTCGTAGTTACCCAGCACGAAGTACGATCGGTCGTTCTCGTAGACGGACGTTAGCTCGCTCAGAGCGTGGAGGATTTCCTCATTGTCCGCCAGCGAGATTGCTTCCTCGTCGAGTTGGTCCTTCGCACTCTTGAGGACCTCCTCGGGGACGGGCGGCTTCTCATCGGACATATACGAATCACCACACCGCCGTCCGATATGGTTTATGGAGTAAATCACCAGCTAAATCAGATGTTGTTTACCCTTCAGTGATTTACCCAAGGGTAAACTACTTGTCGGCAGGACGTGTACCGTGTCGTATGAGCACCGAACTTGGGACCACTGAGGGGATGGAGCCTCGTGAACTCGTCCACTTCGTCACCCAACAGACGCGATTCTCTCTCATCAACAACATCCTTCAACACCCCGACCAGCTCCCATCGATGTACGAACTCGAAGAGCTCAACCCCAGTGTGAGCGACGCGACCGTCTACAAGCATATCCAGAAGCTCATCGACGTCGGTATCGTCAAAGAAGTCGCCCTGGACGATGACCAGCGGCGTCAGGGCTACCCTTGGAAGTTCTATGGGCTCACCGAAACGGGTCGGGAGTTCCTCGACGATCATAACCTGCTCGCCGCGGAGAAGACCCTCCAGCAAATCTACGACACCATCTCCGACAAGCCTGAGAAGATGGTCAAGTACGAGAACGCCCCCCGCCCGGACAGCGCGTAACTCCTCCAGAATCAGCTCCGTGTCGGCACTTGGTCACTGTTCGATTTCGTAGTCAGCCGTCAGCTCCTGGAACTCGTCCCACTCCGGAAGCCGGTCGTCGTCGACCTCGCCGTGCGTCTCGAGGTAGCGCAGCAAGGCGTCGAGTTCGTCTTCGAGGCCATACTTCGTTGCCTGCGCTCGGAGGTCCGCCTCGTCGACGTTGACGTGGCTGAGCAGGAGGAGGGAGTACGAACGGTGGCGGTTGCCGTCGTCGATCAACAGCGTGTGACAACAGAGCTCCGCCGGCGAGACTGCGTCAAGCTCCTCGGAGTAGACGTAGTAGCGATGGCCGGTAAGCAGGAACTGGAGGTCGAAGGCTGCGAACCGAGCGAGGCCAGTTTCGTGGAACCACTCGGCGTCGATTTCCGTCTCGGCCTGCGCGAGGAATTCGTCGTAGTCCTCCCAGAGAATCGTGCCCTTCGGAGCGACGGCTTCGAGACGTTGACGATGCAGATGGTGGGCAAGTTCACGTGCGAACGCGTGGAGGCGGTCGAAGTCGGCGTTGAAGTCATAGCGGCCGTCGGCCGTCCCGACGAGCTCACGGTCACGAAACCGCTTGAGGACGCGGTTGACCGTGTTGCGGTAGTTGTCGCTCCGGTCGGCGATCTCGGAGACTGTTCGCGGCTGGTCGAGGTAGTACAGCACTTCGATTGCCTTGCCGGTCAGCAGCTCGGGGAAGTCGATATGGGAGTGCTGGCGGACGAGGTCCTGGTAGAGTTCGACGGCGCGAGCATCCGATGGGACGACCCGCTTTCGTCGGCCGTCGCGTTCCGTGTAGACGAGCCCCTTCTCGACGAGGTCGGCGACGGCACGAGAGAGGTAGCTCTCGCTGTGGTCGAGCTTCATCGCCAGCTCGGAGATCGTGTCGCCGCGGTCGACCGTGGCGAGGACCTCGAGTTCGATTCGCCGGAGCACAGTGTAACATAGTACGAAACTTGTGTATAAAGAAGTTTCAAGTAGTGTTACAGCCAGCAAGCACGGGAGCCACCCCCATCGTCTTAACCAACAAAACTATGGATTCGTGGGGCGTGTTGGTTAACACGAGAGTAGCCAATGTCCTACGAACCCCCGACCCCACCGGCGAACCTCCCGATGGAGATCGTCAACACGCTCAATGAAGCCACACCGGAGCATCTTCGGGACGTTGCCAGCTACGCCGAGGCGTTGGCCGAACACAAAGAGCGGGAAGCTCGTCTCGAGGAGGAGGCGGACGACGCCGACGTGGAGGAGCGCCCCGATGACCTCCCGGACGACGTGCCGGCGAAGGCGACGATCACGATCAAGGAGATCAACGACAACCGCTACTACTACTGGCAGTGGCGGGACGGAGATTCGGTGACGTCGAAGTACAAAGGGCCGGTGAATCCCGACGAGTAGACGAGATGGAACTGGAGCCAGATGTTCGTTTCAACGTGATTCGTAGCGTAGCAGATGACACCCCCCGGAGTGTGAATGGGATCGATTCATCTGACACCCCTCGGTGTGAATGGGTCCGGCTAACCAAGACCAGTAAAACTCGAAGCAAGAAGACACCCACCCCACGTTTCCGTCGTAACTGGATGTGGGTGGAGGGGGTGCAGCTGAATTCGGAGGGACCACACCCCCCGCGTTTCCGTCGTTTCTCCACGGTCTCCGCATCATCGATGGCATCGACGACAAAGAAATCGTGGGACACCCTCCGTTTTCGAGTTGTAAATGGGAGAGGGCAAGGAGATAGCACAGTCCATCGACCGGCACGTCAAATCTCTTGGCTCACCCACCCCCCGTTTTCGAGTTGTAACGAGACATCCCGACGAATGACACCCCCCATTTTCGAGTTGTAACGCATCACGCAGGATACGGACACTCCCCCTTTTCGAGTTGTAAGTGCGGGGAGAATACGGGCGAGATTAGTTCTTACTCCGGAACTGCTTCAGCCGTTCACGGACAACCGTGCTGATAGTCGCCTCTTCGTGAGCTAGATCTTCGAACCGGGAATCTTCACGAATCGTCTCCATGATCGTTTTCGGATCTTCAGAGAGGGAGAAATACATATGCACTCCTCTGCCTCGACCCTTACCTCGTCGCTCGAAGTCCAACACACCGTACGTACTTTGCTCGGTGACGTGATTGACGAACGTCTCTCGGCTGTACTGGTCTGCATCCATCGTATCAGCAATGAATTGGTACGTCTTGAACGCAGGTCCAGCAGGAATCCACTCAGGATGTTCTCTTGCGTAGTTGGCCGTCGCCGCTACGGCGTAGATAGAGAGTTTCTTTTGAGTCGAAATGCCGCTGATATGGCGGAGCTTGCGGTTTTCGGTGTATTTCTCCTGAGCATCACGGACGTCAGTCTCGATAACCGTGTCAGCTCCACGTCGCTCGGCTAATTCGCCAGCCCATCTGAGGAGATCTATCGCTTTCCGCGCATCCCCGTGCGTTTGGGATCCGAACGCAGCAACAAGCGGAACAACGTCATCTGCAAGTGAGTCTGGCTTGAAGGCGTCCTGTCGATTGCGGAGAATACTACGGAGTTGGTTCGCATCGTAATCGTCGAAGAAGATGTCGTCGGGGTTGTAAGAACTCTGTGCGCGGCTGTTGAGGTCCTTCATGAAGTCGGCGTAGTTCGTAATCGTCGTGAGCGAGATGGGACCATCAAAGTCGGCGAGTTTGCGAGCCCGTGAAAGTTGGTAGATGAGAGAATTGTACTCTGCTTCCTGATATGGCCCTTCGAGCATATCGATCTCATCGAGGATGAAGATGACCCCATCGTAATACTCTCGCATGAGTTCGTACAGTCGCTCAAGCTTCTGATCCGTTGAGACGCCGGTTTGGGGAACGCCAGGATCGACACCAAGGTCCTCGGCAGCAGCTTTCACTAACCGGTAGACCGCCCGATCTGCAGTCTTCGGTCCCTCGCAGTTGATAGAGAGGACCCCGAAGGTCTTGTCTTGAGACTCACATAGTTCGACGATCTGTTTACACACTGCATGAATGATGAGCGATTTCCCCGTACCAGATGGCCCGCTCAGGAGCATATCGGGGATCCCTTCATTCTGGAGGACCGGTTTTAGATTGTCAACGACACGGCCCAGCTGGTCGTCACGACCGACGATACGGTCCTCGTCGATGATAGTATCTGACCGGACGAGGTCTTTGTTCGCGAAAACGCCACCGGACGACTCGGTTTGGAGCCGATCACGAATTGAGATGCCGCCACCGTCGCCGTTTGTTGCTTCTTGAGATGAATCGGCGGGATCTGATCCGTTTTCGAAGGTCGTTTGGGACGTAGGAGATGCCACCTCCTCATCCGTCGACTCAAGAGTTTCAGGATCAGCAGCAGAAGATTCACGATCCTCCTCTCCTTCCGAGTTATTCGATCCTGCTTTACGTCCCTCTCGTCCCATTATGAACTCCCTTGAGCCCTGGGTATAAAAATATGGACCCTTGTGGAGTTGTAACCGGGCGAAAACAAGCTATCTAACGACTACAGCCCCGTATCCTCTGTATGAGCCAGATACCGTTTTCGGAATCTATCACCCTCCGTTGTCGAGTTGTAACGGTTCGACGAAGGTCGCTATCGTCGAATCTCCTCGATGACCCAGACCCCCCGTTTTCGAGTTGTAAGACGTTGAGGGGAGGTAGCACACCTAGTTCGATTCCCTACCGTTGCGTTGCAAGGAGAAGTGAGTCGAGGTGGGTCTCGGAGAAAATCCACATAATCCAGATTTCGTGAATGAGGCTCAGAGTGATACGGTCTTGCTCACACACCCCGTTTTCGAGTTGTAAGCACCAGAATAGTCCCGAAAGAACGACGCTCGTAGGACCCGCTCACGAATGAGAGGAATACTGGGTTTCAGACATGATTGCTGGTGAAGCTGCTTTGATGATCTCGAATGTTTCACCCCCTCCCCCTTTTTCGAGTTGTAAGTCGCGGGGAACAGACCACCCTAAGACGTAGCATAGCGAGAGTTGAGGTAACTGAAATTGGCGTAGAGGCGTCGAGACGGGTTTGTACACCGAATCAGAACCACGGACGAGATGAGGAAATAATCTACATCCCGAAGTGTCAATCGTCTAGCTGAGCTAGACGATATATTTACTTTGTCTCCAGTACGGTTGTGGTAAGGTAACGTTTAACATAAACTTTCGCATTTCTAGTTACAAGTTAGAAGATGAGATACTCAGCCTCTCTATTGCGTATATCCGCCACAATCGGCTAGTTTGCAGTCCCTCTTGCTGTTCACCCCCTCCCCGGCACCACGAGTTTACAACTCGAAAAAGGGGGGAGGGGGTTCGTCAGGTCCAGTCCGTGATACCGACTACACGTGTACCGTTGAGCTCTCGTCGGATGTCATTCCGATCCCAGCCAAGAGGTGACAGTACGCTCTCGACAGCTCGGACCAGCTGCGTCTCGTAGTACGATGCATCGTACGACTCGATCTCTTCGTGCGCTAACGCGACCCGCTCTCGCGAGCTCTTCTCATCGTCGACGACCACGTACTCGATATCTTGTCCAGGATGGACAGCGAGATCCTGCTCCCGAGCCCGCTTCAGCGCCGCCACGTTCTGTGTGTTCTGCGTGTAGCCCTCCAGCGGCTTGGAGACACGATTCCGTTCGACGAGCTGCTCAATTGGGACCGTTCCAGCATGGAGGCGCTTGATCGCGTCTTGGAAACAGTCGAGTACGGCGTCTGGCGATCGTGTCGCGTCGAGCCGTTCGAGACAGCCCCGCTGGATGCCCTCAATGAACGGCGGGGTCGAACGCTGCCGGGCTTCGATGCCTCTGATCTTGAAGTCATCGTCGCCGGCGACCTTCCCGAAGTACTTCGTCAGCGCGCCGGCATCGCTCTCGCGCTGCGGGACGAACGCAACCCAGTCGTAGTGGGCTTCGTGTTCGAGCCGAATCTCGACGCGTTCCGTGATCTCCGTCGCGAGCGTCTGGAGGTCCTCGCGCTCCTCGTTGTCGACGTCAGGGTCCGGCGTCACCCAGATGGAGTCGACGATACCGTGGACGACCCGCCAGCCGCCGGCTTCCAGCCGTTGTTTCGCCGTCAGCAGAATCTCGCGAGCGAACGCGTTGATTGCCTCGTGACATTCGATACGGCCGAACTTCGCGTTGCTGAACCCTTGATAGCCGAAGCAGGCGACGAGGATCCACTTCAGCGCACCCGACCGCCCCTCGAGTTCCGCCAGGTGGTCCTCGTCGGGGTCGTCCCGTTCCTTCTCGCGACGGATGGCCGCCTTGATCTCGTCGCGGGCGTCGATGATCGGCTGCAGCACGTCGACGAGGTAGCCCCTGTCGTCGCAGATCGAGTACCCGAGACCGGGGACGTCCTCGCGGTCGCTGTGGCAGTCACACCGGATGACGTCCGGCGAGACGTTCCGGGTACAGATGATGTTCGGATACAACGAGGAGAAGTCGAGTTCGTGGACGTTCTCGTGGAGGCCGACCTCGGGCGCGAAAATGAAGCCGCCGCGGTCGGCGTCGTGGAGCGTTCCCATCGGCTTGTAGAACTCGTGACGCCAGGAGTTCCACGGGACGAGGACGCCGCGGTCGTGGGCCTCGCAGATCTGGATGGCCGTGAGCACGTTCCCGATTGACGCCCACGCGAGCTCCTGGATAGGCTTTTTCGAGCGCGACACGAGGTCGAGGACGCCGTCGAGACGACGCCCGGGGAACTGGAAGCGAATAGCGCTCACTACGCGCTCGCCCTAATGCGGGTCTTCGACGATGTTCTCGCAGCCTATACAGAAGAGAAGGACCGTCGTGATACGCTCGACTTCCCCGACGTGATCGAGACGACACTCGAGTTCCTGCGAGCCAACGACGCGGTCACGGAGCGGCTTCGAGAGCAGTTTGCGGCCGTGATGGTCGACGAGTTCCAGGACACTGACGCGCGCCAGTGGGAGTTAGTCAAGCTCCTCACGGGCGTCGACGAGCAGGGGGCGTCGAACGTCTTCCTCGTTGGCGACGAGAAACAGAGCATCTACGGGTTCCGCGGCGCCGACGTGACGACGTTCGGAGCGGCGAGAGCGGAACTCCAGACCGTCAACGAAGCCCGTGGGGTCGACGACGTCCCCGATAGCGAGGCCGAGAGTCCGACTGCGCTCGAACTCTCCGGGAATTTCCGGACGCTAGACGAGCCGCTATCGTTCCTGAACGAACTCTTCGAACACCTGTTCCAGCCCGAAGGTGACGACCATCTTCCCTTCGAAGCGCCACCACAGGACCTGACCACCGAACGGGACCAAGTAGAGGACATCGAAGGACTGACAGGGAGTGTCGAGTATCTCGCAGTACCGGACGACGCCGACACGGCAGCGGAGCTCTTCGGCGACGACCATCCGGTTGCCGAGGGTGCGCTTGACCACACCATCGAGGCCGAGGCGCAAGCGCTTGCTGCTCGACTGACCCACCTGTTCGACGACCCGCCGAAGGTACAGGATCCAGACTCGGGAGAACATCGCGATGCGACGCCTGATGACGTTGCGATCCTCCTCCGCCGGCGGACCCACCTGGATCGATATCAACGGGCGCTCGAGGAGTACGACATTCCCTACACGGTCGTTGGTGGCGTCGGGTTCTACGATACGCCCGAGGTCCAGGCGCTCACGAATCTGTTTCGGGTACTCGGTGACCCGAAGGACGACGTCTCTCTCTACGGTGTCCTCCGGTCGCCGCTGTTCGGGTTTGCCGATGATCGGCTCGCGCCGGAAGTTACGGAGGCTGATTCCGTCTGGGAGGCGCTCGAAGCGACGGACGACCCACAACTCGCGGACGCGTTCGACCTGCTCACCACGTGGCGGACTCTCAGTGGTTGCGCGACGCCGTCCGACGATGGCGTGCTTCCGTGGAACCGGTTGCTATCCCGAGTGATTGACGATACTGGGTATCTCGCGAGTGTGAGTGCTGACGAACGGGGTCGTCAGGCCGTCGCGAACGTCGAGAAGTTCCGCGATCAGGTCCGATCCTGGAGCGAGAACGGCGTTCACACCGCTGCTGGACTACTCCATCGTATTGACCGACAGGCCGAGATCGACCCCCGCGAGGGGGAAGCCGACATCCCAGGGGATGCTGAGGGCGTTCGGATCATGACGATCCACTCCGCGAAGGGGCTTGAGTTCCCGATCGTCACAGTTCCTGATCTCGGGAGTGATCTCAACTTTGGACGAGCCGTCGACGACCATGGATACATTCGACTCGTAGACGGGACTGATGACGCGCCGCCGGTGCCGGCGGTCGGTGGGCCGAATCCAGATGATGCGTTCTCGATTGAGAAGACGGCAGTCCACGAGTACGCAAACCGACAGTCGTTGCCCCAGGAACGAGCGGAGTCGAAGCGACTTCTCTACGTTGCGTGTACGCGGACTCGGGATCATCTACTGCTCTGTGGAACCCACAAGATCGACGTCGACGAATCCAGTACCATCCAGCTCGGCGAGCCAGCGGCCTTTGACGAGGCCGATCGGTGGCGAGACTGGCTTCAGCCGGCACTGCTTGATGGCACTCTCCTTACCCGAGCGATTCGGGAGGGGCGAGCCCATGGAGAGATTGGAGAGGCCAGCTATACGATTCAGAGTCCGCCGCGTCCGGTCGACTGGAAGACCGACGACGACGCTGTGGATTCGGCACCGGAGATATCGATTCCTAAACCGCCATCGTTGACGCCGGCGAAACGGATCGCGGCCACGACGCTCGTGAATGCGGTGGCGGATGCGTCTTCGGCCGGTCACAGTTACTCTCAGCGTGACGAGTCGGTCGGGTTGAATCCGACGACATTTGGGACGGTGGTTCACCGGATCAACGAACTCCGTCCGCCGAGAGACGAGTGGACAGCCCTGATTCGACGTCTGAGT
>Ga0209946_1000269_pt1 | contig 21755 bp, 17 predicted proteins | sample SalPon2_A_H2O_MG_FD_185704 | JGI IMG/M metagenome (GOLD analysis project Ga0209946, IMG submission 185704) | Salt pond water microbial communities from South San Francisco under conditions of wetland restoration - Salt Pond MetaG R2_A_H2O_MG... | ecosystem: Environmental > Aquatic > Non-marine... | reverse complement strand
GTCCGCCCACGGCGCCTCACCGTCGGTGGTAGTTGCTGCGTGATCCGCTGCTCGTGTCTTGCTGTGTTGGTCCAAAGCCATCGTCTATCGGGGGCACGTGATGCGCCCCGCCACCCCCTCGCGGGGGCAACAGACACCACCGGAACGCACCCTGTCGATCTATGCGCTACATCTGATACTTCCGTAGTTCCGCTACCCCTGTAATGGCCCCTCGGCCTGAGAGAGCCGGCGGCCTTCGCACACTGCATATCGCCTCTTTCTTTGGACGAAAACCGCGATATGCAAGACACTATAACGGCATCAAATCGAAGGAAAACCTCGTCGGGCCGATTTGACGGCGTAGAAAGTACCTCGACGAGTTCCGGAATAATTCTGTGGTTTCAAAATTTGCTCGACGGCGGGGTAACAAAGGTGATATCGGCGATATCCGATTTCTTTGGGGTTACTGCTTCACCTATTCTGAGCTCCTCGAGGTTATCCGTCTCGGTACTTCGAATTGTGGATTACCCCCGATTCTCTCGATTCTGGCCGTGTTAGACGCTGAAAATTGCTCGACGAGGATTCAGAAGGGGGTGTCCTTGGTCTGCAAACAATTCTCGACAATCTGAGGGAAGACTATGATTTAGAATTGCTCAGCGGGACCGGCGGACTGCTCGTCCACTTGCTCGTACATCTTATCCGGGAACGGGAGGCTGCCCCAGATCGAGTAGGGACACTGGTCCTGGCCGATACAGTAGCGCTGTAGATCGTCGTTATCGCAGTTCATCGGCAACGGGGTGTCGCCGTCGATGGTGTTCGAGAACTCGTAGCGGACCTGGTACTCGGTCTCCTGCTCGTCGTACCACGGCCACCGGGAGAAGACGTCCTTGAGGTCCGCGACGATCTCGTCAAGACTGCTGTCTTGGTACTGCGGCAGCCACATCACCATCCGCGCGAAGTTGTAGAGATCCTTTCGAACAGGCTTCTTCTCGTGTAGTCGCTCCTCCATATTCGCCATACAGGGAAGTTCGAAGAGGTCCTCGATCTCCCGGACCTCGATCTGATCAGCGCCGGTTCCGGCCCGCCCGATTCGATAGGTGTTGACGCGCCCGTCGCGGTCGATGGTGACCGCCGAATGTGACTCGTGGTCGGCCAACGTCTTGGCGAGACTGCTCGGACTCGAGATCCAATCCGTCACGGATGATTCCCAGTCGTCCTCGGCCTCGTACGCCTCGACCGTTCGATAGAGCTCTTTCGCTGTAAGGAACTCCCCTTTCTGGGCGACGTCGTCGGGGGCGTCACTCAGGGCTCGCCGGAGGACGCGGATCGTCCGTTCGCCACGGTCCCAGTTCCGCCAGATGCGCTCGTGATGGCCGGTCTCGAGGAAGCGGTCGATCCGCTCCGTTATCGCGGACTCGTTCGTCGTCAGCCACGTCAGCTGGTCGTCGGAGAGCCCGTCTTCTTGCATCCGTAGGAGCTTCTTGAACGCCCGCTCAGCATAGTCCCGATACTTGTTGTCGAAATCACCGACCGGGACGTACAGCTTGTTGTCTTTCACTCGCGTCAGTATCTCCCCGCCATCGTCACTCCCCGTCGACCCCTGGTCCTCCCGAACGAGACATTTGCGTGACGCTGCGGCCATCGGGATTTCGAGGTAGAGACCCTCCCCGAACTCCGGCATCTCTGTGATGCCCGTACAGACTCGACCAGGGTGTGGGCTATCCTCGCCGGGCTCCTTGCTGTACAGCACGTCGGCGATGTCCTGCTGGAGCGATCCATCACCGTGGGCACGGATGAGGGAGGCGAGATTGTTGACGTACAGCTCCCGGATGTCGTAGAGCACCTGGATGTTCCGGGGCGATGCGTGCTCGAACTTCGGGTGACCCTTTACACAGACCGCACTCAGCGTTGCAAGCACGGCGAGCGTCGCGGGCTCGTCGACGAACGGCTCCTCGGCGGCGTCGGCACGAACCTGCTGTTTGAACGCCGCCGTCCCGAACCGCTCGACATCGTTCACGAGGTCTTCGGGCTGGTCCTCGCCGTCGACGACGTATCGATTGTAGCCACGCGTAAACAGCTGGTTGATACAGGTGTTACTGTACTCAGGGGGGAGTGACGCAACCCGATACGCCATGTCCTCGTCGTCGGTGGGCGTACTTGGACTCATTTGTCGATCACCTCGGGGGTCGCCGACCGAACGTCGAACGTCGGGCTCTCGATGGGCTGGACGATGCTGCAGACGTCGGCGTGCAGCGAGTAGGGCAGGCGAGCGACACGCCGGCGGTCGGCCGTCACGACGGGGTCGATCGGGATGTCGTACGTCTCGAGGAGGAGGTCGTTCAACACCTCGCGACTCTGTTCGTCGTATCGGTGCGCCGGGTCGGTATCCAGCAGGTAGACGTGAACCCCCTGCCCGCTGTACACGACCATCGTCTCCCCGGCATCGAAATCATCCTGGAAGATATCGCGCACCTCGAACCCGTATTCGATGGCTTGGTCGATGTCTTCGAAGGCGTACGGATACCCCATTGGATCGGCGTCGAGGATGCCTGCTGCGTTGAGAAGCGCATCGTCATCTCGATCGCCGACGTCCACCGAGACGGCATCCGCGGCTCGTTCCCGAGCGATCTCTTTGGCGTCGATGTCGACGAGGAGGACCCACGGTCGCTCCCAATGATCGAGTGCGTAGTAGACAGCGTCGGGGCGTGGATCCGGTTGCTCCAAGACTTCTGGGTCAGCGAGTGCGAATTCACTTCGGCCGAGTGGGTCGTTCCGCGCGGGGTGGCGAATGAACTCAACGACGTCCTCGAAGCTGCTGAACTCCGCTGTCGTTCGATCTCCTGATGGATTCGTTTGCCACGTATCCCGCCGGATGAAGTCCTTGTCCGGTACCTCGTCGTTGCGTACCGGATGGGACTCTCGGAAGGCGACGGCGTACTGCTTCGGCCCCGTCGCGGATATGAAGTCCGGCAGGTCATCGACATAGCGTGGAAACTCCTCGGCGTAGTAGGCGTAGATCTCCTCACGAGTTGCCTGTCGCCACGTCATAACACGAGTTCCTCTTTGAGATTTTTGAAGCCTCGAACGGTGCTCAGGCCGTCAGCATCGAGTTCGTCGACGGCATCTCTGATGTTCGCGAACGACCGCGCCGACCGCCCACTGACACGCTCGTCGATCCTGTCGGCGTCTGCCAGCGCGTCTAGCACGTCGATGGCCGTCTCCCGAGTGTTGAATGCCCAGACTGCGTCACCGTCCACGGCGCTGAGCTTGTCGTAATCCTCGACCGGAGCGTGCCTATTGTTACTCGCAAGTTCTGCTTCACCGGCCCAGGCGAGGTCGCCCTCATCGTCGAACCCAGCCACATCCAGCACCGTTCCATCGTCGTCCTCGTAGTACGGCTCGACGCGAACGACGCCGTCCTGCTGCTGGAGCCACAATTCAAGGAGTCGGACGCCAACCTTGTGCGGGGTTTTCTCGCCGAGGTCACCCTCGCCGGGACCGGCGTTCAGTTCCCTGCCCAGGAGGTCACGCCCGGCCGGAAGCACAGTGTAGTACTTGCGCCCAGCGGCGGATCCCTCGTCCAATAGCTCCTGTTCCGTGAGCCGCTCCAGATGGAGATCCTCGTAGTCGTCTCGCAGCTGGCGCATACTCTTCAAGAGCGTGTACTCGTCGTCGTCCCTGTTCATCACGTCAAGGACTCGGCTCAGGAATCGGACATCGTCGCGACTGAGCCCGCGTTCTCGAAGCTCGTTATCGGGAACGGGTACACCGCTGTCCTGAACGGGCGTTGATCCGTTCGCCGGTTGCGCTGCTTGGTCGGGAGCTGGGTCACCATCGCTAGCAGCGGGTTCCCCGAACAACGAACCGATCTCCCCGTGGTCTCCACCTGACTCGCTATCCGTCTCGGGTTGGGTGGTCGACGCCGACCCGTCCTCGGTCGACGCGTGGCTGATGAACGCAGATTGGGTCGGGTCGCTCCCCGTATCTTCATCTTCCGACGAGACCGCCGTGCCGGCTCCTGAACTTCCCCAGCCAGTCTCCTCCGGAGCAGGGCTCGATTCAGCCGTCGTTGTCAGTCCGTACTGGGCCGCTGTGCGCTCGACCATCCGTGGCCGGGACACGGACTCGAAATGGTCTTCCTGCGGCTCTGTGAGCGGCTGGTCGCTTTCTGGATGCCCCGGCGCAATCGGGAGCGGTTTCAGCGAAAACGGCGGCGGCCCAGTCTCGCCGAACGACGGACTCGGGAGTTGGGCAATCCACTCGCCACTTGGGAGCGTGTTGATTCGGTTGCGGAGTTCGGTCGGGCTGAGGTCCTCGTGGGCAAGCGACTCCGCGAGGTCGCGTTCGATCGAGATGTTGCCGATGAGCTTCGTCTTGATGTTGTTCAGCACCTCATCGTAGGCCCGCTCATTTCGGTTCCGCACCTGCTCGGGGAACTGCATCACGAGTCCCATACTCAGACCAAATGACCGGCCCTGGGGCAGTAATTGCTCGGAGACAAGCTTCGTCGACGCGACCGGCGCCGCCTCCTCGATGATGAGGTTCGTGAGCTTCTCATAGTCGGTCTGACCGTCGCGACGGCGCACCTGGACTGCATCCCAGAGGTTGCTCAACAGTAGTAGGGTGATCGCTCGCTGGGCCTCCGGCCGAAGGTCGCCGAGGTCGAAGATGATGGTGGCGTCTTCATCGAGGAACTCGCGGAAGTCGAAGCGGTTGTCGAGGTATTCGCCGGCGTCGTTCTGTTCGGGGACGTGGCTGAAGATCCGCCGGAGATGCGCGTCCTCTTTGAGCTTGTCGAGGCGGTTCCCGACGGCGTCCATCGACACCTGGAACTGGTGGTTGTCCTTCGCGAAGTGGCGCGTCAGCGATTCCTCGATGTTCTGGTTGTCCGCTGAGACCGGAGGAATCGTCTGGTCGCGCTGCATCCGGAGGGCAGCGGCGAAAAGGTCGTCCAGCCCGAACACGTCGCTCCCGTACTCCTCGTCGAACAGCGCCTTGATCAGGTAGCTCAGAATCTCGTTCGCGACGAACGCCTGCCCGTACTGCTCGCGGCCCATAATCATCCGGAGGATGTCGTGGAAGTGGTCGACCTTGTCCTGAATCGCGTCCTCTCGGTTGCGACCGGCCTCGAGTGCGGGGCGGATGTCGAAGAACGAGAACGCGGGAATCGTCTCGGGGACGCGGAAGTGGTAGACATCGTCGAGGCCACCGAACCGCTCGTAGTGGCAGCGCAGGTAGTTCTCGCACATCCCGTCACCCTTCGGATCGACGAGGACGACAGGGCCACCGGTCGACTCGCGCAGGGAGAGCGCATCGTTGATGATGGCCTTCGACTTCCCGCCGCCCGTCGACGCGAACCGGCCGTAATGCGTCGGCAATAGGTCCGGCGGGATCCGGATGGGGTCCGGTCGTGGCTCACCGTTCTCGTCGAGCGCGTAGCCGATGGCCATCCCGTCCTGGAACTGCTGGATCAGATCCGGGTTCGGCCACGGCAGCGGGTTCCGACTCTGCTGTTCGGCTCTGGTTCCCCGCGTTCCTTCGACGGTCAACTGTTCGGAGGAAGGGACGAGGACGAAGTTCGCGAGCTCCGTCCCACAGAGGACCAATTCGGGTCGGGTCTTCCCCCGGCCCGTCGTCAACTCGCGATTGAGGAGGCGCTGGAGAGCGGCCCGCGCCTTCTTCTCCTTCGTTTTCTCACGGAAGCCGCTGTCCCGGAGGCGTTGCCCCTCGACCTCGTAGAACGGCCCATCAAGCGGGTCGAACACCGGGAGGAGCGAGTCCATCCGACCATCGAGGTCGTCGTGGGTGTCGTCGGTGGGGACGCCGACGGCCCGGATGTTGACCGTGAACGACCGTTTGGCGTTCTTCGCGTCGATGTACTCGATCCGCTTCTCGACGGCCTCGCTGAGCTGCCGGTCGCCCTGGTCGCTCCGCTGCTCCTCGACCTCGAGCAGCGACCCGACGACTTCTTGGAAGAACGTGTCGCGGCCGTCGACGAGGTCCTCTTTCCGCACCTCCGCGTCGGACTGCCAGCTGGCACGCCGTTGGAAGACCACTTGGAACGCGGTCGGCGCTGTCGCCTCCATCAGATGGTCGATCAGCGACGCCAGCGCCGCGCCGGGTTCATCGACGGACGAGAGATCGCCGTTCGTTTCCTCCGCCGTGAACGGTGTCAGCGAGGTCATCCAGTCCTGCTTCCGCGACGCGGAGCCACACCACCGAACCCCGAGCGGCGAGACAGCGTCTTGGGCCAGGCGGGCCAGAATCGTTCCCACCGGTGTCATCGTCGGCTTCTCGATGGCCCGTCGCTCTTCCTCGTCGTCTGGAAGTGCATCGGGCGGCGCTAGTTCGAGCGCTGAGTCCCCGACAGTCACGTGATGATCGGGGACGCTCGTGGATGCCGTACCGCCGTCGACAACGGGGTCTGCTTCGGATGCCTCGGAGTCCCCTGATTCCTCGCCGACGATATCGTACTGTTCTGCCGGGTCAAACTCGTACTGCAGCCGCCCGGCCTCGTAGTGGTCGACGAATTCCTGCGGTGTGAACTCGACTGGCTGAATGAGCCGGCCAGCGACGTCGACGTCGACGCGCTCGATGTCGAACGTGGCTGGATAGATGGAGCGGAGGCGTTTCTCAACCGTATCGAGGTGGGCGTCGGCCCCGTAGAAGAACTCCACCGGGTCGTCCGGGCCATCACTGATCGCGAGGAACTCGAACCGGGGTGGTGTCTCACTGTGGAGCGGGTTCAGCTTCGCCCCGAGACCCGACGAGCCGGGCGTGGTCAGCTTGTGGAGGCTGTCGAGGACTCGGGGGATACTCTCTGGGTCAAGCCGCTCGGATGTCGGCGTGACGCGCAGGTACTCAGCCATCGTTGGTGTCCTCCGTTGACCCGCCGTCTGGCTCAGCTTCGACGGCGTCTGATTCCTCGTTCAGTTCGCTCGTTTCGTTCGTTCCGTTCGTTGCTCGATGTTCGAGCTCGTCCTGGAACTCCTTCATCTCGGTATCGACGGCGTCGTCGCCGGCGCCGGGCAATGAGGACCGAACTTGAGAAGTCGGGTCGAAGTCGATGACCTGCTTCTCCTTGGGCATCGCTTTGACCTGGATGCCGCGCCACTCGCCGTCGACGCCTACCAACGCCTCGGAGAAGCCGGCGTCCTCGTTGCCAGGCACGGCGTCCTGGACGAACCGCATCTGTGCGTAGTTCAGGCCGAACTCGTCGGCCCATTCCTCGTCCATCCCATCGAGACGGTGGAATTGCTTGACCGCACACTGGTCGAGGATGGCCTCGGACTCGGCGTGCTCGAAGAACTCGTCGACGGTCTGCGTGACCAGCCGGATCGAGAGATCGTGGTGGCGGTGGTGGCGGAACACCGTCTCAAGGAACGCCAAGCTCGCGGCGTCCTGCATGATGTAGCGGGCCTCGTCGATGTAGAACACGACCTCCTTCTCCGAGACTTTCGCCCGCTCGTACACCAGCGAGATGAGTAGCTGCATCGTCAGCGCCGTGCTGCTGTCGACGCTGCCCTCCTGCTGGGCGAGGTCGAGGTAAATCACCTTCTCGTCGCGGATATCGAAGTCGGACTCCTGGCCGAGGTTGCCGTGCCGACCGTCGTCCTCGAAGGGTCGGAGCTGGTCAAGGAGCCACGTCGCGTCCTCTTTGATCTTCCCCGCCTCCTCGTCTGACCGGACGACGAACTCCTCGGGCTCGTCGACCATCTCCTCGAAGACGTCCATCATATCCTGGATCGTCGGGCTCGGATTGTCGTGCGTCGAGATGTCGTCGGTGATCCCGTTGCGTTTGTACGCCCGCTTGAGGCCGAGTTCCAGCGTCGTCCGTCGGTCGCCAAGTGAGATCCCGCGGAGCGCGAAGAAGTTCGTCAGGAAGCTCATCGCGTCGTCGAGCTTCTCGTTGAACGGGCTGGCGTCTTCGCCCATCGCCCGCTGGACGTGCTCGGGTGTCTCCCGGATTTCCAAGGGGTTCAACCCGAGCGTCCCGCCGACCGTGATCCGCTTGGCGTCGAGGGCCTCGGCGACGCCGGCCCAGTTGTTCAGTGGCTCGAGGATGATGCCGATACGGTCCTTGCTCTGCTCGATGGAGCGGATGAAATTCTGCTTCGAACTGAACGACTTCCCCGAACCGGTGTCCCCGACGGTGAACATCGCGTAGCCGTTGTCCCGCGCGAACGGGTCGATGACGACCGGGCTCTGGTTGTCCTTGTGAATCCCGAACTCCACCCCGCCTTCCTCGAGAATCGTCGCGTTGTGCGGCGAGGAGAGTAACGCGCCGACGGCGCCGCCGAGCGCAATCGACGTCCGCCCGAACTCGTTGTCGCCGATGGGTGCGGCGGATTGGAGGGCGAGATCCTGGCGACAGATCGCCGTCTTCGGCGTGAGGTTCGCCGGGTCGTCACGGAGCGCGCTCTTGACCTTCTGGACGGCGTCGCGGAGGTCGTCTTTCTCGTCAGCCCGGACGGTGATGAACATCCCCTGGTCGAAGACGTTCGCGCCGTTTTCGACGGCCTTGTACGTCGCTGCGGCCTCGTTGGCGCGTTCCTGCAGGTAGGCACTCCGGACGCTCTGTTCGAGGTCAGCATCCACCTGAAGGTCGTCAGCGATATCCTGCAGTTCGTTCCGGGCCCGCTCCTGATTCTTCGGCGTGATGTGGGCCGTCAGGTCGAACTGCACGTCGGTCATCTCGAAGAGCTCGGAGAGGTAGCCGTCGTTGGGGTAGTCCGGGTAATCAGCGATGTACAGCGTCGTCGTCCACTGCTCGCCGACCCGTGCTGCGCGCGTCTCCCACTCGATCGCCGCCGGCGCCGTCACCGTCTTATGTGACTCGGCGATGTCGTCGAGAAGCTGGCGTTCGGCTTCTCCTTGTTCGATGGTCTCCTCGTCGAGGAGGTCCGAGAACTCGACCTCTTCCTCGTCGTCTTCGGTGTACCAGTCCCAGAGGAATTTCCCGCTGATCCCGACCAGTACCGCAAGCAGGATGTAAAGGGACGCACCTTCAGCTGAGGTTGGATTCGTGAGCCACTCTGTGAGCTGGCCGACGGCTCCGCTGCCCGTCTGGAGGACGAGGTTACGCATCGTGGTCATCCTCCCGGCGCGAATGGCCGATGATGGGTTGTTCGCGAACGACGCTCTCTGCGTCGTCGTACTCGTGTTCGCGGCCGTTCCAGAAGTCCATATTCAACACGAAGAGTTCGACCGTGCTGAGCCGACGTGCGGACCAGCCCGACGCCTGCTGGATGAATTCTGACCGCACATCGTTGACCCGGCTGTCGAGCTTCTCGAACATCTGTGCGCGGCGCTCGACGTCGGTGAGGTCCTCGCGGCGGGTCACAAACGGGTTGAACAGGAACCCGATGACGGGGAACTGGGTGAGCTTCTCGGCCGGTGTGCCCTCGTCCCGGAAGCGGTCGTAGACCTCTAGTGGGGTGACCTCGACGCCGATGTAGTACCGCACCTGCTGGATACCGCGTTCGCGCATCTCCTTCGGCCGCGTCTCTCGGTACTCCTCGAGGAGTTCCCGGAAGATGGGGTTCTCTTTGACGTCCTCGTCGTTCAGGCGGTCTTCGATGTTCTCGGTGATCTGTTCGACCGGGAACGAGCGGGTCGTGGCGTGAAGTTTGAGTTTCGAATCCAGTTCCTTATTGGCGAACTCTTCGCCGGCGTCCTGGAGCTGTGCCCAGTCGTCGGACATCGCGAAGTCCATGTTGCCGGGGTCGATCTCGATGAACGCCTCCATCGTGCCGTCCGCGCGCTGGATCGCGCCAGCGCCCGGCCACGCCCGCTCGATATTCGTGAGGTCCTGCGTCCGCTCGTCGGGCTTGAATGGCGTGTAGTTCGCGAACCCGCCCTCGTTGCGCTCTGTCTCATTGGTACTACTGTCGGCTTCCTCCGGGGCGCTGAACGTGATCTGGGGGCGCTTGACGTAGCGATAGACGTCTTTCGTCCACGCCCACGCGTTGAGGTGGTCGGGCGAGACGTAGACGATCGCGACGCCGAACCCGAACCCACCTGCGACGAACGGGAGGGCGAGTGATTCGATGCCGGTGAGGCCAGCGATGAACAGGCCGACGATCGGGAAGGCGATCAGGACGCCGACGTCGCCTTCTTCGATGTTGAGGTAGGGGATACGACTCTCCTCACCGAACTGGTTCATAATGCGCCGTGCGGCTGCGTCTTTGTCTATCGACATTGTTAGTGGATCCCTCGATCAAAGTCCATCCCGCGATCGTCACTCGCCGATTCCGCTGTCGCTCCACCTGGGTCATTCTCCGTTCGACGGTACGATGGCGTGCCGCTACCATCTTCTCCGTGCCCACCGCGGGCAGCTGCTTTTTGGGCAACGGCGTGGCCAGCGGCGGCTTTCGGCCCCCACCGAGCGGCGGTCGTCGCGACGCCGGCGCCACCGACGTAGGCCCCGGCGGCGACACCGCCAACGAGGGCTGCGCCTTTCGTCGCACCTCCGACGACTTTGGCCGTCAACGGAGTCGCGTATTTGAACGTCTTCCACGTGATGAAGAGTGCGACCAGTGGGAGGGACGCAGCGACGAGATATTTGAGGAACGCTGTTCCTGGCGTGAGCGTCCCCCCACCGTAGATCAAGTCGTATCCCTTGAGGACCATCGCAGCGGGGAGCGGGAGGACGGCCAACGGGACAAACCGTTTGCAGAACCCCATCGCGATATCGGATACGACTGGAATGTTTCCGTAGGCCAGTGCAAATGCAATCGGCATTCCGTATAGGTAGACATAGAGCAGGATCATCCGGATGTAGAACAGCGCCTCCAGAGCCCACATGGAGATTCCACCAATCACGGCGAACAATAGCCCCAGTCCGGGGTTTGTGATTGCTGCTCCCAAGAACTGAAGCATTGCCGAGGCTACGGAGGAAAGCTCCGGCATTAGGGCGATAGTGAATCCGTCGACGAGGTAGAGTGCGAGAGTCCCAATCCAGTACCATGTAATAATCAGAAAGGCTCCGACCCAGGCTGTCTTCTTGGTTTTTCGGGCTTCGTAGGCACTTCCGATATTGAAAATTCGAACCGTGTGACGCCCCTGGACGCTCATCACGAGGAGCAAAAGGGCAACTAGCATAATTTCGCCGCCGATGAGAGCATCGTGGATCGCTGGCCAGGGTGCGTTGGTTGGTTCACCAAAGACAAAGGCTCCATTCGTCTCTGGGGTGGGGGTTCCGAACATTCCCTCAGTCAGAGTCTCATACCCCGATCTGAGACCGTTCATAAACAGCCCGATGAACCAATCAACGACGCCCTTGATACCCTCGAGGACGACGTCAATGAGATCAACCATTGTCAGGCCTCCGTGATCGTGACCTCACAGTCAGTCATCTCGTCAGACCCGGAGTACTGAACATTGTAGGCACTCGTGACTCGATTGCCACTGACTCGGGTCTCGACGATAACCGTGAACTGGCCATTGCTACCGTCTGGGGAACACCCCATCCCGTCCTCACTCTCTGAACCGAACGGGAACGAATTACTGAACAGGTCGGCCGTCTCGCCAGGGGAGACTACTACCCGGTCGGTTTCGTGCATTCCACTGCCTCTGGGGTTCTCAATTGGATTGGGAACGTCCCCGGAGAAGATTAGTTCCGTTATCGCTTCCGGACCACTCCCTGTATTCTCTACCGTGACGAATGCCTCACCATTCTTGATCCGGTCTGTCTCGGACTCACCATAGACTTCATCCCACGGCTTATCTGGATTATTCCGATAGAGTCCAACGTCCTGTATCTGGATCTCGGGACGGAGTTCAGTCGTGGTCTCGACTACTGTCTCCTCACCCTTCAACACGAGTACGCGGTACTCACCGGGCGCATACGCGGTACCGATCTCGAATGAGACCTGTTGAGCACCTGCGGCTACGTCACGTTTCCCGAATAGCTCGCCGTTCGGTTGGATGAAGTTGACCTGGTCGACGTCTGCCTCTTCGGAGAGTTCGACGACCAGTGTAGTTCCCTCGACAGCGACGCGCGTGAGTGGGCCTTTGCCATCTGGAGAGGTCGTTCCGTCACTGGGTGTTCCAGACCCGCCATTGTCGTTTAGACAGCCAGCGACGCCTGCGAGCGCAGCGCTGGCGATTGTTCGGAGGGCGGTTCGCCGACTGATGTGTGGGTGGTTGCTAGTCATGGACTATGGGTTCCGTTGGAAGATATCTTCTGGACCGAGCATTCGGAGGAGCCGCTTGCCTGCGTAGAACATCACAAGAAACGGCATGAGCTGCCAGCCGACCTCGAAAATGAACGCGAACCACCCGTCGATGGTTCCGAGCGGGTGCCAGCGAGCAGTAGCCGTATCACTCACATATGCGGGGTTGTGCCCGAGCCACGAGCCCGGATGGTACCGAGCCGTGTAGATACCCGGCTCAGCGATCGTCACGATCGCCACCCCGGAGGCGTTGGTCTCGACACGCTGCTCTGCGACGGTAATGTACCCGTTGCGAGTGCTTCCACCAATTGGATATCGCCGGTCAGGATCGCTGAGAACGATTGGTGCGCCCGTCTCGTTGTCACGGAGTTCGATGCGGAGTGTGGCCTGGCTTTCGTTCTGCTGGAGAACTTCAACAGTCAGATTACTGCGCCGGAGATGTCGCTCGGAGCCAGTGTCGGGCGCTACAATTGAGGCATTCACACCCCGCACGATACCCGCTACTTGGAGCGCGTCGCGGTCGACGCTCTCGGCGCGAACCGCAACACCGTATGTCGTCGTGTACGACTGGTTGACAATGTCGATGTTGATGTTCTCACCGAGAGTGCCGTCTGGAGACGGTCGGTCAGTGCCCCAGGTGTCGATAATCTCTGGTCCATCGCGAACTGGTTCAGCCCTCGGGCCGATTCGCGAAGGGTACGCGTGGACATAGACTGGAATCGCGTCCGACTCGACGGTGGCGCTATCCGTCCGGTTCGACCGAACGAGCGTGTCCCAGTTTGTGTTCCGAGCGGTGTAGAACCGCCAGACACCGCGCACCCGTGCATCACCGTCTTCGGTCAGGGTGTACCCCTGCCACGGGCGGGACTGGAAGATGGCCACGCCGGCGTCGCCGTTCGGATACTCGGCGTAGTAGGGGTACGCCGAGAGGTCGTAGATCTCGACGGCGATCGAGTCCGAAACGTTCTGGGATTCCGTCCGATAGGTGACGTCGACGTCCGTGCGGTCACCCAGGTCGGTTCTGACAGTCTTCTTCAGCCGGACGCTAATCTCCGCTTCCAGCGTGAGATTCGCACTCCAGTCGTCCTCGATCTGGTAGTCGAGAGCAGGCGTGTGGGACCCATCCTGGGTCGCGATGGTCTCACCGTCCTTCTTCAACCGGACTTCCTCAATTTCGTGCTCCGTGAGCGACCACGAGATAGTCGTGTTGCCGGAGGAACTCCCGTTGGGGACGCGCACACGATAATCGACGAAGCCCCGCATCGTCCCGTTCGGCGCGATGTACAGTGGGGTTTCACCGGACTCGAGGTGTCCACGAGTAGAGGGCTGGACCGCGAAGATCGTCGCGTGAGCATCTTCGATGAAGACGCCGTCCTCGAGGTCTGCGTGCGGGGGGTGGACGGACGTATCTGGGCCGCCGGCGTCAAGGTCCTCGAAGTCGTTTCGCGTCCACGTCGCCGCGGTCGCGGGCGGCCGTTTGAATGTAACGTCCGTCCCGTTGGCGACCTGATGGACGGCGGAGCGGTTCTCACCGTAGCGCTGGCGGTACTCCTCCTGGCTCATGTAGTTGTCCGAATCACGAGACCACAGCGTTGCCGACTCGTTCTCCGTGAGCCCGTTCCCCTCCGTACCCGGTCGCGGTGGGTCAGCGGCGACGATACCCGTGACTAGGCTCGTCGCGAGCAAACCGGCCATGAGCACGGAGAGCTCTCGATGGTTCATAGGGCTCGCAACGGGGACTGCGGGGTGGTTACCAGGGGACGAGGTCGACGCACTGCGCCAGCGGGAGGCCCATCATCGACCCGGCAACGGTATACAGCGGACCGAGCACGACGAGGACGACCGCGGACTTCATCGCAGAGCGCTTGTGGCGCTTGAGGCCCTTCTTCTGCTCGGGATTGAGGGTGAACATCTCGATGAGGGAGTCTGCCTGCCAAACGATGGCGAGGCCGACGATCCCCAGCGCGGTGGTCAGCTGGAAGAACCCCTCAATCATGCTCGGGAGGTTGTCTGCGCTACAGACGGCGTTACTCTGGGCGGCGACCGGCTGGACAGCGAACAGGCTCAGGAGGACGACGGTGAGCGCTGCCTGCCGAGGGATTGTCCCGGTCAGCAGTGACTTGTTTTTAGTGCTACGCTCAAGGTCGGAGGAAGTCTGGTCCTGTGACATAGCGGGTTAATCATCCGTGGCGTCTCCAGCCGTTGGCTGGCTTTGCTGGTCGTCCACGAGCGACTGGAGATCAGCGAAGCGGTTGGTGTTTTCAGCGATCTCTTCAAGTGTGTAGCCCTGCTCACGGGCCCGTTCGAGGAGGTCACGGAGTTCATCAGGGTCGACGCCGCGGACGTCCATCTCCTCGCGGAGGGCACGGCGATAGAGGGCGGAAGCGTTGATGTGGTCATTCCACATCAGGTACAGATCATCGATGTCTTCGATGGTGACTGACCTTGTAATCATACATGCGGGTATGTGTCTGCACCGGTTGAGTCCCGGTACACATTGGCGCGGTAGCTGGATGATACCTAAATGCTTTCTGGCTACTAAATGCGCAAAATATTCGAAAAACTATAATGGAATCACTCGTTCACTACATGCAAAGGAACTTAACCAACATCTCGCGGAGGGTAGCGGCATTTGTTGGTTAAGGAGAAGCGGAAACTCTGTTATTCGAGTTCCACGACATCTCCACTCCCCTCGTTAAGGATTTCTCGCACTTCGGCCAAGAGTTCCTGTCCCTCCTCGTGGAGCTGTGTGCCTTCTTCGGGATCACACTCGTTCGCATCGATCTGTCCAATGATTTCCTCGACACGACTCAGCCGATCGTGGATTTCTGAATCGTTTGCCACGCTTAGATCACCCCCAGCCACAGCCCGGTTATGAGTAACAACAGCAACAGTAGCACAGCGATTGCGGCCTTGTAGTAAACCGGGGCAAGACCCTCTGGTGCGGCTGCCTCGTCGACTGCTTCGGCGAGTTCCTGCTCGTGTTCGTGCTCCTGCTGGAACGTTTCGTACTCTGCTTCGAGCTGTTGCTCCAGCGGCTTGACTTCGCTCGCGAGGAACTCCTCGCGAGAATTCACGATATACTCGCCGGCGGCGGTCGGCGTGATCGTCGCGACGTCCGCCACCTGATCCGCGATGAGCCGGTCATCGGTGTGTCCGATGGCGGTGACCACCGGGGTATTGGCGGTGAAAATCGCCTCTGCGACCCGTTCGGTGTTGAACGCTTGGAGGTTCGAATCGCTCCCACCGCCACGGCCGACGATGATCGCGTCGACGTCCTCCGAGCGGTCGAGATGGTGGATGCCGTTCGCGATGGACGTCGGCGCGTTTGACCCCTGGACGGTTGCGTCCTTCACCACGATGTCGACGGTGGGGTCCTGCCCCTGAATCGCGTTCTGGATGTCGTACCGGGCGTCCCCCCGGAGTGAGGTCACAACGCCAACCCGTTCCGGGAACGCCGGCGGGCGCTGTTTCTGCTCGTCGTCGAACCAGCCGCGCTCTTCGAGTTCACTCCGCAGTCGCTCAACCGCAGCTGCCTGGTCGCCGTCGCCGACGACAATCACCTCCCACGGCTTGAGGTCGATTTTCCCACCTTCAGTCCAGTAGTCGATGTCGCCTTCGAGGATGACCTCGGTCCCATCCTCGAGTTCGGCATCCATATTCCGATAGCGGTTCGCCCAGATCATACAGGGGAGCTCGGCGTTGCCGTCGGTGAGCGTGAAATAGAGCGCCGTACTGTTCTGATGGAGGTCAGTGACTTCACCGATACAGCGGACACCGTGGAGGGCCGGTGTCTCCTCGACAAAGGCTGCAATCTGCTCATTCAACTCCGTGACGCTGAGAACTTCTGTTGAACTTTCTCCCAGCTCTTGGGGTTCAGTATCCGTCGAGTCCGCCATTCATGTCTTCTAAACTCTGGACAGAAGCCTGAAAAAGGTATCTTCGCTATTGGGGCGTTCAACATCTTCCCCTCCCCCCGGTTTTACTTTCGCCCCGATATGATGACATTTAGATTCCGTTGGGCCCTTGGCCTGTTTATGAGCAACAGTGGATCCAAGACAGGTTCTACAGAAACAAGTAGCCGGGGGGCAGTCATTTTGGATGAATCAGATCCGCGAACGGTGGTAGAACGCTTACCAAATACTGTGTTCCCGGTTATGATCCGATTTGCTCTCCAGAAATCGACGAGTGGGGACCGGACACATGAGTCGCTGAGGACGCCAGATTACCCTGTAGATGTACGAATTCCACAGGGAGCATACATCCCGCAATCGACAGTCTATTTCGATAATCCTGCAGAGCGCCCGCCACGGAATGCGGCGGCCTGGCGACCACGAGAATTCGTTGATTTGCTCTCTGAGCTGTTAGATGAAATCGAGGACTCACCACATGTCGATCCAGATCGGTTACAATTCACCGATCTTTGTGTGGCCGAGATAGCCCCCCGGTATACAACCAGCGACCCACAAACAGGTGACACCGTCGCCACGCCAGAATTGTACGGTGATCAGGGGGACATCACCCTCGGGTATTTCCGTCGTGAGGGCAGTCTCTCTGCGACCGAGGTTCGGGATTCCCTCGATACTGCAATGCCGGGAGAAACGCGGTCTCCCCCACAACTCATCCAGATTACTGAAGCAACGGCTAAACCGGCTCGGTCAAGTCGGGAGACACAGCAACCAGCGGGACGACACAAGTACTTCACAGAGGATGAAGCTGAACGGGTAGACAAACTTGATGCAACTCCAGCCGCCTGGATGCTGGATCAAGTTGCTTCGGCATCTGAGAGCCATCGACCACTCGATCCGGTACTCTCCGAGGTTGAACGATTTTTCCCAGAACTCGCAGAGACTGATCTCCTCGAGTTCATTCAGCTACAGGGACGCACTGAGACGAGTGAGCGATTCTACGCTAATGAAGTACTGTCACGATGAGTGAAACAGTCCAAGAATCTGATGACGAGGAGTCGCAAAATGGATACATCCCTCGAGTCAGTGGGGAGATTGATCTCGATATTTCGGTTGACAGCGAATCCCCGTTCGTGGTTATCCCTCGTGGGGGAGCAAAAGAGATCGGGCGGAGTTGCTATCAGGTTGAGACACGTAATGGGACGTATCTCGTCGACGTCGGGCTGAATCAAGGTGACGGGGGATTATTCCCTGATCTGAGGGGGCTCGATGAGGGACAGATAGACGCGGTTTTTCTCACCCATGCTCATATTGACCATATCGGATCACTCCCCCTGTTGGAGAGCTACGGCTTCCTCTCTGATCAGGCACCAGTGATTACAACGAGGCCTACAGCTGCGCTTGCTGACACATTACTCCGCGATTCACTGAAGCTTCACCGACGAGCGACGCAAAAACCGGGGAGAGAACAACAGTACTCGGAAACAGACCTAAGGAAAGTTATCGACCGATTCCGTCCCTGTGGATACCAAGCAGCAGACCTGAGTGATCACGTCGCGCATATCGAAGATACCGAAACGCTCCATTTCGAATTCGGAAATGCAGCCCACCTACTGGGTAGTGCTTGGTTAGCACTAACAGTAGACGGGTCGCGGGTTGTCTTCTCAGGAGACATTGGCGGCCGGTCAAACCATCTCCCCGAAATTGATGAGCCTCCGCAAGCAGACGCCCTCTTCCTTGAATCGACATATGGGGACACCCATTCGCATACCAGTGCGACTGACACCCGAACGGACATCTATAACGAGGCTATCGACGCAGCTACTGATGGGAAGCCAATACTCATTCCCTGTTTCGGGGTCGGCCGATCCCAAGAGCTGCTCTATATGTTCAAAAACCGAGTTCACACGCTTCCTGAAGAAGACCGAAAGCAGCTCAACGTTGTCTATGATGGAATGGCGCAAAGCGCTACTGACACGTATAACGAGCATTGTAGAAGCGAATTCGCAGCCGAATCGATCCGGAACTACATAGTAAATTCAGGTGACCAACAACCATTCCTCTTCGATCAGGCGTCGGCCGCGAGGCGAATGCCGATGTCTCGCGAGGAATTGCTCGAAGCTGATGAGACACCGATCATCATTGCTCCATCGGGAATGCTCTCGGGTGGGTTCTCGCCGACCTACTTACTCGAATTCTGCCAGCGGTACGATGATGCACGCGTAATTCTCTGTGGGTATCAAGCCGAGGGGACACCTGGTCGTCAATTGGAGGACGCCATTGAGGAAGATCTCGAGAGAGTCGGTGTCACTCTTCCCTCAAACGGACTTAATGGAGGGATACCAGATGAGGGAGATGGAACCCGCGTGAAGGTGCCAGTAAGTTGGATCAGTCGATATCACGGTCTCTCAGCCCACGCGGCTCGAAATACGTTGCTTCAATTCGCTCGCCAAGTCTCACCGTCCCAAGTGTATCTTATTCACGGTGAACAGGAGCAACAAGAGAAGATGGCACAGCACCTGGTAGATAATCTAGACTCAGTTTCCGAGATCCAGTTGACGGGAATGATGCATCCGGTATCTGTGACGCCGGAGCTTCCCGAAGAAGAAGTCGTTGGTGACAGACCTGCGAAACGAATACTAGACGAGCGTGGTGCTGACATCGAGGTTGGCGATAGTGCCCAATTCGGGTCAGATGCAATCCACGGAACGTTATCTGAATTCAGTGATCAAATCGAAGCTCTTGAATTAGCCCTGCGCACGTTGAGTGGCCAGCTCGCTGTTGAACGACATGATAGTGGATTTTCGGAGGAGGATATTCGCCAAATTGTCCGTGATGAGATGGACGAGATCGTTCGTGAAGCAGTTGAAGAGAACCAATCCAGCTGACCGAGTTTGAGCATCTCCAAAGCCGAAGACATCAGTCCAGGTCATGGAACTGACTCTATGGCGTCTACCTCATCTGAAGATGATTTCAAGTCTACGCGACATCATCAATTTCTTCGAGAGCCTCCGTGGCCACGTCGCCCAGCTCGCCGGCCTCGATATGTGAGTACCGCTCTCGGACCATCTCTTCTGAGTTGTCGAGATATCGTGCTGCAACCGTATACCCGAAGGCCCGGACGAGGACCTCCCCCATTCCACGTCGACCGCCGTGGGGTGCGAGATAGTCGTGCTTCGGATGGGCGATGTCGATGTCCGCTTCTTCTGAAAGCCGCTGGAGAATCGACCGGGCACCGTCCGTCGTAATCGACGGGGGTCGCACATCATCGTCGAGTGCCATCAAGAGGTCTCGAGCGTACTCCTTACGTCGTTCATCAATCGCAGCCGGCTGCTCTCCTCGGTCGGCTAGCTCTTCCTGGAGGAGCTCCGCGAGTGTTCGCTGGTCGAACGTCGGAAACACGGGCCACCGCTCTGTCGGCGGGTCCATCAGCTGGCGGTAACTCCGGAGCGGCGAGATCACTGGGTCAGGGAGACTCGCGGCGTCCCACTGCTGTTTCTTACGGTAGACGTCCATACTCCCGTCCTCAATGGACAGATCCTCCCAGCGGACGCCACGCCGGCGCGGATCGTTTGGGTCCCGAAGGAGTTCCCCAACGCGGACAGCTGTGTACGCGAGGACGAACACGAGCGCCCGGTCACGAGCCGCCTTCAGCGCTGCGTAGCGCGCTCGCTGTTTGTCGAGGGGGTAAGTATCCTCCGGTAGTGTCGTGTACGCCTCAACGGCATCACGGGCCTGTTCGTCGACGTAGCGGGTCAGAGCATGGCGCTGTTCGGACGTCCAGGCCTGCTGGTCGCCGGGCTTGCGGCCGTCGTCCTCCGGCAGCGGCGCCATCGCACTCGCCCGCTGCGCATAGTGTGCCTCGAGGTAGCCCTCGTTGACGCACCAGCCACACCACGCGGAGATATAGCGGTAGTAGGTTTGGACAGTATTCTGCTTGAGCCCCCGATCGCCGGCGAGATGTCGGGCGTACTCGCGGAAGACACGTTCGTCGAGGTCTTCGAAGGTAGGCCCTCTATCGACGTCGGCGGGGGCGATCCCGGTCCAGTCGTCCCGACCGCGGTCGCCCGCGGCCCACTCGGCGAATCGCTCGAGCTCGCGGGCTGCATTGCGTCGGTAGTTCCCGCCGTCACCACCACGCCCCTTCCCCTTGTCCTGAAGATACCGCTCGAACGAACTCGCAAGCGACCGCCCGGTACGTTCTCCAGACGTCTTCTCGGAGGTCATAGGCCCTCGTCCCCGGATTGGTAGTTGGGGCGAACCTCCTCGAGGAGATCTTCGACGATCTCCCAGAGAATCAGGGACGGAGTCTCGTGGTCGAACGTGATTCCCCAGCGGTCCTCTTCATCGTCGAGTGAGTACTGGAAATGTGTCCGTCCGAGGTCGGGATGATCCTCGTCCTGGTGCCAGCCGGCGTGAAAGCCCGTGTTCGGGTCAGTATAGTTGATACGAAACCAATCGTGGGGATCCTGTCGGTACCATTTGATGGTCAGTTCTGGTGAGTCAGGACCGGTTGGCGGGTCAAGACGAGCCGGATCGAAAATTGCTCGCAGCTGCTTGGCCTCGATATCGTCAGGAACGTACTCAACGGCTGTGATCTGTGGCACACGATCGAGGACGTCCCGCTTCAGTTGGGCGTAGAGATTCGCGTTCGGGTCACCACCGGGATGCGGGACCGACATCCGTTAGCTACTGGCCTCGGCGGGCTCTGTCGTCGGAGCGAGGAAGTCCCACTCGCGGATAGCGAACCCGACAATTTTGATGCGGCGTTGGAGATGCTCCCACTCACGAGCAATCTCACGCCGACGGTCTTCCTCGTCGGCGTCGAGGGTCTCGTCGGCAATTGTCCCGCGAAGCTGATTCGGTGACTCGACGCCGAATTCCTCTTCCCAATCGCGGATTTGTGCCTTCATCTCCGCGAGCCGGTCCGTAAGCTGCTCGACAGTGTGGCCGCTGTCCCGCAGGCGCATCGCCTCCTGCATCGCCTGCCGCCGGTAATCGGGGTAGTACGTGGTGTGGGTGCCGCTTTCGTCACGGTGGAGGATGCCGTCGTCGACGAGCCGTCTGAGGACGCGCTTGGTGGGTTCGTGTGACCAGTCCGCCTCAGATGCGATCCAGTTTGCCGTCCGCGGCTCCGACAGCTGCTGGGCGACCATTCGGACGCGGTCTTCACCCGTGGTCTGACGGTCTATCAGGCTCTCCGAGTTCGATTCGTCTTCGGTCATACGCTACAGTTCGCACCCCATCTTAATATAGGTTGAGGTGGTTCGTTCTATATCGAAGTGAAGGTTCCAGACATTCCGTCGACGCACAGTGACTGGATCAAGAGCAATATGGAAACCCGACCTTGGTGGCTCTACCCCGGGGAAAGCGTCGTCGTGAGGTGGTTCCAGCATTCGTGCTTCACCGACAGCGTGGGGGTACTTCAAAGTGGTCGTGATTATTCGTGTAATCACGTCCAAGTGAGTATTCGCTCGAAGTGCCGAATTCCGGTGGTAGCAGTGCTAATAGCTTCGAATGTGTGTCTATAAACTTTATACCGCTATACTAAAACTGAGCCGGCGTGAAGTTGAGACTACAGTGGGTTTAGCGAGGCTGTAATGCGTGAATTTGACTGATTTAGTCCGCGTGAACTGCTTCAGATCGCTCCCCGAATGTCCATTCTTGTTGCACTGACAATCATGTGGACAGA
>Ga0209946_1000268_pt1 | contig 21767 bp, 22 predicted proteins | sample SalPon2_A_H2O_MG_FD_185704 | JGI IMG/M metagenome (GOLD analysis project Ga0209946, IMG submission 185704) | Salt pond water microbial communities from South San Francisco under conditions of wetland restoration - Salt Pond MetaG R2_A_H2O_MG... | ecosystem: Environmental > Aquatic > Non-marine... | reverse complement strand
TGCCTTCGCTGGGGCCTACGGGATTGAACGCGACGACGCCCGGGTGCGGATCGTCCACGCGCCGACGACCGACGGACTGCGAGAGCTTGCGCCTGGGCTCACGCCGTCGGCGACGACCGATCAAATCCCCGGCTTCGGCGTCGCTGGCGCGCTTCTCGCGTTGCTCGCTGCCGGGTGGGGGCTTGCGTGGTCGGCCACACGACCGCGAGACTGACGACAGCGACCTGCGGGCCACCGGGCTTTTTATGACCGCCGCCGAAGCCGGGCTATGCGCGACCCCGATTTCGATATCATCTCACCCGAGGCTATCCACAGCGGCCGGGCGACCGATGCCTACTTTGAGCGCACCGCCGCCGCGCTCAACCATGCTGGTCGCACCCCCACAGTCGTCGCCGAGGTGACGGCCGATCAGTTCCCGTCCGGCGAGTTCGAGCTACTCGCGGGTGTGAAAGACGCGGCCGCACTGCTGGCCGACCGCGCGGTTGATGTCGACGCGATCCCGCCGGGCCGCTGTTTCGACGGTGGGCCGGTCATGCGAATCGAGGGGCCATATCTCGACTTTGCCCGGCTGGAAACCGCGCTGCTCGGCTTTCTGTCGCACGCTTCGGGGATCGCCACCGCTGCTCGTCGGGTTCGGGAAGCCGCGCCCAACTCACCGGTTCTCTCCTTCGGCGCGCGACACGTCCACCCTTCGATGGCGGCGGTCGTCGAGCGATCCGCGCTGCTGGCCGGCCTTGATGGGTTTTCCCACGTCGCTGCCGGCGACCAGATCGACCGCGAGGCCAGCGGAACGATGCCACATGCCCTCCTGTTGTGTTTCGGCCGCGGCCAGCAGGAGGCCGCATGGCAGGCCTTCGATGCGGCTGCCGGCGCGGAGACCCAACGGATCGCCCTCTGTGACACCTTCAGCGACGAGGTCGACGAGTCGCTTCGGGCGGCCGATGCTCTTGGCGACGCGCTTGACGGGGTTCGACTCGACACCACCGGCTCGCGGCGCGGCGACTTCCGGCATATCATCCGGGAAGTCCGGTGGGAACTCGATGCTGCCGGCCACGACGATGTCGATATCTTTCTCAGCGGCGGGCTCGGCGTCGACGACCTGCGTGAGCTGCGCGACGTTGCTGATGGCTTCGGGGTTGGCAGCACGATCTCAAACGCCGATCCGATCGATTTTGCCCTCGATATTGTCCACGTTGACGGCGAAGCGATTTCGAAACGCGGCAAGCTCTCCGGCGTCAAATCGGTGTATCGGACAGCCGACGGCGGCCACCATATCGGCCACCGCGGCGGCGACCCGCCCGCTGACGCCGAGCCCCTGCTACAGCCGCTCATCCGTGATGGCGACGTTGTCGACGACTTTGACCTCTCGCTGTCGAGGGCCGCCGAGCGGGCCGACCGCGATGCGTCGCTGGTTGGGTTTGGTGTCGAGTAGGACGGTTACAGACCGCTTGCTCCGAGTTAGAGCGCTTCGACGCTGCCGCCGTCAGGTCGCTCGCGGAAGACTTGGCCTTCGAAAAGTGTGATCATCGTGTCGTCGTCCTGCCAGGCAACCGGGGAGACATTCGCCTTCTTACAGACCAAGGAGAGATACTTTTCTTTGCTCCAGTTTTGTTCAACGGGGAGTGTCGGATACAGCCACGCGTGGTCGTTGCCGGTGTCGAGGGCGACGCCGTGGGTGCCGAGTTCGATATCCTCGATCGGATCGTTTGTTAGCAGCGTGTTGCTAACGACACAGACCGAAATCGAGAGATCAGACAGTTCCTTTGCGCCGATCTCCGAGCCCGCCGAATCAGCCGAGGCGGCCTGGATCGCCGCGTCGACGATGGCGTGGCCGAGCTGATCGTCGGTGCGATAGGCGCCGGCACAGCCGCGGAGTTGCCCCCGTCCGCGTGTTGATTGGATGCGAACGAAGGCCCCGGTTCGGGCGTAGAAGGCATCTCGCATGCTCCCTGGGTGTTCGCGTTGGCCATGAAGGACGTACGATTCGACTGCTTCCCGCGCAAGCTCGACCGCTCGTGCACCGTCATCATAACTCAGCTGAACGGTCTGTGCCTCGGACATAGACGTATCCATGGGGGCTGCCGACTTCAATTCTTCCCATTCGTTGTGCAGGAATCGGGCTCGACGACCAACTGCCCCACCGAACCGTTTATCTGACCGCTGAGCCCATATCGACCGGGTAGAGAGAGCCCGATCCCCGTGGGCACGGTGCCATCGGCACCCCCATGAGGAAAGTCCCCCCACCGTTCGGACGGGTGACCGGGCGCAAGCCCGGAGTCGGAGACGGCTGGCGCTGGAACAGCAACGAGACCCCCTGCCCCGACCGATGATGTGTGCGAACCGACCCGTAAGGGAAGGGAGCTAACCCACAGAGGGTGTGGTGCGACGCACCACAGATGCGAGCGGCGAAGCCGCGAGCGCGCGGTGCTATGCACCGCGAGACGGGCAGGAACGGATGGAACGGCGAATCCTCACCGGTGCAAGGTCGCGTCAGGCGGGCGGTCGGCCATGCCGTGTGGCCGGCCGGCCGCCGAGGTAGTCCGAACACGACGCGGCCGCTTAGCCGAATGTCGGGTCGAAACAGAAGGGGGCTTACTCCTCTCAACCCGAACCAACCGGTGAGCGACAGCTATTCGTCCGACGTGTCGAGTTGCTCGTAGAACGTCCGTGGGTCGACGATATCGATCCCGCGGAACGAACCGAGATCAAGGAGGTGGTTATCCCCGGAGACGAGGTAGTCGACATCGGCTGCAACGGCGGCTTCGAGGAACTTGTCGTCGTCAGGGTCGTCGTCAACGGCGGCGATATCGATGTCCGGATCAACGAAGGTGGCGAAGTACCGCACCGTTTCGACTTCGGTTTGGATCTCGTCGTCGGTCATATCGAACCGTTCGGGATACTTGTGGAGTGTCCGTCGAAGCTCACGAAGCGTCTCGACGGAGACGATTATCTCAAATTCGTCGGTGAATCCCTTGACGAGGAGTTCGTGGGGGACGCCGGTTGCGATAATCCCCGAAATCAGGACGTTCGTATCGAGTACCGCCTTCATTCCTCATCTCTCGCCTGGTGAACTAATTCGTTAATCTCGTCCATCGAGAGGTCGACTGTTTCCTCTCGGTCAGCGACCCGCTGTTGGAACTCCTCGACGGAGGGGAGATCAAGCCGCTTCAACACGAGTCCGTGCTCGGTTGGGACGACCATGAGCTTCGTGCCCTGTTCGAAGCCGAATTCCTCGCGCAGGCGGCTCGGAATCGTGACCTGTCCTTTCGAGGTGACCGTCGTGATTTCCGGTTCGTCTGTGCTCATCGGCTGTGTAAGAATTCCTTACGAAGCGCATTGACTCTTCCGGCTCCGACGAGCATCTGACATGAGTCATCGCCGTGGAGGTGAACTGTTTTCACGACTCCACCGCGAGTACAGCCGATGCGAGCGTTCCGCCTCGCTTACGACGGCCGCCCATTCTACGGCTTCCAGCGACAGCCGACTGTCCCAACCGTCGAGGGCGCGCTGTTCGACGCGCTCCGCGCGCTGTCGATCCTGCCGCCCGACGCCGACAAACCCACCGGATACGCCGCGGCGGGCCGCACGGATGCCGGCGTCTCGGCGGTCGCTCAAACGGTCGCCTTCGAGTGCCCCGAGTGGCTGTCACCGCGCGCGCTCAACAGCGAGTTGCCGGCGACGATCCGGGCGTGGGCGAGTGCCGATGTCGACGGCGACTTCCATGCGACTCACGATGCGGCGCGGCGCGAATACGTCTATCAGCTCTACGCGCCCCGCGATGTCGGCGACGATGGCCCTTCGGCCGATGATCGCACGCTTGACGCTCGAACGCTCGACGGTCGCCCCACTATCGACGACGACCGCGCTGCCGACGCGGTCGACGCCCTCAGCGGTCAGCATGATTTTCACAACCTGACACCTGACGAGACCGGCACCGAACGCGATATCGCCGCCAGCATCGACCGCGACGGCGACGTGTTGGTGCTTACTGTCACCGCCGGTGGGTTTCCCCGTCACTTTGTCCGCCGGTTCGTCGCGGTCGTGCAGGCCGTTGCCAGCGGCAGCAAGTCGCTGGCGTGGATCGAGTCGCTGCTCGGCGACGAGCCGGTCGACCCGCGACCACAGACGGCGTCGCCCGAGCCGCTCGTGTTGTCGCGCGTGGAGTACCCCGGCGTCGACTTCGAGTGCGACCCCAACGCCGCGGCCAGCGGCGTCGACGCCTTCGGCGAGCGCGCGGTTGACGCGCTGGTCGGTTACCGCGTCAGTTCCGTACTCGTCGACCGCCTTGGCGAGTCGGAGGACAACCTTTAGGCGCGCTGTCGGCCACCTTCCTGTATGAGTACGGTGCCCGAGCGTGGCGAGATCGACGAACAACACAAATGGCAACTGGACTCGATCTTCGAGTCCGACGACGCGTGGGCCGACCACTTCGAGACGATCTCGGAGCGGATCGAGGAGCTGGCTGCCTACGAAGGACGGGTCACCGGGAGCCCCGAAACGCTGCTGGAACTGCTGGAGCTCCGCGAGGAGCTCATGCGCGAGGTCGCCCAGCTGTCGGTCTATGCGACCCTCCGATCCAGCGAGGACACTCGCAATCAGGAGTATCAGGCACTTTCCGGGAAGGCCGAAGCCCTCTCCTCGGAGGCCTCCAGTGCGACCTCCTATATCGAGCCCGAGATCCAGGAGCTAACTGAGGCTGACATCGAGCAGTTCATCGACGCGGAGCCGGCCCTCGCCGAATACGAGCACTTCTTCGATGACGTGCTTCGGGGCAAGCCCCACACCCGCTCGAAGGAAGTCGAGGAGTTGTTGGCGGAGTTAGGCGAGGTCACCTCATCGCCGAGTGAGATCTACTCGATGCTGTCGAACGCCGACATGGAGTTTCCGACCGTCGAAGATCCCGACGGCGAGGAGATTGAAATCAGCCAGGCCAACTTCACCACGCTCCAGAAACACGAGAACCGCGCCTTCCGCCAGCGAGTACATGAAGCCTACTACGACGAGTGGGAGACCGTCCGCAACACCGTCGGCACGTCGCTGAAAAAACAGGTGCGCAAGGACGTGAAGGTCGCCCGCGCTCGTAACTACGAGACAGCCCGCGAAGCCGCTCTCGATGGGCCGAACGTTCCGGTCGCCGTCTACGACACACTTGTCGAGACAGTCCACGACAATCTCGATTTCCTCCATCGCCATGCCGAGATCAAACGCGATGCGCTCGGCGTCGACGACCTCCAGATGTGGGATCTCTACACCTCGATCACCGGCGAGGAAGGGCCGGATGTCGAATACGAGCAAGCCAAGGAGTGGATCATCGAGGCAGTCGCACCGCTGGGCGACTCCTACCGCGACCGACTCGCCGAGGGATTGGACAGCCGCTGGGTCGATGTGTACGAAAACCGCGGCAAGCGATCCGGCGCGTTCTCCTCGGGTACCTACGATACTCAGCCGTTTATCCTGATGAACTACCAGGACGACATCTCCTCGATGTTCACGCTGGCCCACGAGTTGGGCCACTCGATGCACTCGGAGTTGGCTCAGGAGGCCCAGCCGTGGCACGACGCGAGCTACGAGATCTTCGTCGCCGAGGTCGCCTCGACGGTCAACGAGACGCTGCTCACCCAGTATCTCCTCGACACTGTCGACGATGACGAACTCCGACTGCACGTCCTTGATGAGTATCTCGAGCGGTTCCGGTCGACGCTCTACCGCCAGACGATGTTTGCCGAATTCGAACAGCAGATTCACGAGCGCGCCGAGAACGACGAGCCGCTGACGCCGGATGTTTTCGACGACCTCTACGGTGGGCTCAAAGCCGACTACTACGAGCCGGCCGTCCTCGACGACCGGATTCAACGGGAGTGGCAGCGGATTCCGCACTTCTACTACAACTTCTATGTCTACCAGTATGCGACCGGTATCTCCGCGGCAGTCGCCATCGTTGACCGGATTTTGGGTGGTTCGGAGACCGACGATGTCGACCACGACGCGGCCGCCGACTACCGCGAGATGCTGGCCGCCGGCGGCAGCGTCTATCCGATTGAGGCACTCGAACTCGCCGGCATCGACATGACAGGTGTCGACCCCATCGAATCGGCCCTCGGCGTCTACGACACCTATCTCGATCGGATCGACGAGCTGCGCTGAGCCGTTCGGTCGGCGTCGCTGATAGGAACCGTGGTACCACGGCACATTCCCCGCGACCCAAAGGCACATTTACCGCCAGACCGAACCACATGATGAATGTCACGTAGCCCGTCGATTCCCGACCGCCCACGGCTGGATCTGGATCCTGAGATGTCGCCCGCCGAGCGGCTGTCGGCACTCCAGAAACACTTTAAGCGGCTTATGGCTGTCAACGAGGAGCTCGAAACACGGCTCTCGGAAGCCACCGAACAGCGAACCGATCTCCACCAGGAGGTCAGCCGGCTCAAGGATCGCAACGAGGCGTTGAAGACGGCCGCCCTCTATATCGCCAGCGTCGAGGAGTTGACCGACGACGGCAACGTCGTCATCAAACAGCACGGCAACAACCAGGAGGTACTCACCGAGGTGACGCCGGAGCTGGAAGATGAGCTCGAATCCGGCGACCGCGTCGCCATCAACGAGTCCTTTGGCATCCAGCAGGTACTCGACGATGAGACGGATGCCCGAGCGCAGGCGATGGAAGTCACCGAATCTCCCGATGTGACCTACGACGACATCGGCGGGATCGACGACCAAGTGACCGAGGTGCGGGAAGCCGTCGAAGATGCTATCGAAAACCCAGAGCAGTTCGACGCCGTCGGCATCGATCCGCCGTCGGGTGTGCTGATGCACGGCCCACCGGGCACCGGCAAGACGATGCTCGCCAAGGCCGTCGCCAACGAGAGCGACGCAACCTTCATCAAGATGACGGGCTCCGAGTTAGTTCAAAAATTCATCGGCGAGGGCGCACGGCTCGTCCGCGATCTGTTCTCGTTGGCGGCCGAACGCGAGCCCGCTGTTGTCTTCATCGACGAGATCGACGCCGTTGCCTCCCGCCGAACCGACTCAAAGACCTCCGGCGATGCCGAGGTGCAGCGAACGATGATGCAACTGCTCTCGGAGATGGATGGCTTCGACGAGCGCGGCGAGATTCAGCTGATGGCCGCCACGAACCGCTTCGATATGCTGGATGAGGCCATCCTGCGGCCGGGTCGCTTCGACCGGCTCATCGAGGTGCCAAAGCCCAACGCCGAGGGCCGAGAGCGTATCCTTGAGATCCACAGCGAGCAGATCAACGTTGACAGCGATGTCGACTTTGCCGATCTCGCCGCCGATCTCACCGACTACAGCGGTGCAGACATCGAGAGCCTCATCACCGAGGCCGGGATGTTCGCCATCCGCGACGATCGGACGACCGTCACCCGAACCGACATCGACGACGCCCGCGAGAAACTCGACGCTAACGAGACCGACGACGGCGTCGTTCGGTACCGTCACTGACGCCGTACCGACGACTGACGGCGGTACCACACGCCAGCGGCTGCGTGACCCTGTTTCATTTCTCGTGGTGATCCGTAACCGATTACCCGCCGGGCCGCCGCGGTATGGTAATGACGACGATCCACGTCGCCGGCGGGATCGGCCGCGCTCCCACGGCGATGGCCGCCTACGACGCCGCACTCGCCGACGCGAACCTCCACAACTACAATCTGGTGGCCGTCTCCTCGGTGATCCCGGCCGACGCGACGATCAAGGTTGTCGACCGCGCGCCGGATCTCGGGCCGGCCGGCAACCAACTGACTGTCGTTGAGGGGCGGTCGGTCATCGGCCCCGACGAGGCGGCCGAGACGGCGGCGACCACCATCGCGTGGGCGACCGGGCCGGGCCCGGGACTGTTCTATGAGGCCTCCGGTACCGATCCTGACGCCGTCGAGGATGCCGCCCGCCGCGGACTCGATGCCGGCTGTGCGCTCCGCGAGTGGGAGTTCACCGATCGCGACACGCTTCTGTCCACGGTTGACGCTGACGGTGGCGGCCACACCGCCGCGGTCGTGCTTGCGGCCTACGGCGACAGCGAGCCGATCTGCTGACGCCGCCGATCCACGGGCCCCAGTAGATCGCCGTCGCCGACGCCTTTTTATTACGGCCGCACCTATCTTCCGTGACTCTCTAATGAACGGAAACTATCCGGGGGCAGGTGCCGGGATGGGCATCGACAACCAGCCGACCGCCGATGTCGAACTCTCCGGCGGTCAGAAGCGCGCGCTCCGACACGCTGTCGCAGCCATCGTTTCTGAGACGGAGTCGTATCTCCCGGATGGCTACCATGTCGGCTCGGAACTCCAGGATGGTGGCCCAACCGCCACCGTCGCGGTCGACCCGCCAGCCGGCCATCCTGTGACCGCGGGCTACACGCCCGACGTTGATGAGCTGGAAGCCGGCCTCGACGACGAGACCCAACGCGAGGTCGCCCAAGGGCTGGCTGCCAGTGCCGTCCTCCAAGTGATGGACGCCGTTGGCGACGGTATCACGCCGACAGCCCGATAGCAGTCGCGGGTTTCTGACAGTCGCCGTCGTCGGGTTGCGGTACGTATTTGTCGCTCACGCCACCAGCGTCGCGTATGCTGCCGGAGCCCGGGAGCTACTGGCTTGTTCGTTTTCTCTTCCAGCGCGGACTGGCTCTCATCTACCTGCTGGCGTTTCTCGTCGCCGCCACGCAGTTCCGCCCGCTGGCCGGTGAGGATGGGCTGCTCCCGACCGCAGAGTACGTTGAGGGTACCACGTTTCGCCAGCGACCCAGCCTGTTTTACCTCTTTCCGAGCGACCGCGCGATCAGCGTTGCGGCGTGGACTGGCGTTGGCCTCTCGGCTGTTGCCCTCTTCGCCGGGCCGTACTGGATTCCAACGCCCTACGCCGTGCCGGTGTCGATGCTATTGTGGCTGATTCTGTGGGGCCTTTACCAGTCGTTCGTCAACGCTGGCCGTGTCTTTTACGGCTACGGCTGGGAGTCGATGCTGCTGGAAACCGGATTTTTAGCTGTCTTCCTTGGCGCGGGGCCGAGCCAGCCGCCCGTTGTCGTCATCTGGCTGCTGAAGTGGCTGCTGTTCCGCAATATGTTCGGCGCGGGGTTGATCAAGATCCGCGGCGACGACTGCTGGCGTGATCTCACCTGTCTCGATTATCACTACGAGACCCAACCCATTCCGAACCCGCTGAGTTGGTTCGCCCATCGGTTACCGGATCGGTTCCATCGGCTCGAAACGCTCGGCAACCACGTGGTCGAACTCGCGGTGCCCTTTCTCTATTTTGCCCCGCAGCCGTTCGCCGCGGCCGCGGGTGTGGCAACCATCGGCTTTCAGGGCTGGCTCATGCTCACTGGCAATTTCGCGTTCCTGAACGCGCTCACCATCGTCCAGTCGGTCGCGCTGTTCAGCGACGGCGTGCTGACGGCCGTGGTGCCGATCACCGCGCCAGCGACGACGGTGACGCCAGCCTGGCTCTCTGCGGCGTCGATCCTCCTTGCTATCCTTGTCGCCGCGCTCAGTATCCAGCCGACCGCGAACATGCTTTCGCGGTCGCAGGTGATGAACACCGTCTTCGACCCGCTCAAACTCGTCAACACCTACGGCGCGTTCGGCTCGGTGACGACCGACCGTTTTCAACTGATTGTCGAGGGAACCCGCGAGCCGAACCCGACCGAGGCCGACTGGCAGGCCTACGAGTTCAAGGGCCAGCCTGTCCGCACCGACGAACGACCGTCGCAGTGGGCACCCTATCACCTGCGATTGGACTGGCAACTCTGGTTCGCCGCGATGCGGCCCCAGCCCGGCCCGCGACAGCGATGGTTCACGTCGTTCCTCGCGGCCCTCTTCGAGAGCGACGCGGCGACGCTGTCGCTGCTGGACTCGAACCCCTTCCCCGACGAGCCGCCGGAACAACTCCGCGTGCTTCGCTATCGGTATCGCTTCACGACCCGCGAGGAGCGCGCCGAAACAGGTGATTGGTGGCGACGCGAACGCGTGGGGACGTACGTGATGCCGGTCTCGGAATCCGACCTGCGTGAAGGTGGCATCGGGCGTCGACGCCAGGTATTCTGAGCCGCCGTAGCGTGGCTGTGCAAACGGTAACATTCTCGTCGTCGCCGCGGCAACAACGCAACCGATGGAACGGTTCGTCCAGGTCATCGTCGCCGGCGGTCTCGCACTCCTCGCCGGCCTCTGGGGCGGTCAGATCGCCGATCCAGTCTCGAAGGCGTGGCTCGGTAGCGTCGCTGTCGCTGTCGGTGGCGTTCTTGCGCTCGCCGTCGGAATCAACAGCCAGCTCGACTACTGAGTGTTGCCGCCGTCGATCAGGCCAACTCCCGTAGCTCCGCGAGCGCGTCATCCAAGTCACGGGTCGACGTTGCCAGCGAGAAGCCGTCGATCTCGGCGAGTGCGGGGGCGTGTTCCCAGAGGTCGTCGGCATCGATCCCATGGAGGACGACCGCGTTCGGGGTCGGGGTGACGACGCGCATGGCGACCAGTGGCCCCTCGCCGCGGCTGACGTTGGTGAAGACCAGCCCGCGGTCGGTGCTTTGACCGTACAGTCGATAAAATTCCTCGTTGCTCAGGCGGGTGATGGTCTGGATGCTGTTGATGACGGTGTGGCCGTTGACGTAGTCCCACTTGCCCTCGCTGACCTCGGTCGCATCGAGGGCGTCGTAAAAATCATCCAGCGGGAGTGCAGCCGGATACTCTCGCAGGTCGTGGACAATGTCGCTCTCGAAGCCCGCCGACAGCACACGGCCGTACTGCCGGATGTGGCTGCCGCCACGTGCCTCGTCGACATCGAGCAGCGCGGTGACCAGCCGCCGGACGATACCGATACCGGGGCTCTCTCGGCGACCGCTTTCGTAATCCGAGATGACCGACGATGACACGTCAAGTTGGGCGGCCAACTCCGTCTGTGAGATGTTGAAATCGGTACGCCACTTTTTCAGCGTCGCTCCGGGATCGTCACTCAGCGTGACCTCACCGGCGATCCGGTGAGCGAGATCCTCACGTACGGTCGTTGTCATCGCTGACCCACCGCCAGTTGTCCCATATCACCGCTACCGACGGTTTGGGAAAAAAGCTGTCGAACCACAGGCTAGACAACTGTCGTACCTTTTTTCTGCTGGTACCACCGTGTCGACCGGACGGTCAGGGTTGTTCCTTGCGACCGGTGACTGACTCGGGGTCAAGTCGGTAGAGTTCAAACTCCATCGCCGTCGCTGGCGTCTCATGAATCGTCACGTAGGGGATGTTCATCCGGCGGATGCTTTGGGCGGCCCCGCCCTCGATCGCGGGTTCGTTGATCTCGGTGAGTGACCCGCGGGCGATGACGCTCCGCCAGGTGCCGGTGTCGTCGGTAATGACCAACGACGCCGTAACGCCGTCGTCGACAAACCGGCGTTTCTCGCTGTCGGGGGCAAACCCACACCGGATGTAGAACGACTCGGCGTCGTCATCGTAGCCGTAGGAGATCGGGATGGCGTACGGCTCGTCCTCGTCGGCGAAGGCGATCACGCCGGTGCCGCCGGTGCCGAGCAAGGCGTCGATCTCGTTGTCGTCCATCGCGTGTGATTGATGATCTGTCATACCACACACTTTCAGGACAGTCTGCATGAATCTACCGGCCATCGACAGCCACAGCGTTCTACCCCCCACACGGAGATTTATATCCGTTCCCGCGGTACAATGGGCTAATGACCACGATCGTCCGTACTGAAGACGTACTCGGCGGCAGCCCTCGCATTGCGGACACACGCGTTGGTGTGCTCCACGTCTACGAACTCGTCGTTGATGGCGATCACGAGCCAGTTGATGTTGCCGACCAACTCGGTCTCTCTTTGGGCGCAGTGTACACCGCGTTGGCGTATTATCACGAACACCCGGCGGAGATGCGAACCCTTCGTCAAGAGCGTGATACTGCTGAAACGACGCTTGCAGAGACATCGCTATCACCACCTGAACCCGCGACGTAGCCGTGACGTTTCTTGCTGACGAACACGTTCCTCGTGTGTTCGTCACGACGCTTCGCTCGAACGGCCACGACGTTCTCGAAGCAAAAGCTACCGTCGGCGCATCAACGGCCGACAAACGCCTCTTGGACTACTGTGCTGAGAACGGCTATATTCTGCTCACACACGATAAGAAAGATTTTGCCGGCGGCCTTCAGGAAACTGTCACCCACGCCGGGATCATCGTCTACACTGACGGGAACTATCTGCGGGACGACCCCGAGGCTGCGGTGCGGACGCTTGAACGTGTCCTTGCCGCCTATCCGCCCGATGAACTGGCGGACGCGCTCGTGTGGCTCGATGAGTGGCGGCGGTAGCGCAACCACTAAGCAAGCGACGAGCCACATGCGGACAATGGCTGATTGGACCGAACGCTACCGTCCGACCACCCTCTCGGAGGTTCGCGGCAACGACAAAGCCCGCGATGCGTTCCACGAGTGGGCCGAAACGTGGGACGACCACGGACAGGCGGTTATCCTCTATGGCTCGCCGGGGGTCGGCAAAACATCGGCGGCCCACGCGCTGGCCACCGATATGGGCTGGGAGACGGTCGAACTCAACGCCTCCGACCAGCGGACGGCCGACGTGATCGAGCGGTTTGCCGGCCGGGCGGCGAACAACGCCACCTTGGCCGGCAGTGCAGGTGGTGGCGGCGCACGCGGCGGCGACACCGAAAGCCGCCAACTTGTTATCCTTGATGAGGCCGACAACATCCACGGCACCTACGACCGCGGCGGTGCGTCGGCGATCACGAAACTGGTCAAGGACGCCAGCCAACCGATCGTCCTCATCGCCAACGAGTTCTACGAGATGAGCCGCGGCCTCAGAAACGCCTGTCAGGACATCGAGTTCCGCGACGTGTCGGCGCGCTCGATCGTCCCAGTGCTGCGGGATATCTGTCGCCGGGAGGACATCGAGTACGAACAGGACGCCCTCGACGTGATCGCCGAGACCAACGACGGCGACCTCCGTGGGGCGATCAAGGACTTGCAGGCTGCTGCGGAGGGCCGCGATGCGATCACGGCCGAGGATGTCGTCACCAGCGGCCGCGACCGAGCGATGGATCTCTTTCCGTTTCTCGATGCCGTGCTCAAAGAGGAATCCGCTGAGGAGGCCCTGCAGTCGGCCTATCGGGTCGATGAGACGCCCGATGATCTGACGAAATGGCTCGAAAACAATCTGTTGGCGGTCTATGAGCCCAAAGAAGCCGCTCGCGCCTACGACGCCCTCGCCAACGCTGACCGCTGGCTGGGTCGCGTGCGTGCTACCCAAAACTACAGCTACTGGCGGTACGCGACCGACAACGCAGCCGCCGGGGTCGCCGCCGCCCGCGACGGCACCAACGGCGGCTGGACACGCTACAGCCGCCCGCAGTTTTGGCCCGGTTCCAACGAGACCGCCGACGAGGTCTGCCAGCGGATCGCCGAGCGGAGTGGCCTCAGCATCGACACCGCCCGCCGCGAGGTGTTGCCCTTCCTGTCGGCGATGACACACCACTGCAAACCAAGGGAATTGACCGTGGCGATGACCGCGGCCTACGATCTCGACAAAGCGGCGGTGTCCTTCATCACCGGCAGCGGCGAGTCGACGAACAAGGTCGAGTCGATCGTCGCCGACGCCGAGGAACTGCGCGCGGAGGCGATGGAAGCCCACTCCGGCGGCGCGTTCGCCGGGGCTGCACGCAACGGCGGCGACAGCGACGCAGATAGGGCGAACAGCGATCCTGCCGCCGAAAGCAACGATAGCGCGGCGAGCAGCACCGATGTCGACACTGAGACTGACGGCGACGCCGCCGAAACCGCTGACGACGATGAGAATCAGGCCGGCCTCAACGACTTCATGTAGGTGGCGGGCACCCCTTTCATCACTTGTCGACGATGTGTCCTACTCCGAGTGCTCGGTTCCAAACGGCGTCGACGGCGACTGTGGGGTTCCGAACAGCCGCCAGAGCCCGGCGGCGACGAGCACCACCGCGGCCACATACAGCCCGAAATTGAGGAGCTGGACGGTCGGTGTGTAGACGATAAGATCCCGGCCGATCAACATGGTGCTAACAACGATCCCAAGGGCGACGCCGGCCAACCGCCGGCCGAGCCGGTCGACGCCGGTCAGCCAGTGTACCGTCGCCAACAGTCCGATGACCGCGACCAGCGACACGGCGTAATACCACGCCTGCGCGCCCGGCGAATACTGTAATAGCGGGACGCCACGGCTGAACAGGCCACTGACCAGCAGGGCGACGAGGGTGACACCGAGTGCGCGTCGGCCCCGCGCCCGCGGTGGGCGACTGTGGTGCTCGCGGTAGGCGTAGATCGTCGTCAGCGACAACAGGGTGAAGATCGACAGTGCGGTGACCAGATGGGCCGCATGTGTCGGAACCGCATACCCCCACGGGACGAGCCCGTTGATCGTCACGGTGATCGCGCCGATCGAGATCTGCAGCGGGAGCAGGACAACGGCTCCGACAGCGGCGCGTGTCGTTCGTCGGTCACCGCGCCGCCACGCCCACCCGGCCGTTCCGAGAATGAAGAAGCCGGTGATCATGGCGACGAACCGGTGGAACCACTCGATGAAGTCGGGGTTGATCGTCAGCGTCGGGATCAACTGGTCGGAACACAGCGGCCACTGGGCCTGACAGGCCAGCCCGGAGCCGGTCGCCGAGGTGTAGACGCCGAGGGTGATCAGCGACACCGTCAGGGCTGTTGTGACCGCCGCAAACCGTCGAAACGTGATCCAGTTTGGGCGTTTAAGCATTGGCCGTAAGTCGGGCCGCTGGCTATTTAGACCTGTTCACACGCGTGTTCACTGTCGTTCGGCGGCGGTGCTCCGGCTTCAAGTAGCTACAACCGAAGACCGTGATATGCCACCCGCAACGCCACCGTTAGCCGACCGCCGGGCACGATTTGATACCTATCTCGATGCGACCGATCTCGCGGCCGTCTGGGTTGCCCGCCCCAACAGCTTCGCGTGGCTGACCGGCGGCAGCAACGTCGTCGACCGCGAAGGGCCGGTCGGCGTCGCCGCCGCCGGCTACGACCGCGAGGCTGGCTTCCGTGTCGTCACCGACACCATCGAAGCCCCGCGACTCCGCGATGAGGAGGTGCCAACCGAGTTCACGATCGACGCTGCCGACTGGTATACCGACTCGCTGGCCGAGGCTGTCGCCGAGCGATCGCCGACGCCGGCCGCCGCCGACTTCGACGTGCCGGGCTTTGCGACGGTCGACCCGACGACACTCCGACAGCCGCTGGCCGACGCCGATATCGACCGCTATCGGGCGGTTGGCGCGGATGTCGCCGCGGCTATCGAGGCTGTTGGGCGATCGATCGCCGCCACGGACACCGAACACGAGGTCGCCACCGAGCTCCGGGCGGCACTCGAAGCCCGCGGGCTCGTCGCGCCGGTCGTTCTCGTCGGCGGCGACGAGCGCGCCCAGAGATATCGCCACTACACGCCGACCGAGACGGCACTTGGCGACTACGCGTTGCTGTCGGTCACTGCTCACCGCGGCGGCCTGTATGCGAGTGCGACCCGAACGGTTGCTTTCGACGCACCCGACTGGCTCGCCGACCGCCATCGCGCCGCTGCGGCCGTCGAGGCAAGCACGCTGGCGGCGACCCAACAGGTTGCAGCCGATGGTGGCACCGCTGGCGACGTATTTGGTGCTATCCAGCAGGCCTACGCCGCCGTCGACTGGCCTGACGAGTGGACACACCACCATCAGGGTGGGGCCGCCGGCTTCGCTGGCCGGGAGTGGATCGCCACGCCCGATCACGACGCCCGTGTATTCACGCCGATGGCCTACGCGTGGAACCCGACCGTGCAAGGCGCCAAAAGCGAGGGCACCGTGTTGGTCACCGACGACACCATCGAGCCGCTGACGCTGCCCGACGCGTGGCCGACGATCGATGTGGCCGCCGTTGACGCCGTCGACGGCGACGCCACACTCACCCGGCCAGCGGTACTGCATCGGGATCCATAACGCGATTTGAGCCTTCGAAACCCCTTTGAAGGCGTCAAGACTGGTCACAGGTATGTCATGGCACGCGATCGATAGTGTCGACGAAGCGATCGAAGAAACTCGATCGTTTCTGTCCCCGTTTGCTGTCGGTCGATGGCTGAAACTCGCCCTCATCTCGATCTTTGTCGGGACGGGTGGCTCCGGCCTCGGCCTGTTGAACCTCCCCTCCTCGATCCCCGGCGACGGCCCTGCCGGTAACATGAGCGCTGGCGGTGGCAACGTGACCACCGACGGGAACATCACCGCTTCGCCGCCGGGTGGCGAGTTCGCCCCCGACGGTAATGTGACCGGCGGCGCGCCGCCGACCGGCGAGGTGCCGCCGCCGAGTGAACTGCTTGAGATGGCTGGTGCCGAACTCGGGATCATCGTTGCGATCGGGCTCCTCTTAGCCGCCATCGTGTTGGTGATCGGCCTGCTCATCGAGATACTGCGGTTCGTCTTCTACGACGACCTGCAGACCGATACGGTACGCCTCATCGAGCCGGCCAAACGGCGATTCGGGCAAGCCCTCCGGCTGTATGGGTTCAAGATCGGCCTCCAACTGCTGACGATTGGGCCGCTTGCTGGGCTCGTGGCGTTCGTCCTCCTTGCCGACATTCCAGTTGGCCCGCTGGTGTTTGCGGCGGCTGGCCTCCTTGCCGCCGGCGTGATCCTCATCTCGACGATCGTGAGCCGGATCACCGGCGAGTTTGTGGTTCCGACGATGGTCGTCACCGACAGCGGTGTGCTGGACGGTTGGCGGCGGTTTTGGCCGGTTTTCCGCGAGCAACTGTCGCAGTTCGGTGTCTACCTCGTCGTCCACTTCCTGCTGTTGCTGGCGGTCGGCATCGCCCGAGCGATCCTCTCGATTCTCGTTTACGGGATCGTCCTTACCATCGGTGGGGTGATCGGCCTCGTCATCGTCTTCGGGCTGTTCGGTGGGCTCAGTGCGGCCGCCTCCTCGACCGCCGCTCTCGCCGTGGTCGGCCTGCTCGCGCTGCTGACGCTGGTGATCGGCTGGGTGCTGCTGTTGCCGGTGCAGATCGCGGTGTTAACCTACGTTACGAACTACGAGGTGGCGATGCTGGCGGCCTGCGATGAGGAGCTGCAGCTGCGACCTGCAACGACCACCGACGCTGACGGCGGCGAAACCCCCGTCGTTGAGTAACCGATGATGGTTATCTGAGCCGCTGTCTCCGGCACAGATTTTTGTCCATATCCGCAAACAAGTATCATAGCCCCGTCGCCTCCCACCACGTTCACGACGCCGTAGCGGCACCTCAGCCATGTCACGCTCGGCCTCATTGGGCGTTCTCCTCGATCACGCTCAAGACAAGATCGCCGTCATCGATGCCGATGGTCTATTCACCTACGTGAACGACGCGGCACAACGGATGCTCGGCTATGACGCCGCCGAGCTTGTTGGCACCAACACCTTCGACTACATCCACCCTGACGATGTCGACACTGTCCGCGAGCGGTTCACCGAAGCGATCTCCGTTGAGGGGTACACCGCCGACAGCATCGAGTATCGCTTTCGGGCAGCCGACGACTCGTGGGTGTGGCTCGAAAGCCGGCTGTCAAACGTCACCGACGACGCCCTCGACGGCTATGTCGTGAGTTCCAGAGCGATCACCGACCGTGTGACCGCCGAGCGTGAGCGACAGGCGGTGACGACTCGGCTCCGCGAGCTATCATCGGCGACGAGCGACGTACTGTGGATGTTCGATGCCGACTGGTCGGAGCTGCTCTTTGTCAATCCTGCCTACGAGTCGGTGTTCGGCCAGTCGATCGACACCATCGATGCCGATCCCGCGGCGTTTCTCGATGCGGTTCATCCCGACGATGTGCCGGCGGTCACAGAGGCGATGGACTGCCTTTCGTCGGGCACCGCAGTCGACATGGAGTACCGCGTCAATCAGGCGAACGACTACAAGACGTGGGTCTGGGTGCAGGCCGAGCCCATCGTTCAAGATGACGAGGTCGTCCGTATCACCGGTTTTGCCCGCGATATCACCGACCGTCGCCGCCGCGAGCGACAGCTATCGGTGATGGACAACCTCCTCCGGCACAACATCCGCAACGATATCGGCGTCATCGTTGGCAACGCCGAACTGATCGAGGAGACGGTGCCCGAGGCCGCCGACCGCGCGGCCGTTATCAGACGCACCGGCACGGAACTGCTCAACAGCGCGGAGAAACAGCGCGGCGTCATCGAGGCGCTCACCGGCTCGACCGCGGTACGCCCACTCGATCTCACTGCGGTCGCCGAAGCGGCGGTTGCGGCTGTCGGCGATCGCTATCCCGACGCCCGCATCTCGCTGTCGGCTCCTGAATCCGCACCGGCCTGTGGGCTCGACGAGCTCGAAGCCGCGGTCGTCGAACTGATCGAAAACGCCGTCACACACAACGAGGCCACCCAGCCCACGGTCGACGTGACCGTCAGCGTCGACGACGCGGTCACGCTGACAGTCGACGACGACGGGATCGCCATCCCACGCATGGAGTCGAGCGTCCTCACCGGCGACCACCAGATGGACGCCCTGTATCACAGCAGCGGCCTCGGCTTCTGGCTGGTCTACTGGGTCGTCGAACTCTCCGGGGGATCGATCACAGTCAAGGCCAAAGATGCCGGCGGCAACCGCATTCAGGTGACGTTGCCGCCGGGTGACGACGCGCCCAGATCCGCTGACGAGGGGTAAGTCGGCACCATCGTTTTATCACTCCCCTGCAATCGTCGCCTATGGGATTGGATGACGATGCACGCGAGTACCACCGGGAGCCCCCAGCGGGCAAGATAGCCATCGAGACGACAAAACCGACAAACACCCAACGCGACCTCAGTCTCGCGTACTCGCCGGGCGTCGCTGCCCCCTGTCGCGATATCGACGACGATCCGACGGCCGCCTTCGAGTACACCGCCAAGGGCAACCTCGTCGGCGTCGTCTCCAACGGCTCGGCCGTCCTTGGCCTCGGCGATATCGGCGCGCAAGCTTCCAAACCAGTCATGGAAGGCAAAGGCGTCCTGTTCAAGCGGTTTGCCGACATCGATGTCTTCGATATCGAACTCGACATCGCCGATCCCGACGCCTTCGTCGAGTCTGTCGCCGCCATGGAGCCAACCTTTGGCGGCATCAATCTGGAGGACATCAAGGCGCCCGAGTGCTTCGAGATCGAAGAACGGCTCGGCGAGCGAATGGATATCCCCGTTTTCCACGACGACCAACATGGCACCGCGATCATCTCGGGAGCGGCCCTCCTAAACGCCGCCGACCTCACCGGCAAATCCCTCGATGAGTTGGATATCGTCTTCTCTGGGGCTGGGGCCTCGGCGATCGCGACAGCCGAATTCTACGTCTCACTCGGCGTCGAGGGCGACAACATCACGATGTGTGACTCCTCGGGGATCATCACAACCGATCGGGAGGATCTCAACGAGTACAAACAGCGGTTCGCCCGCGATGTACCGGACGGTGATCTCGCCGACGCGATGGCTGGTGCCGACGTATTCGTCGGGCTCTCGGTCGGCGGCATCGTCTCCCAGGAGATGGTGCGCTCGATGGCCGACAACCCGATCATCTTCGCGATGGCCAACCCCGACCCCGAGATCGACTACAAGTCGGCCAAGGCCGCCCGCGACGATGACGTGATCGTCGCCACCGGTCGCTCCGATTACCCAAACATGGTCAACAACGTCCTCGGGTTCCCGTTCATCTTCCGCGGCGCGCTCGATGTCCGGGCGACCGACATCAACGAGTCGATGAAACGCGCCGCCGCCGAGGCACTGGCTGAGTTAGCCCGCAAGGATGTCCCCGACGAGGTTGTCAAAGCCTACGGCGACCAGCCGCTGCAGTTCGGCCCCGACTACGTCATCCCGAAACCGCTCGATCCACGGGTGCTGTTTGAGGTCGCTCCCGCCGTCGCCGAGGCGGCGATGGATAGCGGCTGTGCCCGCACCGCAATCGACGATCTCGACACCTACGCCGAACAGCTCGAGGCCCGGCTCGGCAAATCCCGCGAGATGATGCGGATCGTCCTCAACAAGGCCAAAAGCGACCCCAAACGCGTTGCGCTCGCCGAAGGCACGGATGAAAAGATGATCCGGGCGGCCTACCAGCTTGACGAGGAGGGGATCGCCGATCCCGTACTCCTGGGCGACGAAACCGAGATCCGCCGGACAGCAGATCGTCTCGGGTTGGCCTTCGAACCGGAGGTCGTCGATCCCAGCGGCCGGGAACTTGACGCCTATGCCGACCAGCTGTATGAGCTACGGCGTCGCAAAGGGATCACCCGCAGTGAGGCAGCCGAGCTCATCGAAGGCGACACCAACTACCTCGGCAGTGTGATGGTCGAAACCGGCGACGCCGACGCGATGTTGACCGGGCTTACTCACCACTATCCTTCCGCGTTGCGCGCTCCGCTGCAGGTGATCGGCACCGCTGACGACGCCAACTACGCCGCCGGGGTCTACCTGCTGGCGTTCAAAAATCGCGTTGTCTTCTGTGCTGATACGACGGTCAATCAGCATCCCGACGCCGACGTGTTGGCGGAGGTCACCAAACACACCGCCGAGCTGGCCCGCAGCTTCAACGTCGAGCCGCGAGCCGCCATGCTGTCGTACTCGAATTTCGGCAGCGTTCGCAACGAGGCGACGGCGACGATCCGGGAGGCTGTCTCACGGCTCCACGGCGACAGCGCGGTCGATTTCCCGGTCGACGGCGAGATGCAGGCCGACACCGCTGTCGTTGAGGATATCCTCAGCGACACCTACGAGTTTAGCCAACTCGACGCGCCCGCAAACGTGCTCATCTTCCCAAACTTGGAGTCGGGCAACATCGGCTATAAGCTACTCCAGCGGCTCGGCGGCGCGGCAGCCATTGGCCCGATGCTCGTCGGGATGGACAAACCGGTACACGTCCTCCAGCGCGGCGACGAGGTCAAGGATATCGTCAACCTTGCCGGCGTCGCCGTCGTCGACGCCCAAGATTCCGACTAACAGCCGTTAAGCCGTGTCGCTGTCGGCGGCCTCAGCGGCGTCGATCGCGCCAAGCATCTCCCAGCCGTCGCCGCCAGCGGGCTGGCGACCGACCAGCACGTCCTCGTTGTCGTCACTGGAGACGAGCCGATAGCTGGCGTCGTCGTCAACGCGAGCCCCCTCCGCCTGAAACTCCTGTTGGAAGAACTCTGTCCACTCGAATTCGAAGACGGCTTCGGTGCCATCAGCTAGTGTTAGCTGAACCGGGTCGGGTGTCACGTTGTGAATCCGCTTTGCGATCGGGTTGAGATCAGCCATACCCGGTTTTCGACCCCTAGCAGTAACGACCCTTCGGTTGTGGGTCGTCCGCCGACCGCCGACAGCGAGGCGCGCCGCGGTGCAACGCCGTTAGGTAGCTTCGCCCCAAATCCGGGGTATGACTGATTCCGACGCGACCGACGCCGAAGCGGAGTACGAACGCTGGGTCAGCGAGATCAAACAGATGCGAGCCGATAAAGACGAGTTCTTCACTGAGCATCCACAGTCGCCGATTCAACCCGAGGTACGGGACGACTTCGAGGGCCTGTCGTACTTCGAACCCAAGCCAGAGTTTCGCGTCCCGACACGCGTTCGCGTCTACGGCAACCCCGAACCGATCGAACTCGACGTGACCGCGGGCCAACCGATCCGCTATTTGCGGGCCTACATCTTTGAGTTTGAACTCCGCGATGAACGCCAACAACTCGCCGGCTATCAGCAGGAAAACGAGGACACCGACACCATCTTCA
>Ga0209946_1000266_pt1 | contig 21854 bp, 21 predicted proteins | sample SalPon2_A_H2O_MG_FD_185704 | JGI IMG/M metagenome (GOLD analysis project Ga0209946, IMG submission 185704) | Salt pond water microbial communities from South San Francisco under conditions of wetland restoration - Salt Pond MetaG R2_A_H2O_MG... | ecosystem: Environmental > Aquatic > Non-marine... | reverse complement strand
CACGTACCTGAGCATGTCGTCGCTGCGGTCGCCATTGACGAATAGGCGTCGGTCGCCGTCGATGACGCCGGATCGCTGTGAGGCTGTGAGGGCCTCGATCACCCGATCAGTCGCGGTCCGGTCCGGCGGTCTACTCGGTCGCAGCCTCGACGACCCGCGTCGCGAGCGCCTCGAAGTCGGCGGCCTCGGGAACGACGTCGACCGTGAGGCCACAGTCGGCCGCCGTCTCGGCTGTTGGCGGACCAATCGCACCGACGACTGCGTCGGTTGCCCCTGCCACTGCCTCATCGCGCACGCCCCGGTCCGTGGCGGCCGCGAGGAAGTGTTCGACGGTGAGCGAGGAGGTAAACGCGAGTCCATCGAGGTCGCCGGCGGCGGCCAACTCGGCCGACTCGCCGGCGGCTGCCGGGCGCTGAAGCCGGTACAGGACCGTTTCGGTCACCTGTGCGCCCGCGTCGTCGAGCCCCTCGAGCAGTACCTCGCTTCCGTGATCCGAGCGAGCTACGCTCACGTGTTCGCCCTCGACGCGTCCCCGCAGTGCCGACACGAGACCCGCAGAGGTGTACTCCTCGGGAACGACGTCGACCGACCACCCGGCGTCGCGCGCCACCGCGGCGGTCGCGGGGCCGATGGCGACGAGCGTCCGCTGGCCCGGGGTCCATCCGGCTTCCGCGGCGAGTTCGACTCCCGTCTTGCTCGTGAAGACGACGACGGGGGCCTCTGCGGGCGTCGCACCGGTCGGGTCGACGGCGAGCATCGGGTCCGGAACTGGCGTCGCTCCGAGTGACTCGAGGAACTCGACGGCTCGGTCGATGCGCTCGTCTGCGGGTCGAAACACGGCGACCACCGGGGACGACTCGTCGCTCACGACGGCTCACCACCGGCGCCGCCGCTCGAGTCGCCGCTCGACGTCTCTGGGTTGTCTTCTGTCGAATCCACGTCGTATCGGCTCTGCATGAACTCAACGACGCGATCACGGGTCGCGGCGACCGGTCCGATGACGGTGATCGCTGGTGGCTCGATCCCGGCCGCATCGCGCACGTCGACTATCGTCTCGAGCGTCCCCGTCGCAACGGCCATCCCGGGCCAGGTCGCGCGCTCGACGAGGGCGACCGGGGTGTCGTCGGCGAGCCCGGCATCCCGTAGTTCGGCCACGTACGCCGGGAGCTTGCCGACGCCCATCAACACGACGATCGTCCCGCCGGTGGCCGCGAGCGCCTCCCAGTCGACGGCCGACTCGTCTTTCGTCGGGTCTTCGTGGCCGGTGACGAACGAGACCGACGAGGTGTACTCGCGGTGGGTCACGGGAATGCCGGCGACCGCGGGTCCGGCGATAGCGGAGGTGACTCCCGGGACGATCTCGAACGGGATCCCGGCGGCAGCGAGGTGTTCGGCCTCCTCGCCGCCGCGGCCGAAGACGAACGGGTCGCCGCCTTTCAGCCGCACGACGGTCTTTCCCTCGCGTGCCAGCTCGACGAGCCGCCGGTTCGTGTACTCCTGTGGTGTCCACTCGCCGCCGGCGCGTTTGCCGACGTCCTCGCGTTTCCCCTCGGGGATGCGTCCGAGGATCTTCGGGCCCGGCAGCTTGTCGTGGAGGACGACGTCTGCCGTCTCGATCAGCCGTGCCGCCTTCACCGTGAGCAGGTCGGGGTCGCCCGGTCCCGAGCCGACGAGGTACACCATCCCCTCCTCGCCCGGGTCGGTGTCCGACTCGGGTTCAGACATCGGCGCTCTCCTCGGGTCGACGCCTGCCGTCGTCGTCCTGTTCGCCGTCTGCCGTCCCTTCCTTCGTGGGCTCCGCTTCGGCTGCAGCGCGTGCAGCCGCGATCAGGTCGCTCGCGCCGCGGTCGGCGAGGTCGGCCGCGAAGGACGCGGCCGCGCTCGCGTGCGACTGGATCGGCAGATCACGCGTTCCCGCCACCTCCTCGGTGCCGTCGGTCGAGAGCACCCGCACGCGGGTGTGGACGTGCTCGCCTTGCACCCGTGCTGAGACGCCGATCGGCGCGATACACCCGCCGTTGAGATCGGCGAGGATCGTCCGCTCGACCGTCGTCGCGACGCGCGTTCGCGGGTGGTCGACCGCCGACCGAACCGCCTCGATCACCTCCGGGTTCGTCGCGGTCACGGCGATCGTCCCCTGACCGGCCGCCGGAACGAACTCGTCCCGCGGGAGTCGAGTCGTTCGCTCCGCGTCGTAGAGGTCGGCCCGGCGAAGGCCGGCCTCTGCCAGGACGAGCGCGTCGTACTCGGTCTCGACGCGCCGTTCCATCGCCGCGCGCTCTAGCTCGGAGCGCGCATCGAACCACTCGTCGACACCCTGTTCGAAGGACTCCTCGCCCGTGGTGTCCTCCGCCTCGTCGGCGTCGGCGGCGTCAGAGTCGTTCGCCTCACCTTCGAGGGATTCTTCGAGCTCTCCGGCGGCGATCAGGCGTCGCTCGTGTTCCGCCTGGAGTCCAGGTGCGAGTAGCTTCTCGAGGCGGGTGTCGACGTTTCCGCGGATCGGCTCGACGGTGAGGTCGGGCCGAGTGGCTTCGATCTGTGCGGTGCGCCTGAGTGACCCCGTCCCGACCACGGCGCCCGCCGGGAGATCGGCGAGTGCGGCGCCCTCTGGGTGGACGAGGACGTCGCCAGCGGCCGCTCGTTCGGGGACGCCGGCGACGACGAGGTCGTCGCGCCCCTCCGTCGGGACGTCTTTCATCGAGTGGACGGCGAGGTCGGCGTCGCCGGCGCGCACCTCCTCGTCGAGGGCGTGGACGAACGCCCCGATCCGACCGAGTCGATGGATCAACTCGTCTGGGATCTGGTCGCCGCGGGTCTCGACCCGGCGGATCTCGACGTCGCGACGGCGGGTCGAGAGCGCGTCGCGGACGGTCGCGGCCTGCCGGAGCGCGAGCGCAGAGCCCCGGGTCGCGAGCGTGAGCGTTTCGGTCATACCGACACGGAGACGCTCAGCGTTCAAAAGCGCACCAGTTCCCGCGTCGTCGCTTACCGTCCGGACCGAAGGTGTGTTAGTGGTAGAGCCCGTTATGTCGACAATGGAAGCACCCGAACAGTATCCGTTCGATGTGGCAGCCCTCCGCGCGGATTTCCCGGTCCTCGAGCGATCGGTCGGGGGTGACCCGACGACCCCGGGCGAGGGCCCCGACGACGACGTCGACCTCGTCTACCTCGACAACGCGGCGACCTCACACACGCCCGATCCGGTCGTCGAGACGATAGCGGACTACTACCGCACGTACAACAGCAACGTTCACCGCGGCATCCACCAGCTGAGCCAGGAGGCATCGGTGGCCTACGAGGAGGCCCACGACACCGTCGCCGACTTCATCGGCGCCGCGGGCCGCGAAGAGGTGATCTTCACGAAGAACACGACTGAGGCGATGAACCTCGTCGCGTACGCGTGGGGTCTCGAGACGCTCGGGCCCGAGGACAACGTGGTGCTCACCGAGATGGAACACCACGCCTCACTCGTCACCTGGCAGCAGATAGGCGCTCGCACCGGTGCCGACGTCCGCTACATCGAGGTTGAATCCGATGGGACCCTCGACATGGATGATGCGGCCGCGAAAATCGACGACGACACGGCCATGGTGTCTGTCGTCCACATCTCGAACACGCTCGGGACGGTGAACCCAATCAGCGAGCTCGCGTCGATGACCCACGAACACGACGGCCTCATCTTCGCGGACGGTGCACAGTCGGTGCCGAATCGTCCGGTCGACGTCGCCGACCTCGACGTCGACTTCTTCGCGTTCTCGGGCCACAAGATGTGCGGTCCAACCGGTATCGGTGTGCTCTACGGCCGCCAGGCACTGCTCGAATCGATGCAGCCGTACCTCTATGGCGGTGAGATGATCCGAAAGGTGACCTTCGAGGAGTCGACGTGGGAGGACTTACCGTGGAAGTTTGAGGCCGGGACGCCCTCGATCGCCCAGGGGATCGGCCTCGCCGCTGCGATCGAGTACATCGAGTCGATCGGTCTCGAGCGGATCGAAGCACACGAGGAGCTGCTTGCCGAGTACGCACACGAACAATTGAGCGACCTTGACGGCGTCGAGATCTACGGCCCCGCCGGCGACGAACGTGGCGGGCTCGTCGCGTTCAACGTCGACGGCGTCCACGCCCACGACCTCTCGAGTATCCTCAACGATTACGGCGTCGCTGTCCGCGCAGGTGATCACTGTACCCAGCCGCTACACGACAAACTCGGCGTAGCCGCCTCCGTGCGCGCCTCGTTTTACGTCTACAATACCGTCGAAGAGGTCGACGTGCTCGTCGAGGCGGTCACCGCGGCACGCGATCTCTTCGCGTGAGTCGCTGACGCGGTCGACTCCAGCCCGACGGAACGCTTTTGCCGGCGACAGGCCTAGTTCAGACAGCAATGGGACTTGGCTCGGACATGTACCGACAGCAGATCCTCGACCACTACAAGAACCCCCGAAACTACGGGGAACTCGAGGATCCGGACTTTACCCACGTCGGCGAGAACCCCTCCTGTGGCGATACGATCCAGATGGAGGTCGACCTCGCAGACGACGGCGAGACGATAGCGGCGGCCCGGTTTACCGGCGACGGCTGTGCGATCTCGATGGCGGCCGCGAGCATGCTCTCTGAGGAGCTACACGGGATGACGACCGACGAACTGGACGCGCTCGACACCGACGACGTCACCGACCTGCTTGGAGTCGACGTCTCCCCGATGCGGATCAAGTGTGCCGTGCTCGGCCGACAGGTGGCCCAAGACGGCGCGAAGATCCACGCGGGCGAACTCGACCCCGACGCCGAGCGGTCTATCACCGAAGAGTGAGTGTCGGTCGGCCGACCCCGCCGAGCTTTTGCTCGTGAGCCCCGTTCGGTCGCCCATGAGCGACGAGTTTGACAAGGAGGCCGAACGCGAGAAGCTCCGAAAGAAGTTCGCCGAGGACGAACGAAAGCGCGAACACACCCAGCGGCTCTCCGAGCTACTCTTACAGGGCGCCACGATGACCAATCGTCACTGTGAGACGTGTGGTGATCCGATCTTCCGTCACGAGGGCCGCGCGTTCTGTCCGACGTGTCACGCGACCGAAGAGGGCTACGAGGTCCCCGTCGAGACGCCGACGGCCGCGGACGACGAGGGGACCGGCACCGCCGAGAGCGACGCAACCAGGAGCTCCGCCGACGGGATCGGTAGCACAGAGAGCCACCCCACCGAGAGCGCATCGACGACGGGAGACGCAGGCGTCGCTGCCCCAGCCGACGCCGGATCACCAGACTCCGGCGCCGCCTCTGCGGCCGCAGGAGACGGACCCGCCACGGGCGAGCGGACGGCCCACGTCTCGCACGTCGCAGAATCAGAAACGGCGCCGCCTGAATCCAACGCGGCCGTCACACCACCGGCTACCGGGCCCACCGATGCCGGGACTCGACGGGCGGGCACAGACGTTGGCGACGTGACGGTCGCCCGGGACGCCGTCATCGAGACGCTGACGCGGTTCGCGCAGGGGGCGGCCGAAACCGAGGACCCTCGACGGGCTCGCGAGCGGCTCGCCGCGGCGAAAGAAGCAGCAGAGACGCTCGCGGCGCTCGATCGCTGAGACGAGTTCGCACGGACACATCAGGCTCCTACGAGGACGTTCGCCCGCTCTCGACCGCTCGTTCCATCTCTGCGGCGAGCGTCTCGGCGCGGTCGGCGTCGCTCGACTCCGCGTAGATCCGGATCTTCGGTTCGGTCCCAGAGGGTCGCACGAGCACCCAGGCGTCACCGTAGTCGAGCCGGTACCCGTCCGTGGTGTTCGGCGCCGCGTCCGCGGCCTCGACGAAGGCCCGGGCGGCCGCGAGCATCTCGTCGCGCTCGGCGGCGTCGTCGTACGACACGTTGACCCGGACGAAGTGGTAGTCGGTGTATGGGGCGAGCACCTCGCTGACGCTGGCTCCATCGGACCCGGCGAGCAGCTCGAGAAAGCGTGCCCCGATGTAGGCGCCGTCTCGCGAGAGCCGGTACGGGGGAAAGAACACGCCGCCGTTTCCCTCACCAGCGATGGGGACGTTCACGTCCTCGTCGTCGAGTTCACGGGTGCGCGTGATGATGTTCGTCGCACCGATGGGCGTCAACTCGAGGTCGGCGTCGTTGGCCGCACAGACGTCGACCACCCGCTGTGAGACGTTGACCGCGCTGACGACGGCGTCGCCGGGCGTGAGGGTGTTGTCGGCGAGCGCCGCGAACGAGGTGTCCCCGTCGACGACCGTGCCGGTCTCGTCGACGAAGACGGCCCGGTCGGCGTCCCCGTCGTGGGCGATCCCAACGTCGGCGTCGGTGGTCGCCACCAGCCGTGAGAGCGCGGTGAGGTTCGCCGGAACGGGCTCCGACTCCCGTCCCGGAAAGTGGCCGTCTGGAGTCGCGTTCACCGTCCGCACCGCACACCCGAGTTCGCGGTAGACTCGCGGCGAGGTCACTGAGGCCGCGCCGTGACCGGGGTCCACGACCACGGAGAGGGCCGCGTCGGCGATCGCCTCGCGGTCGACCGCGTCGACGAGCTGGTCCACGTAGCCGTCTTTCACCCCGTCGACGTGGCGCTCGCTTCCGGCGGCCTCCCACTCTGCCGTGGCGTAGTCGTCGTCGAGCACCCGTCGCTCGACGCGCTCTAAGACGTCGACGGAGAGCTCGACGCCGTCGGAACCCACGAGTTTCACGCCGTTGAACTGCGGCGGGTTGTGTGAGGCCGTCACGAGAACGCAGGGGCGCGCCGTCGCCTCACAGTACTGTCCGACGGCGGGGGTCGGAACCACGCCGAGCCGGTCGACATCACAGCCGACGGCTGCGAGGCCGCTCGCGGCCGCGTTCGCGAACAGCTCCCCCGTGGTGCGGGTGTCGCGGGCGACGGCCACGCGGTCGGCCCCCCACACCGACCCGGCCGCCTTCGCGATGTCGAGGACGAGCTCCGGGGTGAGGTACCGGAGCGCGACCCCGCGAATGCCGCTGGATCCGAACAGCTCCATACGCGGGCATGTGCCGCCAGACGGGAAATCGGTTCCGAACGACTCGTCTCGGTGTGGTGTCGTCTCCGGTCGACGGTCGCTGCACACTCGGCGGGTTCAAGCCGGTCCACGTCGTACGACGCGTGTGACTCGACACCGACGCGAGCTCTTGTCTGTGGTCGGCGTAACCCTCTCGACGGCGGTTCTCGGCGGCGCTGCAGGCTGTCTCGACACCGCTGCCGGAGACGGTCCGCAAGGCCCGACGGGCACGCCAGCGACGCTCTCGTGTACCGACGACGACTTCGTCCGGCTCTCCCCGCCGGTCGGCGACTCGGTCGTGACGCGTGCGGTCGAGACGTCGGCGACGAGCATCGAGCTCTCAACAGAGGGGACCGCAGAGACGTACGGCCAGTCGCTCCGGCTCGTGCTCCGAAACACCGGAGACCAGCCGGCGACCACCCGCGGCGAACAGGCGTACGCGATACAGCGCGAGACCGAGGCCGGGTGGCGCGACGTTCGTGGCACGACAGCAGAGACGGCTCCCGACCTCGCCGGTGATCCGCAGACGCTCGCGGGAGGTGACACGTACAGCTGGTCGTTCGAACTCACCGAAGCAGGCATCGCGGCTGCTGGTCCGGGTGAGGACCTCGACGTCTGTCCGCCGCTGGGGCCCGGGTCACACCGATTCGTCTACTGGGGACTCCCCGGTTCGGCGTCTGTTGCCGTCGAGTTCGAGCTCATCGGGTGAGCGCAGCACCCGCTCTGGCTCAAAGCGGTGTCCACGGTGAGGGCTCCCCGAGTCGGTCGCGGACGCGAAACTCGCGTCCGTCGTCGACGCGCGTCTCGATGACGGTCTCGAACGGCTCGTACAGCGTGTGAACGACCTGCTCGTCGTGGGCGGTCGCACCGACCACGCCGACGAACGGCCACCCCTGTCCAGAGGCCTGTGAGGCCAACACACGGGTGAACTGGTAGATCCGGTCTGGGTCCCAGTATTGGAGGAGTTCGGAGAGTGAGTAGACCCCGACCGCGCGGTCGGTCCTCTCTGAGGACTCGACCGCATCGGTGAACTTGACGCCGATGGTGGTGAGATCGCCTGGGTTCTTGACGTACTTCGTCGTCGCGGTGTCGTCACCGGCGGTGCCTTGTTGACTGCTCTGACAGTCGACGACGACGAGGTCGTCCGGCGACCGCCCAGTCAGCCGCTCGTAGTCGTCTCGAACCGTCTCTGCGGTGCGTCCGGTCGAGACGAGGATCGGCGCGTCGGCCCACCGGGCCAGCAGCCGAATACACAGGTCGTACTTCCCGCTCATCGGTGGCCCGCTGATGAGCACGCTGTCGGCCGCGGCGACAGCGTCGGGAACCGGATCCATGACTTACACTTCAGTCGTCCCGGGTAAAACCGTTCCGAGAGCGCTCGTCTCTCGCGTGGACGTCGACGCGTGCTGTCCCATGGCGCGTTCGAACCGTCGCGGCGCGCCCGACGATCGGCACCGGCAGTGGTGTCGCCGACACCGCGGTGGGTGCCCCGGCAGTGACGACCACGCTCACGTCGGCGTCGCCCACGCTCACGTCGGCGTCGCCACGCCGGTCGTCTCGGCGGTGACGCTCGGCGTGACCCAGACGACGAATCGGTCGTCGGCGGTGACGATCCCGTGGACACCGGGATCGTCGGCCGCGGTCCCCCCGTCGACGTCCGCTGGCTCGACGTCTCTGACCTGGAATACTTCGTCGACGATCCAGCCCACGGTGCCGCCCGCCTGTACCTGGTCGTCGTCGAAGACGACGATGCGCTCCCGTGCCCCCGTCGCGCCGATCGAAAACAGCGTCTTCGGGTCGACGATAGTCGTGGTTCGACCTCGAAGGTCCATCACTCCCTCCACGTGTGGCGGCGCGTTCGGGACGCGGGTCAGGTCGCCGGCGTCGACGATCTCGTCGATGACACCGATGTCTAAACAGTACGTCTCGTCGCCGAGCGCGAACTCGAGCACCTTGGTCGGTTCTTCGTCGACGTCGCCTGTTGATCCCATACCTCCGTTCGCGTCGACCCACCACATAACGATGCCCCCCGAATTATCACACCTGATTCTCGTGGGGGTGGGTTTATGACCGGTCCCGGCACGACACCGTCTATGAGCAGATCGACGGACCGGCGCTCCACGCCCACCGACGCACCGCGCGTCGTCGTCGTCGACGACTCGCCGTTCATGCGCCAGCTGATCGGCGACATCCTCACCGACGCCGGGGTCGCCGTCGTCGGCGAGGCCGGCGACGGAGCCGCGGCGCTCTCGGTGATCGAGACGACCCGACCCGACGTGGTCACGATGGACGTCGAGATGCCCGGAGTGGGCGGTATCGAAGCGGTCGAACGCGTGATGGCGACGGTCCCGACGCCGATCCTGATGTTGTCTGCACACACTGCGGACGGGACGGACGCGACGTTCGAGGCGCTCGAACGCGGCGCCGTCGACGTCTTCACGAAGCCCGGCGGTGAGGTCTCTGCGGGTGTCTCGCGGGATGCAGACCGGCTGGCGGCCGCGGTTCGGTCGGTCGCGACGGCCGATCTCGACGCGATGTCGGCGACGTCACCGCCACCGGCTGCAGAGGCCACCACAGACTCGACGCCCCGATCGCCGTCGACGAAGCCCGACTCGTCTCCGGAGGACCTCGATGCGCCCCTGACCGTCGTCGTCGGCGCGTCTACCGGCGGCCCAAAGGCCGTAGAGCGGGTACTCGCCGCGCTACCCGAGGCCGACTGCCGGGTGCTCGTCGTCCAGCACATGCCGGCTGGGTTCACCGGTCGGTTCGCAGAGCGGCTCGACGACGCCTCTGCATACGAGGTGCGTGAGGCCGGCGACGGCGACCGCATCGGAGCCGGAGAGGCCCTCGTCGCGCCTGGGAGCGCACACCTCGTCGTCGCCAGCTACCGGGCTGGACGCCTTCGCGTGCGACTTCGTGAGCCGACCGACACGGGGGTCACGCCGGCGGTCGACGTCACGATGCGAACGGCCGCCGCCGCGGTCGACGACTCGCTCGTCGGGGTCGTCCTCACTGGGATGGGTGACGACGGCGCCGCCGGAATCCGGGCGATGGCGGCCGCCGGGGCCCACACGATCGCACAGAGCCGGGACAGCTGCGTCGTGTACGGAATGCCGAAGCGCGCGGTCGAAACCGGTGTCGTCGAGGATGTCTGCGGCCTCGACGACGTCCCCGACGCTATCTTCGGAGGTGTCGCCTGATGGATCCTCACCGCGACGCCTTCCTCGCCGAGGCCGACGACGGTATCACGGCGCTCAACAACGCGCTCTTGGCACTCGAGGCGGACCCGACGGACGCGGCCGCAATGGACGACGTCTTCCGCGTCGCACACACGCTCAAAGGGAACGCCGCCGCCATGGGCTACGACGACGTCTCGTCGCTCGGCCACGCACTAGAGGACCTCCTCGACGCCGTGCGTGCCGGCGAGCGAGCGGTGACGCCCGAGCTCATGGACCTGTTATTCGAGGGCGTCGACGCGGTCGAAGCCTTGCTCGGAGAGATCCGTGACGACGGCGCGGTGACGACCGACCCGACGCCAATCGCCGCACGGCTGCGACGCGCACGGTCGCCCGACGACGAGGAGACCACGGACCCACCCGACGACGAGGAGACCACGGACCCACCCGACGACGCGGACGACCCGAACGTCTCCGTCGGTACGCTCGAATCAACCGATCTCGTCGACGTCGACGCGGGCCACCTCGCTTCGGCCGGACCCGACGAGCTGGCCTGCCTCACGGTGACGACCGCGGAGCCTTCGATGCCGGGCGTCGACGCGTCGCTCGTACTTCGTGCGCTCGCCGACGCCGCCGACGCGTACGCGACGGATCCGGCACCCTCGGCTCTCGAGGACGGTGAGTACGACGACGGCTTCGACGTCTTCGTCGCCGACACCGACGCGAGCCGGATCGCTGCCGAACTCGAGGCGCTCCCACAGGTCGCTGCGGTCGACGACGCTGGCGTCTCCGGAAAGCCCGGGGTCTCCGAGGAACCAACCGAACTGAGCGACGGCACACCCGCCGGCAGCGCCAGAGGGACAAAGAGCGAGGACGACGCGCCCGCCGAGACCCCGACAGCCACGGGCCCCGACGAGATCACGTCCATCCGAGTCGGTGTCGACCAGGTCGATGAGCTGTACGGACTGGTCGAACAGCTCGTAACGAGTCGGATCAAGCTCCACCGCGAACTCGAGGCCGTCGACGCCGGCGCGGAGGCGCTCGCGGAACTCGACAAGCTCGCCGCGAGCCTCCAGGACACGGCGATGAACATGCGGCTCATCCCCTTCTCGCAGGTCGCAGACGCGTTCCCACGACTCGTCCGTGACGTCGCTCGCGACCTCGACAAGCGCGTCTCGTTCGAGCTGCAGGGGGCCGACGTCGAACTCGACCGGACGATCCTCACCGAGATGCGCGACCCACTCGTCCACGTGCTTCGGAACGCGGTCGACCACGGCATCGAGTCCCCGGACGCGCGTGCAGCAGCCGGCAAGGACCGGACTGGATCGGTCCGGCTCACCGCCGACCGTGAGCGCGACCACGTCGTCATCGAGGTCGCAGACGACGGCGGCGGACTCGACGCCGACCATCTCCGAGCAACCGCCGTCGACGAGGGAGTCATCTCTGAAGAGACGGCCGCGTCGATGCCCGACGAGGAGGCGTACGACCTCGTGTTCCATCCCGGGCTCTCGACGGCCGACGCCGTCACGGACGTCTCCGGACGGGGCGTTGGCATGGACGTCGTCCGTACCACCGTACAAGACCTCGACGGCTCCGTCTCGGTCGAGAGCCAGCCCGGCGCCGGAACCACGGTTCGCTTCCGGCTTCCCGTGACCGTCGCCATCGTGACCGTGATGTTCGTCGACGTCGCTGGCACCGAGTACGGTATCCCGATCAAGTCGATCGCGGAGGTGTCGGCTGCTGACGGCGTCGAGACCGTCCACGGCGACGAGGTCGTCAGACACGACGACGACCTCTATCCGGTCGTCCGCCTCGCCGAGCGACTCGAGACGACCGGCGACCGAGTCGGGGGACCGAGCCAACCGCCGCACACAGCGACGGCTCTAGCCGCACCCGACGGAGGCGTCGACGACGAACACGAGCACGACTCGTCGGGCGGCTCCGGCGCCGAGCACACAGAGGGGATGCTCGTCCGGATTCGCTCGGACACACGCCGGGTGGCGCTTCACTGCGACGCCGTCTTAGATCAAGAGGAGGTGGTCGTGAAGCCACTCGACGGGCCGCTCTCTGGAACCGCGGGACTCGGCGGGACCGCTGTGCTCGGGGATGGAAACGTCGTGGGTATCCTCGACGTGGTGAGCCTATGACCGCCCGCTCCGCCTTCGAGGGCGTATTAGCGGAGATCGACGACTCGGTGCCATTCGAGCCTGGGTACTACAACGAGTCGTACCTCGACCGCCGGATAACCGCCCGAATGCGGCGACGCGACACCGACTCACACCGGGAGTACGAGCGGCTGCTTCGCGAGGAAGCCACGGAACGGGAGGCGCTTTTGGACGCGCTCACGATCAACGTCACCGCGTTCTTCCGTGACCCCGAGCTCTGGACCGCACTGCGCGGGGTTCTCCGTGAGTTGACCGCCGAGCAGCGCCGGGTCCGCGTCTGGTCGGCGCCGTGTGCCGACGGTCGAGAGGCGTACTCACTCGCCATGCTCGCGTGTGACGACCCACAGATCGACGAACAGGCCGTGACCGTCCTCGGCTCCGACATCAGCGAGGACGCTCTCGCAGTCGCTCGAGAAGGCGTCTATCACACGACGCGGACGACCGACGTCGCGGGCGAACTCGCGCCACTCTCGGAGCCGACGCGGTTCGTCGAGCAGGATGGCGACGCCTTCCGGGTGCGACGCGCGCCGCGCCGGCTCGTCGAGTTCGACACGCACGACCTGATCCGTGAGGGGTCACGCGGGCCCTTCGACCTCGTGTTGTGTCGGAACTTGCTCATCTACATCGCGACCGAGCACAAGCCGGCGCTCTTCGACACGCTCGGCGCATCGATAGTCCCGGATGGGGTGCTCGCGATCGGGATGACGGAGAGCGTCCCGCCGGAGCTGGCCGACGAGTACGACCCGATCGACAAACGTCGACGCGTGTTTCGGAGACGCTGATGTCACTGTACCAGTACGCCCGCGAGGGCGACGTCGAGCGGCTCAGAGACGCGCTCTCGAGTGAGCGCGCGGTCGTTCGACGCCGTGCAGCCGAGCACCTCGGAGAGCTCGTCGAGTCGACCGATCAAGCGTCCATCGACGCGCTGCTTCGTGTGGCGACCGACGACGCAGACGAGACGACGCGCGCGGTCGCCGTCGACGCGCTCGCAGCGGTCGGTGAGGCGGCGGTCGAACAGCTTCTCGCTGCGTTCACTGGGCACGACGACGCGGGTGCCGAGTGGGTCACCGCACGTCGACTCGCCGCAGCGCTCGACGCCGACAGGCCGGAGCTTCGGATCGCTGCGGTACACGCACTCGCCGGGCTCGACGACCCGAGTGTCGTGTCCGCCGTCGTCGGCGCTCTCTCCGACCCGGACGCGCGGGTGCGACGACGCGCCTGCAGAGCGTGTGGGACCGTCGCCGACCCCCGCGCCGTGCCCGCACTGGTCGACCGGCTCACAGACGTTCCGCCGGTCCGGCGCGCGGCCGCCAACGCACTCGGGAGCATCGGGACCGACGCCGCGCTCGATCCTCTCGTCGACCTCCTCGACGATACCGACGAGTCGATCCGTCGGACGGCGGCCGGTGCCCTCGGCGGTGCGAGCACCGCTCGTCCGGTCGAACCGCTCGCGGCGGCACTCGGTGACCCGAGCCCGGTCGTGCGTGAGGCCGCGGTGTACTCGCTGCTCGGGCTTCTCTCGAACGCGCCGACGGAGCGGAGCCACGCGATCAGAGACCAGGTCGTCGAGACGCTCTGTGCGGTCGACGACGACGGCGTCGTCGACCCACTCGTCGAGATTCTCGCTGCGGGCCAAGAGACGCGCCAGCGTCGAAACGCGGCGTGGATACTCGGCCGAGTCGCCGATCCACACGCGAGTGCGGCCGTCGAGGCGCTGGCCGTGGCGCTCGGTGACGACGACGCACAGACGGCCCGGTTCGCGACGACGAGCCTCGCCGCGCTCGGCGGCCCGATCGTCGAAGACCGGTTACTCGATCGACTCGATCCCGAGTATCCGACGTCGGTGCGGGCGAACGCGGTGTTCGTTCTCGGGCGGATCGGTGGCCGTGAGACGCTCGAACGGATCGAGGCGCTGACAGACGACGAGAGCTCGGCGGTCCGCAAACGAGCGTTTTCGGCGGTGACGGCACTCCGGTCGGGGGGCGTGTAGATGTCGGACGCGGACCGCGAGTACAAGCTCGCGGACACCCGCGCGCGGTTCGCCGTCGCCGTTCGCGAGGGTCGAGCGGTGACCGACGTCGCGTGGACTCCCGGACGCGTGTTGTTGTCCAACCGGCGACTCGTGCTCGCCGGCAACGACGGCCGACAGACGGTGCCGCTCTCGCGGGTCGACGGGCTCGGCGGCCGTCACGACGCCAACCAGACGATCGCACGCGTCTCGAACTACGTGAGCTTCGAACTCGACGAGCGGGTGTTGCTGGTCGCCGCGGCCGACCACGAGGGGTTCGAGCGCGACGTCTACCGCGCGCTGCTCGACGGTTCGACGCCGCTCGTCCGCCATCCCGCGGTCGTCGGTGGGGTGGTGAGCGACGCGGACTGGGAGCGGGCACGGCTCGGCATCGGTGAGGACGGACTGAGCGCTGCGCTCGAGAGCGGCGCCTTCGTCCGGTTCGACCTCGACGACGTCAGCGGGCTCGAGGCGACAGAACGGACGGTCGCCGACGGTAAACGGCCGGTGCTCGAGGTGGCACACACCGACGACGACGGCACCAGCGTCGAGACGCACCTCGGCGGAGACGCGCGACAGATGCGATTCGTCGAGGCGTGGCTCCGCAAGGGGACCGCCAGAAGCGAGGCGAACGTCGAACTCTCGAGTCGCGACCGGGAGGTGTTGATGGCGCTGTACTCCGGCGTCTCGCCGTTCGAGATCCCCGCGTTCCTCGGCGCCGAGGTCGACGACGTCGAAGAGACGTTCACCCGGCTCGTCGACCTCGAGATCGTCGAACTCGTGCGTACCCGCCAGGAGGTGTCGCTCAACGCGCGCGGTCGCAACATCGCCAGCGAGGCGATGAACGAACAGTGAGTCGAGGGACGGTGGCGAACAGCCGGCGACGCCGCGGTGCTCCCGGCCGGGTCGCCGGACACCCGCCTCGCCCGGACCGGGTCGATGGTCAACGCACGGGCCGACTGGGCCCGTCCTTGTATATATGCTGTCGGGTCTGGGGGCCGTGTGTCACCGTCGCGGCGGCTGGTGACTCGACCGGGTCACGACGCGCCCAGTGGCGTCGACCCACGTTTAAGTGTCGTCGGGTCGACCCGCCGATATGGCACCGTCTCTCGTCGACTGCTGGCCGGCTCCCGGCGTGACTCCGGACCCCAGGCGCTCACCGCGGACGCTACGCTTCGGGCGGTACGATGCGTGAGCACGCGGTCGATCGGCTGGGGCGCGCGCTGTCCACTGACCCGCCAACGGTCGTCGCCGCCGGCCACCTGAACTGGGACGTGACGATCCACGTCGACGAGCTGCCGACGGGCGACGGCGAGACGCAGATCGAACGGCTCGAGCAGTCCGGCGGGGGGAGCGCGGCGAACGTCGCCGTGGGGCTCGTCGGTCTCGGAGGGGACGCGGTCGTCTTCGGCAGCGTCGGCGGCGACGAATCCGGCGCGGTCGCGCTCCGTGAGCTCGCAGGCGCGGGTGTAGACCCCGGCCACGTCCTCGTCGACCCCGACACACAGACTTCTGTCACGTACGTCGTCGTCGACGCCACCGGTGCGGTGTCGCTGCTCGCCAACGAGGGGGCGAACGAGTCGTTCGCTGCGGCCGGCCTCGACGACGCGGTGCTCGCGGACGCCGACCACCTCCACCTGACCGGTCAGCGACCGGAGACTGCGGCCTCGCTGGCGACGATGGCGGGTGACCACGGCGTCCCCCGAAGCTTCGATCCTGGCCGGCGCGTGGGCGACCGCACGTACGACGACGCGATCGCTGCCGTCGATCTCCTCTTTTTCAACGACCGCGAGGCAGACGCAGTTGCGGCCACGACCGACGTCGACCCGCGAACCCCGGTGGACCACGTCGTCGTGATCACTCACGGTGGCGGCGGGGCGACGGTCCACACCCCCGAAGGCGCCGTCCGCCACCACGGATTTCCGACCGAGGCGGTCGATACGGCCGGGGCGGGCGACGCGTTCGCCGCCGGATTTCTCGCCGCGACGCTCGGCGATCCAACGATCGCAGACCAGACGGTTCCGGTCGACCCGGACGCCTATCGGACGCCGCTCGTCGTCGCCAACGCGTGTGGAGCGATCGCCGCGGAGACGGTGACCGCCAGGGCGTCGCTCGCGTGGGATCGACTCCGAGAGATGATCGACGCGGACGTCTCTGCGGTCCGTCTCGAGTGAGGCGGTCGCTTTCGACGGGCGAGTGCGAGCGGCGAGGTTCTCCGGTCGCGGAACCGATAAGGCCGTTCCACGTCGACGGTCGGTATGGATATCGCACTCCTTGGCGGTACGGGCGACATCGGCGAGGGACTCGCGCTCCGACTCGCCGCCGACACCACCCACGACGTGATCGTGGGGTCGCGGGACGCGTCGAAGGCGGCGGCGAGTGCGACGGCGTACGCGGAGACGCTCGCGTCGATCGGCGTCGACCGATCGGTCGTCGGGATGGAGAACACGGCGGCGGCGTCACGCGCCGACATCGCCGTACTCGCCGTCCCGCCGTACCACGTCGGCGACACCGTCGAATCCGTCGCCGACGCCTTGGACCCGGGCGACATCGTGATCTCGCCGGCCACCGGGATGAAGCGCGACGAAGACGGCTTTCACTACCACCAGCCGAGTGCGGGTTCGGTCACGCAGATCGCCGCCGGTGCGGCGCCGGACGGCGTCCCGGTCGTCGGCGCGTTCCACAGCCTCGCAGCCGGTCGGCTCGCCGACCTCGACGCCGAGTTAGGGATCGACACGCTCGTCGTCGGCGACGACGAGTCGGCAAAGCGCACCGTCGCCGAACTCGCCGAGGAGATCGAAGGGCTTCGCGCCCTCGACGCCGGTGGACTGGCGAACGCGGCCGAGATCGAGGGGCTCACGCCACTCATGATCAACATCGCGAGCAACACCGAGGGCGTCGGCGATCTCGGGGTCCGGTTCCGGTAGCTCGTCGTGTCCCTCGCGGGCGGTCACGTTCCGTCAGGCCTTTGCGCAGTCGGTTCTTCAGAACGGTAGATGGAGTACCTGGAGCGCCGGGTCGCGCTGGTCGAAGACGAGCTCGAGTCGGTGATCGGAGACGTCGAGCCCGACGAGCTGTCGGACGAGCTCGCCCACGTCGTCCTCGCCGGTGGCAAGCGCGTCCGACCGGCAGTGACGATCCTCGCCTGTGAGGCGTTCGACGGCGATCCCGACGACGCGGTCGACTTTGCTGCTGGGATCGAGTTCGTCCACAACGCCTCGCTCGTGATAGACGACATCATCGACCGCTCCGACGTCCGGCGCGGCACCCCGTCGGCGTGGGCCGAGTTCGGGTACGGTCCGGCGATACTCACGAGCGACGGGTTGCTCGGCGAGGCGTTCGCGCTCTTTTCGAGTCACGACCGTGCGATGCGCACCGTCGCCGAAGCGATGGTCGAACTCGGTGAGGGTGAGGCGACTGAGCTAGCCGCCCGTCCCTCCACCGAAGCAGAGTACATGCGGTTGGCCCGCCGAAAGACCGGCGCGCTGTTCCGCGCCGCGGCCGAGCTGGGTGCGCTCGCCGGGGGTGCAGAGCCGCCGGCCATCGACGCGTTCGGCGAGTACGCAGAACGGGTCGGCGTCGCCTTCCAGATGCGCGACGACGTGTTGGACGCGACCGCGGACGCCGCAGACCTCGGCAAACCGACCGGTCAGGACGCGGAGATGGACCGGCCGAGCGTCGTACAGGTCACCTCACTCACGCCGGCCGAAGTCGACGAACGAGCGCGCGAACAGTCCGAACTCGCGCTGGCCGCCCTCGAGCAGGCCGACCCGCCGGAGACGGAGGCGCTCGCGTACCTGCGTGACCTCGCCGAGTTCGTCGTCGTCCGCGAGCGGTAAGTCTGTGGTGTAGCGCCCTATTCAGTCGTCGACGGCCGGGTTCTCACCGATCGGGTCGCTCTCCCAGTAGGAGTGCGTCGAGTCCGCCCGGAGACAGCGGGCTCGTCGGTCGGTGCCCACGTCGTACGCCTGCGGCGTCTCGGCGCGACACGCCGCACGCGCCTCGGGACACCGTGTGTGGAAGCGGCAGCCCTGTGGCGGGTTGCGCGGTGACGGCACGTCGCCGGTGAGCGTGGCGAGCGGTTCATCGCGACGGGCCGTCTTCGTCCGCGGCACACTCGAGAGCAACGCCCGCGTGTACGGGTGTGCGGGGTCTTCGAAGACTGCGTCGACCGGCCCGATCTCGACTATCTCGCCGAGGTACATCACCGCGACGCGGTCACAGACGTGTCTGACCACCCCGAGATTGTGCGCGATAAACAGGAACGTCAGCCCAAGGTCCGTTTGGAGGTCGCGGAGGAGGTTCAGAATCTGTGCTTGCACCGACACGTCGAGCGCCGACACCGGCTCGTCTAAGACGACGAACTCCGGGTCGAGCGCGAGCGCCCGGGCGATGCCGATCCGTTGTCGCTGCCCGCCAGAGAACTCGTGGGGATATCGGTCGAGTTGGTCCGCGGAGAGACCGACGCGCTCGAGCAGGTCGCGAGCCGTCTCTCGTCGTGTCTCTCGGTCGCCGACATCGTGGATCCGCAACCCTTCGGTGACGATTGCTCCGGTCGTCATCCGTGGGTCGAGACTCGAGAAGGGGTCTTGGAAGACGATCTGTGCCCGCTGTCTGAACGCCGTCAGCTCTTCGGACGTCATCGCGCCGACGTCGGCGCCGTCGAATCGCACGGTTCCGGCCGTCGGGTCACGGAGGCGCAACACGGTTTCGCCGGTCGTCGACTTCCCACAACCCGACTCGCCGACGAGCCCCAGCGTCTCGCCTTTGTGCACCTCGAAGGAGACGCCGTCGACGGCTTTCACGCTCGCCGACTCGCGACCGAACAGCCGGTCGATCATCGAGGCGTCGGTACCGTAGTACTTTTTCAGCCCCTCGACGGACACGAGTGGATCGTTCACGAGCCTTCACCTCCCGGTGTCGGGTCGTCGCCCGGCACGCCGTGGTTGGTGTGCCCGTCGGCGAGTGCGTGTGTCGGATCGTACTCGCCGTCGGCGAGGACACACCGTGCGGCGTGGTCCGCGTCCGCGTCGACCGTCGTCTCTCCGATCGGCTCTTTACACGACTCCATCGCCTTTGGACACCGGTCGGCGAAGTAACACCCGGAGCCCATCTCGGCGTCGAGCAGGCTCGGGACGTTACCCGCGATCGGCTCGAGACGCGAGCGTGGTTCGTCGACGTCCGGCATCGACCCGAGGAGTCCCTGCGTGTACGGATGGACCGTCTCTTCGAACACAGCAGAGAGCGTCCCCCGCTCGACTATCTCTCCGGCGTACATCACACACACCCGATCACACATCTCGGCGATGACGCCGAGATCGTGGGTGATCAACACGATGCTCATCCCCCGGTCGGCTTGAATCTCCTTGAGGAGGTTCAAGATCTGCGCCTGGATCGTCACGTCGAGCGCGGTCGTCGGCTCGTCGGCTATCAGCACGTCCGGCTCGCCAGCAAGCGCCTGTGCGATCATCGCGCGCTGGAGCATCCCGCCAGAGAACTGGCCGGGATACTCGTCGACCCGCGCTTTTGGGTCTGGGATGCCGACTTGACCGAGGAGTTCGACGGCCCGCTGCATACTCGCGTCGCTCGTGTACCCACGACCAGGGACGATCCCATCGAGGAGGTACTGCCCAAGGCCGTACCCCTGGCTTCGTGCCCGCGTCGAGCGCGGATTGACACGGGCGCGCCGCTGCACCTCGACCGCCTCGGCGATCTGTTCGCCGACCGTGATCGAGGGGTTGAAACTGCTCATCGGGTCCTGAAACACCACGCTGAACGACGGGCCGCGCAGCGATCGTCGCACGTGAGCTGGCACCGTCCGGAGGTCGACGTGGTCTCCCGCCACGGCGACGTCGTCGTCGACCGAGTCGGCGAGCGCCGGGTCGCGATACCACACCTGTCCGGCGGTGATCCGGCCCGGACGTTCGACGAGGTCGACGATCGACAGCGCGGTCACCGACTTGCCCGACCCGGACTCGCCGACGACTCCCAGGATCTCGTCTTCGCGGAGGTCGAACGACACCGACTCGACCGCATTGACCTGCCCCGACTCGGTGAAAAAGCGGGTCGAGAGGTCACGCACCGCGAGCACGTCGGTCGGTGCCGGCGTATCACGCGGAGGGGAAGCGCCGCTCATGCTGCCCCTCCTTCGCCTTCGATACCGGGGTCGAGTGCATCACGCAGCCAGTCGCCCAACAGGTTGATCCCGATCACAGACACCATGATTGCGAGCCCGGGAATCGAGGCGATCCACCACTGTCCCGAAGACACGTAATCACGGCCCTGTGCGATGTCGAATCCCCACGAGAGCGTCGTCCCAGAGAAGCCAAGAAACGACAGCGAGCTCTCCAAGAGGATTATGGCGGCCACCTGCACCGTGCCGAGCACGAGTATCGGCGTGATCGCGTTCGGAAAGACGTGCCGTGCAATGATCGTGTTGGTGTCCGCCCCGAGCGCCCGCGATGCTTTGACGTACTCTTGGCCCCGCAACGAGAGCGCCTCCCCGCGTGCGACGCGGGCGAACCACACCCAGTTGACGAGTCCAACGACGATAACCACCGTTATCGGAAGCACGAAGCTGTCCGGCATGGTGGGCGCAAGCCCGACAGCGACGAACGGATCCGGAACAGCGACCGCGGCTCTCCCCCACAGTCCGATAAGCGCGACCGCGAGGACGAGCGAGGGGAACGCGAGGCTCACGTCGGCGATCCGCATGAGGGCGTCGTCGACGCGACCGCGGTGAAAGCCGGCGAGTAAGCCGATCGGAACGCCAATCGACGCCGCCAGCAGGGTCCCCAGCACGCCGACGACGAGCGAGGTTCGTGCGCCGTATACGACCCGTGAGAACATGTCTCGACCGAGGCCGTCGGTCCCGAACACGTGAGCCGGGTCTGCGGTAACTGCAACCGTCTCAGTCACCGTTCGGATCTCGCCGTTGACCATCTCGGACGTCGTCCGTTCTTCGGTCTCTGAGAATCCGATGGGTGGGAGTTCGCTCTGATCGAGGTCCTGTGCGGTCGGGTCGTGGGTCGCGATGAACGGCGCGAACACGGCGGTCAACACGACGAGGACCACCAGCGCCAATCCGAGCTTCGCGAGCCAGCTTCTGTTGAACTCCGTCTTGAGGTTCTGAATAACACGTGCTGAAACCATCTTACTCGTTCACCACCTCCGGGTCGAGCGACGCGTACACCGTGTCGACGAGGACGTTGACGACGACGAATCCGGTCCCAATGACGATGAGGCTTCCCTGAAGCGCCGGCCAGTCGCGCTGGTTGATGCTCTCGATGACGAGCGTGCCGAGCCCGGGCCACGAGAACACCGCCTCCGTGATCACGGCGCCGCCGATCAGCGTCCCGAGCTGTAATCCGAGCACGGTGATGACCGGGATGAGGGTGTTGCGGAGCGCGTGCTTGTAGCGGACGAGCGTCCGCGGCAGCCCCTTCGCCCGGGCGGCTTGTACGTAGCCCTTGCCGAGTTCGTCGAGCATCCCCGACCTGGTGAGCCGCG
>Ga0209946_1000263_pt1 | contig 21956 bp, 17 predicted proteins | sample SalPon2_A_H2O_MG_FD_185704 | JGI IMG/M metagenome (GOLD analysis project Ga0209946, IMG submission 185704) | Salt pond water microbial communities from South San Francisco under conditions of wetland restoration - Salt Pond MetaG R2_A_H2O_MG... | ecosystem: Environmental > Aquatic > Non-marine... | reverse complement strand
GGCCGCATAGGCTCGCTTCAGCCCCGCAACGAGCGGGGCAGCGAGGCCCATTCGACCGAGAATCCGGCCGACGGTCTCTTTGCCGACGTGGACAGAATCGCCCTCGACGAGGATGAACGCGAAGGGGCGGGAATCAAACTGCGCTTCGAGGAACGCCTGTATTGGCCTGGCGTCCCAGCGGACGGCCACGACTCCGTCTAACCGGTGAGTCGCCGCCTCCGCGGCCGCACGAAACACCGAGTTGCTACCGTCGTACACGAGGAGCGACTTTTTCACGTCTCCTTTAGCTGCCTCGGGGATTTGAGTGTTTGCGAGCGGAGCGGTCGTATAGCTGGGCCTCGTGCGTCCGAGAACGCATCCGGACGGACCATCAGCGGACCATGCTCGTTCAGAACCGCGGTCCAACGTCGCCCTCGGCACGCACGTGATCGACGGAGCTAGCTCGGCGGTGGACGCGCTGCCAACATGTCAGCGCCCAGCCGACCGTCACGTCCCCTGTCACGCGAGGTGACGCCGTTTTCAGTGGGCTTCCCGGACTCGATGATAGCGCAGCGTGGATTCCGGTCACCCGCGTATCGTGACTGTCCTCCCTCAGGCCAGAACGGGAGTCCACGCTGGACCCCACCCGTTTACCGGTGGGTAGCTCAAGCGCCTCTACGACATCCCCAACGCTCCCCTCAACCCCTCTGTGTACGTCCATGCATAGTGGCATGGCGCTAGAACGTCCTAGTTCGCACCCGCTGCTGCGCGGTCTGTTCAGCAGTGGGTAAACGAAAAACCGCTATTCAACAGGTTCGCACTCCTCACCAGGTTAGCCGACCACCGGCAGAGTATTCGCCGTGGTATCGGGTAGCGGTGTGAATATTCTATCTGAGTAGAAGTCGTTCCTCGGGACGAACAGCCGGCGGTTCAGGCCGCCTTCGCCGCAACGCCACTCGTGGGGGCCACTCCGGCGTGCGGGGGGCCAACCACGAAGATGTCGCTCACAGCGAGGCCAGCCCGCTCAGAGTGGTCACGGAGGGTCGCTTCCGAGTCTACGTCGTACCGACACATCGTCGCGCCGATCGACCCATCTTCATTGAGGAACGTCTGCGAGCCGAGGTACGACATCGCTACCCCCTCGCTTCGCAGGGCCTCGATTGCCTTGCCCGAGCGTTCAACAGCCTGTTCCAGCTGCTCGTTGTTAATCCCGGTCTCGAACTCACGGAGTACGTCATAGTTAGTCATAGATTGTTCTGAGAATGAACGATACGGCGTTCCAGTTCCCAATTACTTATAGGGTCTATGAGATAATAAACGTTCCTTATATATCTAGACGTTCATGAAGGGGCTGAGGCCAGCGGTGGGCCGTCTGTTGGTACTCCTTCTGGGCGCCGATTTATGCGATAGGTCGGTTCCAGACGAGTTCTGGTCCCGGCGACGAACAGCACTCTGAGAGGTCCACTGTCGGTTTCCAGAAGGTCGGCTGCTCATGCCCGGCGCCGAGGATACCCGTGCCGCCGAGCGGTCGTCACGAGCGAGGAGGCGAAGATGCTCGTCAGGACCCACTCACCCCAGTTCGAGGACTGGTTCGTCGAACTCGGCGAGCCGATGGACAGATACGAACTGCCAGCCGTGGCCTCCGAAGAAAAAATCAGGCGAAAGCGGCAGCCATCACGCCCGAACTCTGTGAACGGTTCAACACCACGCTAACTGGCCCGCCGCCAGTCTGAGCCGGCACTGGTGCGGCATATACGCTCTACATCTTGCACGCCGGTCCTGACAGCAGCTCGGTAGTTCGTCGAGTCGCTGCAAAATATAAGGCGCGCATCGAGCACGTAACGGATCCTCCGGTACGAACAGATACGCAACACACCAGTGACGGATCTCTCCGAACCAGAGCCACTACCGGAATCGTGCCGTCGCTACGAGGTTGGGTGGCAGAGACTGTCTTCCTCGAACGCCTCGTGGCTCGTACTCCGCATCGGTCGAGTGGCCGCGAATGATCGACTCCTCGTACAACAGACGACGCGTCGTCCCGAACAGGGAACGGAGGAAGCCGCTACGTGTCCTTCCCGCGAGCGCTCACGTTCCAGACCTCCTCGACGCGGCTGTCGCGGATTCCCGGCAGGGTGTCGTGGAGGTTGATCGGGCCGTAGGCGTTCGGAACGACGAACTCGAGGCGGTCGCCGACGGACACGTCGGAGGCGTCGGCCACGTCCAAGAAGCCGTGCTCGGAGGACACCCGGTAGAACTCGATGTCGTCCCGATACTTCGGAACCGGCTTCGGATCGGCGATGTACGACAGGGTCTTTCCGCCGGCGTCGACGATAGCGCGGTCCCGGGTCGGCTTGGAGATCACCGTGGTGAGGACTGTGAGCGCGCAGTCCTCGCGATCGATTTCGGGACGCGCCGCGAGCAGGGTGGCGTCGTTGAACACGTATCGACCGGGATCGAGTTCGGTCACGATGGGCTCGCGAGCCATGTACCGCGCCGTCGAGGAAGCGCCGGAGATCACGGTTTCCACCGGGAGGCCCTCAGCTTCGATCGCCTCGACCGTTCGCTCGAGCTTGTCGGCGACTCCGGCGCACTCGCGCTCGTACCCCCCGACCGTCTTCCCCGCGGCCGGGACGTGACTATCGTGTCCGAGGATCCCCCGGAACTCGAGGGCGGGCTCCTCGGCGATCAGGGTTGCCAGTTCGCTCGCTCCCTCGCCGGGGGCGACGCCCATGCGCTCAACTCCGACGTCGACCTCGATGATGACCCCGACGGTCGTCCCCTGACGGGCCGCCACGTCGGCGAGCGGGCGGACGTTCCCAGGACAGTCCACGAGCGTCGCGAATCGGTCCGCGTGGTCGGCCACCCAGAGCAGCCGTTCGAGCTTCGGCCCGCTTACCACCGGGCAGACCAGCATCACGTCGCGCACGCCAGTCCGGACCATCACCTCAGCCTCGCTCAACTTCTGACACAACACGCCCGGGCCGTAGAGATCCTCCTGCTGTCGGGCGAGAGCCGGTATCTTGTGTGCCTTCGTGTGCGGGCGCACGCCAACCCCGGCGTCGTCGGCGAGGTGGGCGATGTCCCGGAGGTTGCGGTCGATGGCGTCGAGGTCAGCCACGACCGTGGGCGTCTCAAGCTCGTCCGTCGGAGTGCCGAGCGCCGGTCGAGTATCCGAGAAGGTCGGGAGCGACATGGAGCCCACGTCGGAGCCGACAGAGATAGCGGTTTGCATGGTGCGATTCCCGAGGGGTCTCGGCGACGGCACCGCCCTCGCTGCGAACGAGGCTGGGTGAGCAGCGTCGTCCAGCGCCGGTGTGGCGAGCCGTGGAGATCCTTCTCCGAGGAGCATTGACACGGTCGCGAATGACAACCACGGGTCGTAGAAAGGCGTCCATCCGCGCATCGCTGCGGAGTTCTGGCGAGTCGTGAATGAAGCCGATTCGGGGATTCGTTCATATGGTTCTCCCGTTCTGTCGAAATCCTCAGCTGAAAACAGTCGTGGAGCCGTGATGTATGTATTCAGCACGAACCGCTGAATATCAACTTTAACTGAGGGGCGTCTCAGAGGCCAATTCGCACATCTACCGAACAACTGTTTCATATCGAGGATGGGAAACGAATGGTGGCCGCTTGCTGAAGATAGCCTCTATATTCAGCACGGTATTTGTGTCAATTACTGAGTATTTCAACGAAGCCGAGTTATCTTGACTTCCTCCCGCGCCTGAAGCCACGGGACCCACTCCCGACGCGAATCGACCGGCCGCTTATGTTCGAGCGCTCGTTCACGTACATATGTCGGAGATCACCGATCAATACGGCACGCAGCGAGTGAACGACCTCTACCGCCGCGGCACGCTGGACGGCGACCCACGGGACTTCCCCGTCTCGTACGACGACCTCCGGGCGGCCGCACACGAGGCGATGTCGCCGGAGGGCCGCGCCTACGTCGCGGGTGGCGCCGGGAGCGACGAAACCTTCGAACGCGGGCAGGACTTCTCCGCGTGGCGGATCGTCCCACGGATGCTCCGCGACGTCGAGTCGCGCGACCTCTCGACGACGGTCGTGGGCCAGGAACTCCCGGTCCCCATCGCGCTCACGCCGCTCGGCATCCAGTCGCTGCTCCACGAGCGGGCCGAACACGCGACCGCGGAGGCCGCTGCCGACATCGGCGTGCCGACGGTTCTCTCCTCGCTCTCGTCGACGCCGATGGAGGCGGTGGCCGACGCGCTCGGATCGACCCCGAAGTGGTTCCAGTTCTACTGGTCCTCGGACGAGCGCATCGCCCGGAGCTTCCTGACGCGGGCCGAGGACGCCGGCTACGACGCCATCGTCATTACCGTCGACGCGCCCATTCTGGGGTGGCGCGAACGGCTGATCGAGCGCGGTTACTATCCCTTCCTGGAGGGCGACGGGGTCGCGAACTACTTCTCCGATCCCGCGTTCCGCGACCGACTCGATGCGCCGCCCGAGGAGGACACGGAAGCCGCGGTCGAGGAGTTCTTGGATATCTTCGGCGACGCCTCGCTCACGTGGGACGACCTCTCGTTCGTCCGCGAGCAGACGGACCTCCCCATCGTCCTCAAGGGCATCCTCGATCCGCGTGACGCCAAACTGGCCGTCGAGCACGGCGTCGACGCCATCGGCGTCTCGACACACGGCGGCCGGCAGGTCGACGGATCGATTACGGCCATCGAAGCGCTTCCGGCGATCGTCGACGCCGTCAGCGACGAGATCGACATCACCTTCGATAGCGGCGTGCGCCGCGCCGCGGACGCGTACAAGGCCATCGCGCTCGGCGCGGATCTGGTCATGCTGGGACGCCCGTACGCGTACGGGCTGGCCGCCGGCGGCGCCGACGGCGTCCGGACTGTGCTCCGGAACTTCCTCGCCGAGTTCGACCTGACGATGGGACTGTCCGGCCGTGGGGCGGTCGACGATATCGGTCCCGACGCCCTTCGACACGAGTCGAGGCTCGCGCCGGACCGTCACTGACCTGTTCGCTCGCTTCCGCGAAACCACCGACGAGATCGCCCGCTTGCAGTCCAAGCTCCGCGAGGGGAGAGACAGTAGTCACCGGATACGGCGGCTGTATCGCAAGCGGACGCGGCGGCGCGATCACGCTCAGGAGGCGCTTGTGCATGACTCGATCGAGCGACTCTATGCTGAAGGTGTCGCTACCGTCTACGTCGGCGACCTCACGAACGTACTGGAGACGCACTGGAGCGCCGAAGTGAACCAGAAGACTCACCAGTTCTGGGCGTTCCGCGCGTTCGTCGACCGGTTGTCGTGGACCGCCGAAGAGTACGGCATTACGGTCGAAGCCCAGTCGGAAGCGTTCACGACGGCGGAGTGTTCGGCGTGTGGCGAGCGCGAGGAGACGGAGCGCGACGGCGATCTGTTCCGGTGTCCGTGCGGCTACGAAGGCCACGCGGATCTCGATGCTCCGCGGACGTTCCTCGAACAGCAGGCTGGCGAAAATAGGATCGAAGCCGGGCCGATGGCACGGCCCGTGCGCCTCACGTGGGACGACCACTGTTGGTCGGAGCTATCAGACTCTCCCGAGAGGGAACGTCCCAACGAGGAGCGCACAAACCGGAGTACCGGCGACGGGAAACTTGCCTCCGTGGGTGCGGCATAACCAACATCCCCACCGGAGGAATCCCACGGCGTTGGCCGTGGGAGGATGTCGAGTCCCGAACCGGCGTGTCGAGGGACTCCATGGGTGGGGATTGCGGTTCGATGTATTTAATTGTGAATACCACACACAACCGTCCCGCGACACCGAGTCCCCGTCCCCAGTATTATACCTGATAGCGAGGCACCAACGGCTATGTCGCTCCCGCGGGAGGCGGTGGACGATGAGTGACGGACCGACGCTCTCGGTCGGTGGTGGCGAATCGCGCACCGACGACGGCCCGGTGCCGACGCCGCGGGCGCCCGACGACCCCGACGCGTGGTACGCGCCCGACGTGGTCGCCCAGTACGAGGTGTCGGCGGGGGTCGTGGCGACGATTCGCGAGACCGATACCGACGAGTTCGACTACGCGATCCGCGAACCCGGACTCGGCCCCGCGGACCGCGCCGCGATGGAGCGCATCCGCGAGCACTTCACGGTCGTCAACCGTCGCCGCCCGCTGACGCGGGAGGGGACGGCCGAACGCGCCGCCGCGGGGTTCGAGCCGAAGTATCGGCGGGCGCTCGACCGCCTGATCGACGCCTCGCCGGCGGCGTGGCGACGGCTCACCTACCACGCGCTCTGTGAACTCCGCCTGCTGGGCGCGCCGACGCCGCTCGCGCTCGACGACCGGATCGAGGTGGTCGACGTGGGCCGTGACGATGACCGGGTGGTCGTCCACACCGAGAACTACGCCCCCGCCCGCACCGACTTCGACGCCGACGCGCGCTTTATCGACCGCGTGGCCGGCGAACGTCTTCGGCGCTATACCGTCGACTTCGCGGGCTTCGACGTGGACGTGGTGATCTACCGCGAACACCTCCTCGGGAGCGACCAGTTCTCGACCAAGTACGCCGTCCTCGAACCCGACCTCCTCCCCGGCGACGAGCAACTGATCGAGGAGTGCAAGGAACGGGTCTGGGAAGCCAACGTCGAGGACGTGGTGGAGGACCGGCACACGTTCGTCCGCGAACGCGCCCGCGGCTTCCTTTCTAGGCGGCTCACCGCCCGCAACACGCGGGCGTGGGTCGCGGCGACGAAATACCGCCTGACGACCGCGCTGGCCGAATACGGCCTCGCGGTCCCGCCCGTCGACAGCCGCTACGCCACCGACCGCCTCGACGACCTGGTCTACTACGTCCTCCGGGACTACGTGGGCCACGGCGTCCTCACCATCCCCGTCCGCGATCCGCATCTGGAGGACGTCGAGGCCAACCGCGTCGACGAGCGCGTGAAGGTGATCCCGCGGGCGGACGAGCTCCCCGTCGGCCGCGTGCCGACGAACCTCGCCTTCGACGACGAGACGGCCTTCGTCAACGTCGTCACCCAACTCGCCGCGAGCGACGGGACGGAACTCAGCGCGAGTCGGCCGAGCGCGAAAGTGAACCTCGACCTGCCGGGCGTCGACGAGACCATCCGCTGTGCCGTTGCCCTCCCCGTCATCTCGGAGGACGGCCCGCACGTCTCCATCCGCAAACAGGCCGCCGACGCCATGACGCCCGTCGATCTGATCGAGCGCGACGCCATCTCGACGGAGCTCGTCACCCTGCTGTGGATGCTGTACGAACGCCACGGCGTCGTCCTCTTCTCCGGGCCGACGGGGGTGGGCAAGACGACGCTCATGAACGCCCACATGCCCTTCGTCCCCTACGACGACCGCCCCATCTCCATCGACGAGGGGAGCCGCGAGGTGCGACTCCCCCACGAGACGGGCATCTCCCTGACGACACGGGATCACGAAAACGAGTACAAGCGCGTCTCGATGGCCCGGCTGATGACCGAGACGAACTACCTCAACCCCGACGTGGAGGTTATCGCCGAAATCAACACGCCCGCATCCTTCGAGACGTTCGGCGAGACGCTCAACACCGGCCACGGCGTCATCGGCACCACCCACGCCGAGAACGTGGAGACGTTGATCAACCGCGTCGTCGAACAGGGACTCCCGCCGTATCTCCTGCGCGAAATCGACCTCGTGGTCTTCCCCCACCACGTCGACGACGACCGCTACGTCGCCGAGGCGGTCGAACTCCTGAGCGAAGCGGAGTACGAGGACCTCGACGGCGGGACGCTCCCATCGGGCGTCGTCGAGAAGGGTGGTCGCACCCTCTGCTGGAACGTGGTCGCCCGCCGCGACACCGAGGGGCAGTTCAGCCTCGACTACGCCCACCCCCACCTCGACGACGCCCACCGCGCGCTCGGCTTCCGACTGTTCCATCGCCTCGCCGACGCCACCGACCGCGAGGTGGAGGCCGTCGAGGACGAGTTCCACCGGAAACATCGGTACGTGCAGTATCTCGTCAAGGAGGGTATCGCCGACTTCGAGGAACTGTTCGCGTTCGTCTCGGATCTACGCACCGACGAGGCGGCGACGGTGGAACGGGCACGGAGCGAGACGGTCGGCGACGACTGAGACGGAGTGCGGTACCTGTGCACCGGTGGGTCGCCGGCCCGTCCGGGCAACACACCGGTACTGACTGACGACGAGTACGATCAGTCGGCGCCGGCGACGGTCCGAGTGTCGGACGCCGGCGTCCGGTCCGCCGTATCGAGCGTGAACTCGTCGAGCAGGTCGATGAGCGTCTCGGCTTGGTCGGCCAACTCGTGGACGCGCGTCGAGGTTTCGTCGAGCGAGTCGGCCTGTGTCGTCGCGGCCTCGGCGACGCCGGTGGCTTCGGCCGCGGTCTCCTGGCTCGTCGTTTCGATTTGTTCGAGCGTGGCGACGGTCTCCTCGGTCGAGGCGGCCTGCTGATCGGTCGCGTCCGTGATCTCCCGCATTCCCTCGTCGGTCTCGTGGGCGAGTTCGGCGATCCGGTCGAGCGAGTCGATGGCGGCCTCTACCGTCTCGACCGCGTCGGACACCTCCTCGGTCGTCCGGCGCATCCCCTCGACGGCCGTCTCGGTCTGGGACTGGACGCCGTCGATGATCTCCTGGACGTCCGTCGCTTCCGCCTGTGCCTCCTCCGCGAGCGACTTCACCTCGTCGGCGACGACGGCGAAGCCGTCCGCCCCCTCGCCGGAGTGGGCCGCCTCGATGGAGGCGTTGAGCGCGAGGAGGTTCGTCCGCTCGGCGATGTCGGAGATGGTGGCGACGATGGTGCCCATGCGGTCCATCCGGTCGTCGAGTTCGCGGAGTTGGGCCATCGTCTCGGTCGCCCCCGACTCGATGGCGTCCATCCGGTCGAGCGCTTCGGCGGCCGCCTCCTGTGCCTCGTCGCCCCGGTCGGCGGTGCGGGTGGCCACTTCGGCGACGCCCTCGGCCGACGCCGCAATCTCCTCGACGGTGGCCGAGAGGTCGCTCATCTCGGCGACGATCCGCTGAAGCTGCTCCCGTTGGGTCTCGGCGTCGGCGGCGATGTCGCCCGTGGCGTCGCTCGTCTCCTCGCTCGCCCGCGCCACCTCGTCGAGGTCGGCGGCGGCGTCGACGGTGCGGTCGGAGACGGTGTCCGCGAAGGTGTACACCTCGCCGACCGTCGCCTCCAGGTCGTCGAGCATCTCGTTGAACGAGTGGGCGATGGCGGCCATCGCCCGGCTCTCGTCGTCGGGTTCCATCCGGACCGAGAGGTCCTTGGCCGCGGCGGCGGCCATCACGTCGCCGTATTCGTCCGCGGTGCGTTCGAGGTGTTCGGTCAGCGCCTCGAGTTCGCGCGTGTTCGCCCGGAGGTTGTCCGTCATCCGGTCGAGGTCGTCGCCGAAGGAGCCGGGGACCGTCTCGTCGAGGACGGGGGCGTCGAACGCCCCCGCAGCGAGGGCGTCGGCCTGCGCGGAGACCGTCTCCAGCGAGGCGCGCATCTCGTCGAACGCGCGGACGAGACTGCCGATTTCGTCGGCCTGCTCGGCAACCGTGATTTCGGCAGCGTCGAGTTCGCCGGCCGCGATGGTCGTCGCCGCGGCTTCGAGTTGCTTGACGGGCGCCACGAAGTCCCGACGGGCGATCAACAGGGTGTTACCGAGCGCGACGGCGGCGCCGCCGAGCAGCGCCGCGGTCACGACGGCGCGCATCGTGCCGGCCAGGACGAACGGCAGGAGGGCGAGGAGAACCGCGACGCCGAACTGAATCGTCACGGCGGCGACGAACTTCCGCTCGATCGATTCGGTGACGCCGAGGTAGTCCATCGCCCCCCAAAGGGCTCGTCGGTAGCGGTCCAGTATCGCGTCCATACACGGTCGGTCGCGGTGACAGCGAACAAATCCCATCCCCGATTATCAGCTCGTAGGAACGGCGACGGGGCGGCGTCGGGCGGCTGACGGCACCAGTATCACGACCTGAACCGACCGGGCGTCCGGTCACCGGCCGTGGCGTCGGGGGCAGGCTTTTGCCGACCAAGCCGTAACTCCGGTCGATGCTCCCACACAAGAAAAAGGATCACGCGAAGAAAGGTGCGGCGGCGGGTGCGGCCGTCGGCGCGGCGATGGGCAGTCCGCTCGGCCCGGTCGGGGCCGGCATTGGCGCCGGCTTCGGCGGCGCGAGCGGGTTCATCGCGGGGACGGTGCGCGAACGGGTCGAGTCGAGCGTCTGCCCTTGCAAGCGGTAGCTCACCCGCCGAGGTAGAGTTCGGCGACTTCGTCGCTCTCCAGCAGGTCGGCGCCGGAGCCCTCGAACCGGTTTTCGCCCATGTCGAGGACGTACCCCCGGTCGGAGACGGACAGCGCCTTTTTCGCGTTCTGTTCGACCATCAGGATGGCCGTCTCGGTCTCGTCACGAATCTCGACCAGACGGTCGAACATGTCGTCGACCAGGTCGGGCGCGAGGCCGGCGCTCGGTTCGTCGACGAGCAACAGGTCGGGGTCGATCATCAGCGCGGAGGAGAGCGCGAGCATCTGTTGTTGGCCGCCGGACATCGCGCTGGCGCGCATGTTCTCCCGCTCCTCGAGGAACGGGAAGCGATCCCACACCGCTTGGAAGTCGGCAGGGGTCGGATCGTCGATGTACGCGCCCATTTCGAGGTTCTCGCGCACCGTCAGCGTCGGGAAGATGTTCTCGCGCTGTGGCACGTAACACATCCCGCGCTCGGTCACCTGGTCCGCTCGGAGGTCGGTTATTTCCTCGCCGTCGAAGGTGACGGTGCCCCCCCAGCAGTCGATGAGGCCGTAGATGGCCTTCATCATCGTCGACTTGCCCGCGCCGTTCGGGCCGATGATGGTGACGATTTCGCGGGACGCCACGTCGAGGTCGACCCCGTGGATGATCTCCGCGTCGCCGTAGCCCGACACCACGTCGCGTGCTTCCAGTAGTGCCATCCGTTACACCCCGAGGTAGGCTTCGATGACCGCGTCGTCGTTTCGAATCTCCTCGGGCTGTCCTTCGACGAGTTTCTTCCCTTCGTTCATGACGATGATCGTATCGGAGAGTTCCATGATGACCTCCATGTCGTGTTCGACGATACAGAACGTGTAGCCCTCGTCGCGGAGCCGTTCGATGCGCGCCATCAGCTTCTTCGTGAGCGACGGGTTGACGCCCGCGACGGGTTCGTCGAGCAGGATGAGCCGCGGTTCGAGCATCAACACCCGCCCAAGCTCCAGGAGTTTGCGCTGGCCGCCGGAGAGGTTGCCCGCCGGCTCGTCGCGGACGTGCTCGATTTCGAGGAGTTCGAGCATCTCCTCGGCGCGGGCACGCACCGTGGCCTCCTCCTCGTGGACGGCGTCGCGCCGGAACCAGGTGTTCGCCAGGTTCTCCCCCGCCTGGCCCTGGGGCGCGAGCATCAGGTTCTCGAGCGCCGTCATCTCGCCGAGTTCCCGGGTGAGCTGGAAGGTCCGCACCAGCCCGTCTCGGGCGAGCATGTAGGGTCGGCTGTTGGTGTGACCGGAGCGACGCTGTGTCAGCCGCTGTTTGGCGAGATAGCCGCCAGCGCCGAGGGCTGCCCCGGCGAGCGTCGTGCCGAGGGCGGGGGCCGCACTCAGTCCGAGCGGGCCAAGCCCGACGACGCCGCCGAGGGTGCCGGCCGTGATGCCGCTGGCCCCGCCCCAGATGACCGTCTCGTCGCGGTGCGGGCGCATGATCTCCTGGAGGTCACGGCCGTCGTACCTGACGACGCCGCCGTCGGGCTCGTAGAACCCGCTGATGAGGTTGAACGTCGTCGTCTTGCCCGCGCCGTTCGGGCCGATGAGGCCCGTGATCGACCCCTCGGCGATGTCGAAGGTGGCGCCGTCGACGGCGACGATGCCGCCGAAGGTCTTGCGCAGGTCCTCGACTTCGAGGATGGGGTCGCTCATCCGTCCACCTCCCGTTCGTCACGGCCGAGCAGTCCCTCCGGCACGTAGTAGAGGACGAGGAGGAACAGGACGCCGATGACGACGAGCCGGAACGCTTGGATGTTGACGCGCACCGCGGGTGGGAAAAAGGAGGCGAGCTGTGTCGTCGCCTGCTGGAACGCCCAGAAGATGCCGGCGCCGAGGAGCATCCCCTTGTTGTTGCCCACGCCGCCCAGGAACATGATGAGCAAGGTAATGAAGGTGATCCGAGGGGCGAACGTGGTGAACGTTAGTCCCTGGGCGTACATGGCCCAGAGGGCGCCGGCGAAGCCGCCGAGCGCCGAGCCGAGGACCATCGTCTGGACCTTGTAGACGAACGGGTCCTTCCCGAGCGACTTCACCACCGTCTCGTCGTTGCGCACGGCCCGCAGGACGCGGCCGAACGGCGACTTGACGGTGAGTTCGAGGGCGTAGTAGAGCCCGGCCAAAAAGAGCACGAACCCGGCGAGCTGGAACCGCGAGTAGTCGACCTTGGTCGTCAGGTCGCCGATGACCACCACCGCGTAGTCGATACCCACGTCGCCGCCGAACTGGAGCACCCAGACGACGTTCTGGAAGAGGGTGTTGAGCGCGGCGGCGATGTCGCCGTCGCCGAGCGGCCCCAGAATCGGCAGGAGGAAATACCAGAGCGCGACGAACCAGAGCGCGCCGACGCCGACGACGGTGAGTTTCACTGCGGCCACCCACTCGACCCGAGTGACCGCGAGGTAGTAGGCGACGACCAGCGCGCCGAGCAGCCCGAGGGTCAGGGCACTCTTGAGGCCGACGGACTCGACGACCGGAAGCGGGAGCAGCGAGACCAGCAGCCCCGTCCCGAGCGCGACGCCGACGGCCCACTCGCGCAACCCGAGGTGGCGGTAGTGGTGGGCGACGGCCACCAGCGCCACGAACCACGTATAGAGGGAGACGAGGACGCCGAGCGTCAACAGCGGATCGACCGCCACGAGGACGGCAAAGGAGAGCAGTCCGGCGACGAGGCCGGCGAGTGCGCCGACGGTCGGGAGGGAGCCGAGTCCGTCGGTCCGGCGGTGGAGGCGTGCCAAGCCGAACGTGGTCACGGCGTAGACGGCGGACAGCGGGAGCCGCGAGTCGCCGTCGCGGAGTCGGCCGAGCGCGCCGGTGGCGATGGCCCAGACGACGGCGACGATGAGGCCGAACAGGGCCGGCCCGACCATCGTGTCCATCGCCAGCGGGAACAGCGACTGGAGCGGCGGGCTGTAGCCCCGGAGCGCGTCCGGGCCGTTGGCCAGCCACGTCTCGGACTGGATGACCCGCTGGAAGATGACCGAGACGCCGAGGACGGTGATGGCGAGGTAGTCCTCACGTAACCTGATCGTCGGGAGCGCCACTAACCCGCCGACGATGCCGGCCAGAATCGTCGCGGCGAGGATGGCGACGGCCCACGTGCCGATGACCGGCACGTCGCCGAGTCCGACGACGTACGCGGTGAAGTCGGTCGGATCGTCGGGACCGAGCACGAACAGCGCAGCCGTGTACGCGCCGACGAGGTAGAACCCGACGTGGCCGAAGTCGAGCAGCCCCGTGTGGCCGTACTTGACGTTCAGGCCGAGCGAGAGGATGCCGTAAATCGACACCAGCAACATGAACGAGATGACGACGTCGGAGGCCGCCATCTCAGCTCCCCCCCACGATGCCTTCGGGTTTGACCAGTAAGACGAGCAGGAGGACGACGAACGCGACGGGGATGCGGTAGGTGGCGCTGAGCCCAGGGATGGCGAAGATGCCGACCTCCATCGCGAGGCCGACGACGTAGCTGCCGAGGATGGCGCCGTAGACGGAGATGCCGCCGAGGATGACGCCGGCGAACATGGCGAGCAGGAGGTTGAATCCGAGGTTGATCGTGATGGAACTGAACAGGAAGCCGAGCATGACGCCGCCGATGGCGGCGAAGAGGCCGGAGATGATCCAGACGGACATCATCACCTGGCGAGTGTTGATGCCGCGGACCATCGCCAGCCGGCGGTTGTCGCTGGTCGCGCGCATCGCCTTTCCGAGCGTCGTCGCCTGTAACAGGTAGTGAAGCGCCGACATCATGAGCAGTGCGAGCGCGATGATGCCGAGACGCAGGGGCGAGGTACGGATCCGGGTCGAAAACAGCGACGCGTCGGGGACGGTGCCGTTGGCGCCGCCCCAGAACGCCGCCGCGCCGACGGCGAGGACGGCGAGGCCCCCGATGGCGGCGGCGAGTCGCGGGCCGACGACGCCGGCCGTGTTCCGTCGCCAGCGGTGGGCGGCGTACGAAACCGCCGCCGCGGCGACGGCGACGACGGCGAGTTCCAACCACGCGTACTGCATCACGAGCAGTTGAAGCGAGGAGCCGCCCCGCGTCTCCTGAATGCTGACGATCAGGCCCTCGTTCACGACGAAGAAGTCGAAGAACTTCGCGAGCGTGATGTCGAGTTGCCCGCCCATGAAGGGAAGGGTCGTCTCGACGGTGTAAAACCGAATCTCGCCGCCGAAAATCGTCTGGATGCCGAAGCGGACGACGAAGGCGACGGCGAGCGAGACGATGAGCATCAAGGCGAGTTCGACGTCTTTCTCGCGGAACTTCCGGAAGATCAGTGATTCGAGCAGCGGGACGATAGCGCCGAGCAATACGAACGAGAACAGGAGCGCGGCCCCGAAGGAGGGGGCGCCGAGCACCACGCCGGCCCCGACCAGCGCGGCGAGTCCGCCGTGGACGCCGAGGGCGACGCCGTCCGACACGTCGACACCCCACCAGCGCCCTTTCAGCGCCGGGACGCCGCCGAGGTGGTAGATAGTGCCGAGGACGCCGGCGGCCGAGAGCACGAACAGGACGGCGGCGCCGGCGACGCCGACCTGCTGGGGACCGGTCGCGAGTACGTCGAAAAGCGGGACGGTATCCGGTTTGTTGACGAGCAACGCGGCGTACGCGCCGAGTGTCAACAGATCCCCGTGGGCGAAGTTGGGGACTTCGGCGATGTCGTACACCAACGCGAGACCAGTCGCCCCGAGCGCGACGATGCTTCCCGTGACGATACCGGTCATAACCGCGTTCAACAATCCCGTCTCAGCGGCCATGTCTGCGAATCGCTGTCAGGGGTTAATATCATTTCGGTGCCGGTGAATCAATGGTGAACGTTTCGGTGGGCGTCCGCCGCCGATTTAGTCAATACGTCTACATATCGTGCCACGGACGAACTCGCACGGATGCCCGATCGGCGGACACGATACATATGCATCTATCATCGGGAATCATCGAGTTGTCGACTTTCTCGGACCATAGATTAATCCATGTCAAGAAAAAACACGTTATACGTCATGTCAGAACGTAGTCGACGGGACGTGCTCAGAGGACTCGGCGCGACAGGTGCGGTAGGTATCGTCTCGCTCGCCGGCTGTTCCCAACAGGAGGGCGACGGTGGCGGTGGCGGCGACGAGGCGACGGCCACCGAAACGTCGATGGACGGGGGCGGTGACACGGACACCGAAACCGAGAGCGACATGGAGGAGGGTGGCGGCGAACCCATCTCGCTCGGCTCCATCTTCCCGATCACCGGCACGAACAGCGCCTACGGCGGCGGCCACCAGCAGGCGTTCAACCTCGCCGTCGAGGAGATCAACGGGAGCGGCGGCGTCCTCGGCGGGCGGGAGATCAACCCCATCAACCGCGACACCGAGGGGAGCCCGTCGCGGGCGGCCCAGAAGTTCCGGACGATGATCAACCAGGAGGGCATCGTCGGCCTCGTCGGTCCCTACTCCAGCGGTATCGGGACGACGCTCGCACCCATTGCCCGCGACAACCAGGTGATAGAGGTGTCCAACGGTAACACCTCACCCGCGCTGGCGACGGCCGGCGTCAACGAGAGCAACGGCGTGAAATACTACGGCCGGACCTCGCCGAACGACGTCCAGCAGGCGCTCGTGATGGCGCGCGTGCTGAACCAATCGATCGAGGCCGAGACGGCGTCGTTCCTCTACGTCGACAACCCGTACGGGCAGGGACTCGCCGAGGCGGCGAGCGAGAGCTTCGATGGCGAGACGCTGAACATGGTGGGCTACTCCCAGCAGACGAGCGATTACACGTCCACGCTGGATTCGGTGTTCGACGGCGACCCCGACGCGGTCGGCGCCGTCATGTACCCCGGCGGCGGTCGGACGATCCTCCAGCAGTGGAACCAGGGCGGCTACGGCGGCGAGTGGGTCGGCGCCGAAGCCATCCTGTCGCCACAGCTCCTCTCCGACCTCGCCGACATCGTCGAGGGGATGTACATCACGTCGCCCCAGACCGCGAACAGTTCGACCTTCCAGGAGAACATGGGCGGGCAGAGCAACGTCACGCAGTTCGCTCCCCACGCCTACGACGCGACGTATCTCATGGGCCTCGCGCTGGAACGCGCGGGCGAAGCGAGTGGCACCGGCATCGCCGAGAACATCCGGGCAGTCTCCCGCTCCAACGACGGCGATACCGCCGTCTCCGTCGCGGAGTTCCAGGCCGGGAAAGACGCCATCGCCAACGGCGACGCCGTCGACTACAACGGCGCCTCCGGCTCCGTCGACCTGAACGAGAACCTCGAACCCGTCGTCCCGTACCGCATCCTGCAGGTGCAAGGCGGCGAGGCCCAGCAGGTCGAGGAGGTGCCGCTGTCGTACTTCGAAGGCAAGATCTGACCGGGTCTTTAACCCGCCGCCCATCGTAGCGCCGCCATGCGCGCCGAGTTCGAGGACGGCTGGCACCCCTCGACGAAGCTGAACGTCATCGGGGCGGCGCTGGATTTCACGTGCGTCGACCCGCTCCCCGAGAACGTCGCCAGGGACGAAGTCGAGGAGTACTGCTACACGCTCGAACAGCTGTACGGCTCCTACGTCGAGCGGGTCGTCGCCGAGACGACGCTCTCGGAGCGGGAGGCGACGACCTGGGTGTTGCGCAACCTCGTCCACGACGGGGCCGACCGCCTCACCTTCGACGCCATCGGCCTCTACGTCTGGGCCATCGGCCGGTCAGCCGACGGCGACCCCCTCTCACGGACCATCGTCGCCGACTACCACGACCGGGCGCGGGGAAAAATCGACGCCGCCGAGGCGACGGTCGAGTACACCCAGCCGCCACCGTATCCCGCCGACCTCTTCGAGGAGCCGACGCCCCTGTGGGTCGAGGGGCGGGTGGTCGAACGCCTCGCGCGCCGCCTCGGCCCGGAGGAGAGCTTCAGCGACGCGGTCGAGCGCCTGCTCGACGAGACGGTCGCAGCCGTCGAGCTACGGGCGCTGATCGAGGCGCTCCGTGACGAACGCGGGGCGGCGGCCGTCGGCGTCCAGACGGTCCGCCCCGACTGGGACCGCGACCTGCCGCTGTCCGTCCACGTCCCGGACCCCGGCGCCGCGCCGCTGCCCCCGACCGTCGCGGACGCCGACGCGGTGCGGGTCGGCGACCGAGTCCTGCCGTTCGGCATCGAGGAGCGACCGACGGAGACGGGCACGGGGTCGATGCTGACGGTGTTCGACGAGGGCGAGGCGCCACGCGCCTCGGAAGCGGCGGTCGAGCCCTCGACGGGCGCCGACCGACTCCGCGACGCGCTCGCGGGCGTCGAGTCGACGCTTCCCCAACTCGTCGAGCGGGCCGGCGCGGCGGGCGTGGCCGCCCTCGCCGTCGCCGACCGGCCGGCCGGCACGGGGCTTCACTTGCTCGCCGTCGGCGGGCCGGCCGAGGCGTTCGCCCACCTCGACCGCCTCCTCCTCGACGACCGAACGCTCGACGTCGAGCGCGTGACGCGGCCGACGGTCGAGGAGTACGCGGCCGACGCCGCCGGCACCACGCTCCTGTGGACGGGGCCCGACGCGGGGTTGGGTGAGACGCGTGACCTGCCGGCGGATCCGGCCGAGCGGCGGGACCGACTGCCGACGGCAGTGCTTCGAACCGGGTGACGGCCGGACGACTGCGGACCCGGGGGCTTATCCACCCGACGCTCGTTGGGCGGGTATGGACGACGAGATTTCCGTCGAGGAGGTCGAAGCCCTGCTCGACGACGAGAACCGACCACGAATCGTCGACATCCGGTCGCCGGGCGAGTTCGCCCGCGGCCACATCCCCGGGAGCGAGAACGTCCCCTTCGGGAAGCTTCCGGATCGGATCGACGAGTTGGCCGGCGCCGACCACATCGTCACCGTCTGTCCGCACGGGAAGGCAAGCGTGCAGGCCGCGCGGCTCATCGGCTCCTACGAGGGGACGAAAGACGCGACGGTCGAGAGCATGGCTGGCGGCCTGGAAGCGTGGCAGGGCGACTTCGAAACGGCGACCGACGACGGCGAGACGCCGGAGTCGCCGTTCTGAGAACTCGACGGGCGGGTGGTCAGGTGGCGGTCACGATCACGCGACGTTGAACCCTTTGTCGCGGAGGAAGTCCTCCACGCGGCCGAGGTGGTTCCCCTGGAGTTCGATCGAGCCGTCTTCGACGGTTCCACCGCAGGCGAACTTCGACTTCAGGTCCGACGACAGGCTGTCCATGTCGACGTCTTTCGGATCGAACCCTTCGATGATCGTTACCTCCTTCCCGTAACGGCGCTCGTCGATGCGGATATTGATCTCCTGAGACTCCTTGGCCACGTCCTCGCAGACGCAGAGTTCCTCAGGGAGCCCGCACGTCGAGCAGACTTCCGACATTACAGCGTAAAGCTACTCGATGGGGCTATTAAACAGTGTCGGGATGCCGGGCGGGGTAGCGGTTCCGCGAGTCGTCGTCGGGCGTCGCCGGCCGCTCGAACCGGCCGTTCAGCGGGCGAACGGCCGCGTCGGGAGGGTTCGCTCTCGAACCAGTTCGTCGACGGCGTCGGTGGCGTCGTCGGCGGCGGCGCGGTCGACCCCGTCGCCGTAGTGGGCGCGTTCGTACGTCGCGAGGATACGTCGGGCGCGGGCGTCGCTCGTCACGCTCCGGACGAACGCCCGCGGCGTCTCGCCGGGGCGGCGCGGCCGTTCCTGTCGTTCGAGCAGGTAGGCGAGGCGGTCGAACGCCCGCACGGCGTCGGCGTCGGGGTCGCGCCGCGGGCCGCGCCGGCGGAGCCACACCGCCCGGACGGCACGACGGCCGGCGCCGGTGCGGCGGACGGCCGCCCCGACGCCGACGAGGACGACCCCCCAGAACGCGAGTATCTCCGTGGAGGGGAGTTCGAACCCGCCGTCGGTCGTCGTCGACATGCTTGGGCCGGTGTCGCCGATGGCACCCGGGTCGCCGGTGCCGACCGAGGCGTTGCCGGTGGGCGTCGGCGTCGCGTCGGTCGTGGTCCCGTCGTCGCCGGTGGGGGTCGGCGTCGGCGTGGTTTGGCCCGAATTCTCGGTGTCGACGCCCTGCTCGCCGCTCTGTCTGGCCTCGGAGAGGCGCGCCCGCTCCGCGGACTGTCGGGGGCCGGCGGGCGTCGGATCGAAGCGTACCCAGCCCTGGTCGGGGACGTACACCTGCACCCAGGCGTGGGAGTCGAGGCCGCGCACGACGAACTCGTCGCCGGCGACGCGTTCGCCGGGAGTGTAGCCGGTGACGAACCGCGCGGGGACGCCCTCGGCACGGAGCATCGTCACCATCGTCGTCGCGAAGTAGGTGCAGTAGCCGGCGTCCATCTCGAACAGGAAGGCGTCGGCCACGTCGCCCTCGGGTCGTTCGACGGTCAGCGAGTAGCGCTTGCTGGACTCCAGATACGACTCGACCGCGCGCGCTTTCTCGTAGGGCGTTTCGGCGTCCGCCGCGGCCGTCACCGTCGCAGCCCGCTCCGCGACCCGATCCGGCGTCGACGACGGAAGCTGCGTGTACTGTGTGGCCACCTCCTCCGGGTAGTCGGCGTCGGCGCCCCGGAGTTCGTCCGCCGGCGCGTCCGGCACCCGACTCGTCACGACGTAGGACTGGCCGGCGCCGAGGGTCGTCGCGGGGCGGATGGTCCCTTGCTCTGTCACCCGGACACGACTCGACGGGATGCCGTCCACCTGGGACGGGCGCCACGCCGCCGGCATCGCCCCGAGGTCCGTCTCCGCCGTGACCGTCTGGGTGACCGCCCGCCCCCCGCCGGGCGGTCCGCGCAACCGACCGACGTACGGGTCGGTGTCGCCGGAGCGCACCCATCCCGATCCGGTGTAGCGGTCGTACGTCCCCGTCACCCAGTACGCCTCCACCGGACTCTCGACGGTGAACTGCACCTGCGGTGAGAGCCGAATCGTCCCCACGACCCGGACGCTATCGCCCGAATCGACGAAACTCGTCACGCCGCTCGGCGAGGAGCGGTCGGGGAGGACGGGCCCCGCACGCGTCGTCGGGGCGATGGAGAGCGTCGCCGCGACCACCACCATCGCCACGAAGAGGACGACGAGCGTATCGACCTGTGCGGCGGTCCCGCCGTGGCGATCCAGCGTGCCGAAGCCGACGACGCCCGCCCCGCCGACGACGCCGAGAAGCGTCGTGAACGTCCCCGCGTCGCCGGTCAACACGAGGAGACCGAGGGCGATACCGCCGACGACGACGCTCGCGACGTAGTGCCGGCGGACGGCCAGATACCACGAGAGGAAGACGGGCGCGGGCGCGATGGACAGCGCCCAGACGTTCGCCTGCGTCAGCCGCAACACCGACAGTCCGGTGAGGAGGGCGACGGTGTCGGAGACGAGGCGCGCGGGCGAGATGAGCGCTCGCTGGCTCGCGGGCACGGAGACGAAATACACCGTCACCCCGCCGACGACGAGGAGGAGGGTCAGAAACGCCGCCGTCCGCACCCGGAGCACCCGACCGACCGCGAGGGCGAGCGACGCCGAGCCGAGCAGTACCGCGATCATGAGCCGTGCCCCGCCGACCACGTCCGTCACGTGATAGAGGACGCCCCCGTACGAGGCGGTGAGGGCGACGAGGGCGGCGAGCGTGACGAGACGGAAATTCGGGGCGAGCGAGACGGGGAGGACGCCGCGACGCTCGGTGTCGACGCTCACGCCGTCACCCCCGGTCTGTCGGCGGCCGGCGACCGGTCGGCGGTCGCATCCGCACCCGCGTCACCCTCGCCGATCGACCGCCGGCGACCGGGATCGAACCGGAGCGTCGTGCCGCCGATGCGGACCGTCGTGTCGTCGTCGCCCGCGCGGACGACCACGTCGGCGTCGCGGTCGGTGACGTGCCCGGCGTCGACGCGGGCGAGGTGGGCGAGCAAGCGGTCGGTCTCGCCGGGCGAAACCGTCACCCGGCCGCCGGGCGTCACGAGGACGACGCTCGCACCCTCCGTGAGGAGGGCGTAGCCGACCGTCGCCGCCGCCTCGGCCATCCGGTCGGCGCTCCCCGACTCCGCGCTCGCCGACACCGTCACTGTCGGGCCGTCGCCCTCGTCGACGAACTCCTGAACGACGAGGTCGTCGCGCTTGGCGCTCGACTTCCAGTGAACGTCGCGAAGCGAGTCGCTCCGGGTGTACTCCCGGAGGTGGTCGAAGGCGCCGCGCTCGGCGGCCGCGGCGGGGGTCGACAGCGCCCGCAACCGCTCGGCGACGGGCGTCGACGGGTGGTAGACGCGCGGATACACCAGCACCGACGTACGCCCCTCGGTGACGAACGTCCGCCGCGCGAGGCCGAGAACGTCCCGCGCGTGGACGACGGCGGGGCCGAGTTCGTGAACGCCGCGTTCGCGGTAGGTCACCGCGTAGGTCACGGGGTCGCCGCCGACGAGGGCGGTCCCCCGCCCGTCGCCGTCGAGTCCCGGCGGGAGACGATCACGGACCGTCGCAGTGGCGGGCGTGTCGGCGGTGAGGGACAGGGAGACGGTGCCCGTCGAACCCGGATCGGCCGGTCGCGGCACCGTTCGGTGCGCGGTCGGGGCGTCGAGCAGGGCGAGTTGGACCCCCGCGGCGACGAACGCGACGGCGATGGGGAGGACGACCGCGTCGAGCGACCGGGGGCCGAAGGTGGTGCTCATGGCCACGGCGGCGGCCGCGACGACGAGGGCGGCGACGCCACGCCGAGTCGGTCGAACCCCGCGCATCTCACTCGACCGGGACCGCCTCCAGGGCGGCCTCGACGACGGCCAATCCGGCGCGGTCGGCATCGATACGGTGACTCCAGAC